>VOFE01001077.1_pt1 | contig 50001 bp, 50 predicted proteins | sample 5384071 | NCBI WGS metagenome assembly VOFE01 (sample SAMN12384724, study PRJNA508395) | human gut metagenome | isolation source: healthy gut D | host: Homo sapiens
TCATATACAGCAATATATTTTATTAAATTTTCTGAAAAATTTATTAAAAATATTTACCAACTTACCTTTATTTGTATTATCTTTGCATCGGTTAAGGTTAGAAAACAGATCCGCCGCAGAGGCGACTCGAACGCGGATCGCAATTCAGGTTAAGTATGGTACGAATGATCAAAAACACCGTGGTTGCCTCGCGGACGCTGAAGAGCAACCTCACCAACAAACTGTTGGACATGATGACCTCCGACTGGTTCCTCAAAGTTCTGGAATCGAACAAGTCGAACATCGATTAGGGAAGAGATCACGAAAGAGCGGTCTCTTTCTTTTTTTTCAGACAATCCGATCGCAGACCGTATCGCCAAGTTCTTGGAAGCCAAGAAATACCCCATCGCCAACATCCACGTCCCGAAGACGATCGACAACGACCTGCCGCTGCCGGCCGGCACGCCGACGTTCGGCTACCAGTCGGCTAAGGACAAGGGCGCAGTCATCGCCCGCGCCGTCTATGTAGACGCACGCACGAGCGGCAACTGGTTCGTACTGGCTGCCATGGGCCGCAGCGCCGGGCACTTGGCCTTCGGCATCGGCGAGGCTTGCCACTACCCGATGATCGTCATTCCCGAAATGTTCAACAAGACGGAGATCACCGTCGAGAAGATCGTGAACCTCGTCGTTTCGTCGATCATCAAGCGTAAGATCATGGGCATGGACTACGGCGCCGCCGTCATCTCGGAAGGCGTATTCCACGCGCTGAGCGACGAGGAGATCCGCAAGAGCGGCATCCATTTCACCTATGACGAGCACGGGCACCCCGAGCTGGGCAAGGTGTCGAAAGCGCACATCTTCAACGAGATGATCGAGAAGAAGGTGAAGGAGCTGGGCATCAAAGTCAAGAGCCGCCCCGTGGAGCTGGGCTACGAGATCCGCTGCCAGACCCCGATCGCCTACGACCTGACCTACTGCTCGGAGCTGGGTATCGGCGTTCGCCGAGGGCAAGACGCCAGCACCGAACGGCCGTCGTTCTCTTTCAGCGCCGAGATCAGGGCCTGCTTCTTTTCGGGTTTCTCCACGTAGCAGAGCCGCTGCTCGATCGTATCGACCACTGACGCCACCGGTTCGACGGCGACGCGCACGGGATCGTTCAGCAGATCGGCGGCCAACCGTTCGATCGTCTTGGGCATCGTCGCCGAGAAGAGCAACGTCTGGCGCTGTCCGGGAAGCAACGGCAGCAAGCGCCGGATGTCGTGGATGAAACCCATGTCGAGCATCCGGTCGGCTTCGTCGAGGACGAAAAATTCGATCTGCTTCAACGAGATATGCCACTGCCCGATCAAGTCGAGCAGACGCCCCGGCGTAGCTGTCAGCACGTCGACGCCGCGCTTCAAGCAGTCGATCTGCGGACGCTGGTTCACGCCGCCGAAAACGACGCAGGTACGCAGCGGCGTGTACTTGGCGTAGTCGCCGAGCGACTCGTCGATCTGGATCGCCAGTTCGCGCGTGGGCGTGAGAATCAGCGCCCGGATCGGACGTCCGCGGCCGACGGGCGGCCGACGCAGCAGGTTCGCCAGAACAGGCAGCGCGAAGGCCGCCGTCTTGCCCGTACCCGTCTGGGCCGTACCGAGGATATCCCGGCCTTCCAAAGCGGCGGGGATCGCCTGCATCTGAATGGGCGTGGGTCGTTCGTATTCCTTGTCCCGCAATGCGCGCAACAGCGCATTCGGCAAATTCAATTCCTGAAAATTCATGTATTTATCCGTGAGTCCGACGTAAGATAAGTTTATCGATAATTGTAAAGTCGTGTGAATATGGAATCTCGCCGAACTCGTATTACGGCATCCTGCGGAGCCGGATTTCATATTGACATTTCCCGTAAACACCCGTTGCGGGCGCTTCACCCTTCGCACCTTCGCTTCGCCGGCCGGATCGATACCTTACGACGCGCTTCCCGCCCTTCGGTTCGGGCAGTCGGATTCGACGGATTCGTAATAAAATAACGGGGAGAAGAGCGGCTCCGAAAGCCGGCGCGAAAGATTATTACGCCGTAAAGATAGGTATAATTTCCCGAATAAACAAATTTTGGACGAAACTTCCTATGACGGCTGCGTCCCGTAGGCTTTCAGCGCCAGCCGTTTTACCAGCAGGACGAAGCCGCCCGTGAGGATCAGGTTGAGCACGATCGTCAGCACCGAGACGATCAGCACCGGGCCGCCGAGGTTATACCCCAGCGCGATGAAGATCACGCCGGCGCCCACTTCGCCGCGTGTGAACATACCGATCGAAAGCGCCAGCCGCTCGCTCAGTTTGCGGTCGCGGTAGAAAAAGACGGGAAAGAGCTTGCCGAGATTCGACAGCAGCGAGACGATCAGCACATGCACGGCGATCGTCCCCCACGACATCATGGGCTGCGAGCCCGTCACCGAATGATGGCCGGACAATGCCTCGGCGTGCTGCACGCCGATGAACAGCGGCATACTGACGCCGACCAGAAACATGAACAGGAACGACACGAACGACGACGCGCGCGCCTCGGCCGCCGAATCCACATGGCGGTGACGCATCGTCATGCCCAACACGAAGGCGGGCAGGAGCACCTCGATATGAATGCCGCCCGACTCGCCGAACAGCAAAGCGGTGAGCGCGTAAAGCCCCTGCGTAAGTGCAAAAACGACGACGGCGTAGAGCAGGATCGATTTCCAGTCCTGCCGCAGGTCGTAATGCCCCAGTTTCCGCCACCCCGCGACCAGCAACAGCGTCACGATCGCCACGACGACGAACATCTGCCATTGAAGGCCGATCATCGCTATTTGCAGGGGAATCATCAGCAGGATGGTGTCCAGGTCGTCGAAAATCGCCAGCACCTGGATCTTGCGATACATCCAACTCGATTTGAGGTGCAGCGCCGCCAGCATCGTGAAGAGGATACCGGCCGAGGTCGGGGCGGCGAACCTGCTCAGCAGCAGGTTCTCCTTCCATGCTTCGGCGTCGCCCCAGTAGACGGACGGGAGCATCACGAACATGTAGTAGAGCGTAATGAAAATCCACGGCACGGCAGCCGTGGCCATTGCGATGAAATAGTCGCTTACATAGGAGCGCCACTCGCCCTTTTCGATCTCGAACTCCCGGCCGACGTTGATCATGATAAAGGCCAGACAGACGTACAACAGCGTATCGGAGCACATCTTGAACGAAGCGTAATCGGCACCCAGCAGCCCCGGCAGCAATTGCGAGGCGACGAGCCCCAACACGAGTAAAAGGGAAAAGGTAAGGACTTTTTTCATAATCAATCTTGTCGGTTCCGACGCGGTTCGGTCCGCGCGGCCGGCCGAGGCGGCTTTCCCATCCTTCGGCTCCGCCCATGCGGGCAAGTATCGCCCGATCGCCACCGAAGCGGAATCCATCCGCAGGAGGGCTTCTCCCGCAGCCCGTGCGGCCCGCCGTCCCATCCGTATGCAAAGATACGAAAAGTCGAGTGCAGAAGCAAGCGTTAGCTTGATTATGCCGGGCGGAGTATCTAAGGCGAAGCCGAAAACTATTAAGGCACTTCGGCCGATCTGTCCCGAAATTCACCCGATAACCGCAAAAAAGAGGCCGCAATGCCTCAGAAAAGTTCCTGTTGACCGTCGCACCACAAGTTGATCCGCTCCGCCTTGCAGCGCCGCGCATAATCCCAGGTATAGCGCGTCCCTCCCTTGCCGCCGTCGAACCATGCCACGACGGCGGCCGACCGCTCCACCATAAACTCGTCGCGGCGCAGGTAACAACGCGGTTCATAACGCGGAGCGAGCGTCGCCACCTCGTCCGCCCGATCGAGAATCCGCATATATCGGAGGCGATCCGCCTCGGGAAAACGATCCGCCTGCCCGGGGAAAGGAACGGCGCAGCAGAGCCGCAATCCGGGCAGTTCCCCGCGCAGGGCGAGCACCGCCTCGGCGGCCGCGAGGTCGAATCCCAGGGCCATGCCGCTCCAAAACACACGGAAACCCCGGCCGTACAGCTCCCGCACGACGGCACGCAATGCATCGTCGCACTCGCCGTCGTAGCGTCGATGTCCGGTAAATGCCGCCGTATGTTCCCTCGATCGATCCATTCGGTACGTCCGCTTCGTGCGGGAATGATGCTGCAAGTTACGCTTTTGGTCTGAACTTTGCAATCGTAGCGGGTGAATTTCAAATACATTTTGCCACTATGAAAGGTTCTTGTTTTTTCGCGATGCTGGGCGGTATGGTGCTCGGCTCGGTCATTACCCTGCTGGCTACCCCGAAGTCGGGAGCCGAAGTGCGGGGACAGATCAAAGATCTCGTAAACCGCGAAGCCCGGAAAGTCCGCGACAAATACCACGAGGTCGAGGGTAAGGTCGAAGAAGCCGCCGCCAAAAAGTAATTCGCAGCCATGTATTCCGACTCCACCGAACGCTCCTTCGCCGGCGCACTCGTATTCTTCCTCGTCATGGCCCTTTCGGCCTACGTCCTGCTGGTGACGGCGCTCGTATTCTGGCTGGCCGAACTGCTCGGGTCGCTGCCGCTGGCAGCGGTTCTGCTGGGCGGATTCACGCTGCTGATCGCTCTGCTCACCTACCAGCTGGCCGTCCGCGACGCCATCGCACGGCTGCGCGAACGTTGGGAAGTCGTCTACGAGGTCATGCGAACCGTCCACGACGGGTATCGGCGCGTGTCGGGATTCCTTCACCGGCTCCTGTGGTAAGGCCCCGCGCCGCCACGCAACCGAAAACGCCGGACTGTATCGACAGTCCGGCGTTTTCGGTCTATATACCGCCGCTTAACAGAGCGTCTCCGACTCGATCGTCTTGAACAGCTCCACGTCGGCGGCCGTCGAAGCCATGACGTAGGCGTAAGCCTCTTCGATCTTCGAGGCGGCGAGTTTTCCGTAGATTTCGGCCGAAAGGAGGTACTCCTCACGATCTCCGGCCTGCAACGCCAACAGGTGCGTAATGGCCAGGTAACCGGCCATTTCGACCAGACGGCGGGCATGGAGTTCCTTGAAGCCGCAGGTCTCCTTCTCGATCTGCTCGACATGGGCGACCGCCTCCTCGAACTTCGCGCGCAGCGAGACGAGCCGCTCCACGAGCGGCTGCACGGCCTCGATATGCCCGGCTTCCTCGTAACGCTTGATCTGTTCGAGATAGGTGCCCTTGGTCACGTGGTTGATCGCAGCTACGACCTGCAGCTGGGAAGTACCTTCGTAGATATTCATGATACGGGCGTCGCGGTAGAGCCGTTCGCAGGCATAATCCTTCATGAAGCCCGAACCGCCGTGAATCTGGATCGCGTCGTAGGCCATCTGATTGGCGTACTCGGACGAGAAGAGTTTCAGCAGCGGCGTGAAGCCGTCGGCCAGTTTGTTGTAGTATTTCATCTCCTGGCGCTCCTCCGCTTCGAGCGGACGCTCGTGCGAGATATGAGTGTACTGCTTTAGATCTCCACGAAACGGGTCGTCTCGTAGAGCAGCGCACGCACGCCCTGCGTCTTGGCCTTCATGTTCGACAGCATCTCCGAAATCGCGGCGAAGCGGATAATGTTCTTGCCGAACTGCGCACGCTCGTTGGCGTATTTCAGCGCTTCGCGGTAGGCCGCTTCGCACAGCCCCACCGACTGCGCGCCGATACCCAGACGGGCGGCGTTCATCAGCGACATCACATATTTGATGAGGCCCATCTTACGGTCGCCGACCAACTGTGCCGGAGCGTTGGTGAAGACCAGCTCGCACGTGGGCGAGCCCTTGATTCCGAGCTTGTTCTCGATGCGGCGCACCTTCACGCCGCCGTCGCGCTTGTCGTAGACCAGCATCGACAGGCCGCGGGCGTCGGTCGTACCCTCCTCGGTACGAGCCAGCACCAGCGATACGTCGCCGTCGCCGTTGGTGATGAAACGCTTCACGCCGTTCAGGAGCCATGTGCCCTTCTGCTCCGACCACGTGGCTTTCAGCATCACGGCGCCCAGATCCGAACCGGCGTCGGGCTCCGTGAGGTCCATCGCACAGGTCGCGCCGGCCGAAACCCACGGCAGGTACTTCTGTTTAAGCTCCTCCGAGGCGAACTCGTTGAGCGTCTCGGCGCAGTCCTGCAAGCCCCAGATATTCTCGAAGCCGGCATCGGCGCGCGCCACCATCTCGTTGGTCATCACGAAGCAGAGCAGCGGGAAATTCAGGCCGTCGTACTTGCGCGGCAACGTCAGACCGCTCAGGCCGGCCTTGACGACCGCGTCCAGGTTACGCTGCGTGCCCTCGGCGTAGACCACATGGTCGTTCACCACCTTCGGCCCCTCGTGATCCACGCTCTCGGCATTGGGAGCGATCACGTCGCCGCACACCTCGCCCGCGATCGCCAGCACCTTGCGGTAGGAGTCCATGGCGTCTTCGAAATTCTGCGGCGCATAATCATAGGTGTCCTTCTCGGCGAATCCGCGCTCTTTCAGTTCCACGATCTTACGCATCAGCGGATGCTCGAGGTGGTACTGCAAATCCTTGTTATCTAAAAAGAAATTAGCCATTACTTCGAGTTTTGTTTGTAATACTTAATCATCTTGGGGATCACCTCGTTGACATCGCCTGTAATGGCGAAATCGGCGATCTTGCAGATCGGCGCATCCGCGTCGGTGTTGATCGAAATGATCATCGACGACTGATCCATGCCCGCCGTGTGCTGGATCTGGCCCGAAATACCGCAGGCGATGTAGAGTTTCGGACGCACGGTGACACCCGTCTGCCCCACCTGACGCGCATGTTCGGCGAAGCCCGCGTCGACGGCCGCACGGCTCGCGCCGACTTCGCCGCCCAGCACCTCGGCCAGTTCGTGCATCAGCTTGAAATTCTCCTTCGAACCTACGCCGTAACCACCGGCCACCACCACGCTCGCGCCTTGATATTGATCTTGCGCTCCTCGATCTGGCGGTCGAGGATCTTGACCACCAAATCCGTATCCTGCACCATCGGACGCCAGTCGATCGGCTTCACCTCGCCGGCGCCCGCTTGGCGGCGTACTCCTTGCGCATCACGCCCTCGCGGACGGTCGCCATCTGCGGACGGTGGTCGGGATTCACGATCGTCGCAATGATGTTGCCGCCGAAGGCGGGCGAATCTGGTAGAGCAGATTCTTATACTCCGTACCGGTCTTCGCGTCCTTATGGTCGCCGATCACGAGCTGCGTGCAGTCGGCTGTCAGACCGCTGTGCAGCGCCGACGATACGCGCGGGGCGAAATCACGGCCCACGGAGCGTCGCACCGAACAGGGCGATCTGCGGCTTCTCCTGCTCGATCAGACCGCACATCACAGCCGTATGGGGCAACGTGCGGAACGGAGCGAACTCCTTGTCGTCGGCCGTCCACACGGTATCGGCGCCGTATTTGGCCAACTCCTTGGCGATATCGCCCAGATTATGACCCAGTACGACGGCTTCGAGCTTCACGCCGAGCGTCGTGGCCAGCTCGCGGCCTTTGGTCAGCAACTCCAGACTCACGTCCGCAGGTACTCCGTTTTCGAGTTCTATATATACAAATACATTATTCATATCTCGTTTCCTCCCTGATTAACCGAGCGTGTGGCTCGCGATAAGTTCAACCATCAATTCCTCGATCTGCTTGTCGTCGGCAGTCAGTTTCTTGGCTTCCTTGGCCTGGAACACCACATTCTCGATCTTCTTCACCTTCGTCGGGGAACCGGTCAGGCCCAACTGGTTATCGTCCGGATCGACATCGGCGGCACTCCACTCGAAAATCTGCAGGTAGGGCTTCGACGCGGCCATCTTGGCAGCTTCCGACGTCGGTTCCGCAGCGATCTCGGAGGCCGTCATGGCATTCTTAAACTTCATCACGCGGCGGGCGTTCTTCGGGCGGCACTCGGCAGCCGAAGCATTTACGGTCACCACGGCGGGAATCGGACATTCGACCACTTCGGTTCCGTGCTCCAGGCGACGTTTGATGACCAGCGACTTATCTTTGATCTCGAGAATCTCCTCGGCATAGGTCACCTGCGGCAAACCGAGCTTTTCGGCCACCTGCGGACCCACCTGGGCCGTATCGCCGTCGATGGCCTGGCGGCCTGCGACGATCACGTCGGGCTGAATCTTGCGCAGCGCACACGAAAGAGCGTATGAAGTAGCCAGCGTATCCGGCAGCCGGCGAATTTACGGTCGGTCAGCAGATAACCGCCGTCGGCCGCCCCGGAAAATGGCGTCGCGGATGATGTCGGCGGCACGCGGAGGACCCATGGTCAGGATATGTACCGTACTGCCTTCCGTTTCGTCCTTGAGAAACAGGGCAGCCTCGAGTGCATTCAAATCTTCGGGATTGAAGATTGCAGGCAGCGCAGCGCGGTTGACCGTCCCTTCGGGGGTCATCGCATCCTTACCCACGTTGCGGGTATCGGGAACCTGCTTTGCCAATACAACCGCGGTCCTGCGCCTGCCGGATCATCGCCTGGCCGGCTCGAGATATAAACCTCGACGCGGCGGGAAATCGCCCGGCCCTCGGCCGTATCGTTCGAGGCGACCGGCATTTATAGGCCTTGCCCTCGACTTTGAGGAAGCGGTTCGAGGCGATTCCTTTCGTCTACCCCAAATAGTTGCGAACGGCCTGCGCACGTTCGAGCGAAATACGCTCGTTGACCGCGAGCGTCCCCGTGCTGTCGGTATGGCCGAAAACGGTCACGTCCGTATCGGGATTCTGCAACAGGCTGATGGCGAACTTGTCGAGCGCTGCCTTCGCCGAAGCGTTGAGCGCCGTCCCGTTGGTCGGGAAGAGAATGCCCGTGTCGAAGGTTACCTTGATGGCGTCCAGCCCGTTGGTATCGGTCACCGTTTCGACTTCGGCCCCCTCGATAGCCGCCAACTCGGCCTTCTGCTTCTCCATCTTGCGGCCGATCAGCGCACCGGCCGTCGCGCCGAGCGCCAGCCCTACGCCGGCACCGATCGCAGCGCCCTTGCCGCCGCCGGCCAACGCACCGATACCGGCGCCGACGGCCGTGCCGCCTCCGCCGCCGATGAGGCCGCCTTTGAGCGTCCCCGACATCGACGCGCAGCCGCCGGCCACCATCATCGCCGCAGCGCACGTCACGCACAGCAAAGAGATTCGTCTCATAGAATACTCAATATTTTGATATCGTCAATACGTCTATCTACTGCCGAACGATCGTCTCGTCGCGGTCTGGCCCGACCGAAATGATCGCCACGGGCACGCCCGTCTCGCGTTCGATATATTCCACATAGGTCTTGAACTCGGCAGGAAAATCCTCGTAACGGCGCACCTGCTTCAAATCGGTTTTCCACCCCTTGAACTCACGGTAGACGGGTTTCACGTCGTCTTGAATGTCGTAAGGGAACTCCGTCACGCGACGGCCGTCGATCTCGTAGGCCTCGGCCACCTTGATCGTATCGAAATCGTTCATCACGTCGGCCTTCATCATGATGAGTTTCGTCACCCCGTCGATCATAATGGCGTACTTGAGCGCCACCATATCGAGCCAGCCGCAACGACGCTTGCGCCCCGTCACCGCACCGAACTCATGACCGAGCCGGCACAGTGCCTCGCCCGTCTCGTCGAACAACTCCGTCGGGAAAGGCCCGCTGCCCACGCGCGTACAATAGGCCTTGAAGATGCAAACGTAGACCTCGCCGATACGGTTGGGGCCGATGCCGAGGCCCGTGCAGGCACCGGCACAAACCGTATTGGAGGAGGTGACGAAAGGATAAGAGCCGAAATCGATGTCCAGCAGCGTACCCTGTGCGCCTTCGGCCAGAATGGCCTTGTCTTCGGCGAGGAAGCGGTTGATTTCGTGCTCGCTGTCGATGATGCGGAACTTTTTGAGGTATTCGATCCCCTCGAACCACTGTCGTTCCAGTTCGTCGATATCGTAGTTGTAACCCAGCGATTCGAGAATGTTCTCGTGACGCGCCTTGGCCACTTCGTAAATCTTCTTGAAGTCGAGGAAGATGTCGCCCACACGCACGCCGTTGCGGCTGATCTTGTCCGTATAGGTCGGGCCGATGCCCTTGCCCGTGGTGCCGATTTTCGAACTGCCCTTCGCCGCTTCGAACGCAGCGTCCAGCACGCGGTGCGTGGGCAGGATCAGGTGCGCCTTTTTCGAGATGTAGAGCCGCTCCGTCAGGTCGTGGCCGCTGCGGGCCAGTGCCTCGGCCTCCTCCTTGAAGAGGATCGGGTCGAGCACCACGCCGTTGCCAATCACGTTGACCTTATCGCCCTGAAATATACCCGAAGGGATCGAACGCAACACGTACTTCTCCCCGTTGAACTCCAATGTATGCCCGGCATTGGGGCCAGCGCCCTGAAAGCGGGCCACGACCTGATAATATTTTTCGGAACAATCGACCACCTTGCCGTTTTTCCTTCGTCGCCCCACTGCAAACCGAGAATGACATCGACTTTTTCATCTCTTTTCCGTTATCTGTTTTATGCAAAAGACATTTTTTGCATTCAAAGATACGAATTATTCTCCGAAATACCCAATCCCGCTGCGGGACTTTTCAACAAATTGTCAAGAATCCGGAGTTGCCGGCGCTTTGCCGACGGGCACCGTCGCAACCCCCTCGTCCCTGCAAAGCGAAGGGCCGAAAAAGCCGGTCCGCCTCCATCTTCGTCATGGTTCTCGGCGGTTCCGCCTGCGGAATCGGGCCGTCCGTCCCGCAGGGGCGCACATCCGTTCGGAACGCCGTCTGCGGCGGCAATCCGAGGGGAAATTTTGACCGTCCTGAAGTTCGGAAAGTCGGGTAGCGCACCGGCAGCACCGGCCGTCAGATTTCCATATTTCGTCGTCGTCCGTCGCCTCCTCCGCCTGGGAGCTCTCCTCCTGGATGTCGTCGGCGCCCTTTGATCTCGTCGTCGTAAGGATTCCTTCTCCCTGCGTCGCCGGACAGATCGTCGAGTTTCATCCGTCGATTTTAACGAGATAAGTATAAACAAAATTTGGCGATCGGAATCAAGGTCGAATTTTTTTTGCATTTTTTTTATTTTTTGCGGTCTTTCCGCACAAATTATGTACTTTTACGTACGGAATAACAAAGGTATGATACGCGAAAAAATAGAAGAATTACGTCGCACACTCGACTACCACAACCATAAATACTACGTCGAAAACAGTCCGGAAATATCCGATCGGGAATTCGACGTCCTGATGCGCGAACTGCAGGAGCTGGAGGCGGCACATCCGGAATACGCCGACCCGAACTCCCCGACGGCCCGCGTCGGCAGCGATCTCACAACCGAATTCCAAAGCGTCGAACATCGCTTTCCGATGCTTTCGCTGGGCAATACCTATTCGCTCGACGAGCTGCACGAATTCATCGGACGCATCGAGAAAGAGCTCGGACAGACGGAGTTCGTCTGCGAGCTCAAATTCGACGGCACGGCCATCTCGCTCACCTACGAACACGGAGCTTTGCTCCGTGCCGTGACGCGGGGCGACGGCACACGGGGCGATGACGTAACGGCCAATATCCGCACGATTCGCACCATTCCGCTGCACCTGCAAGGGGGCGACTACCCCGATTTTTTCGAAATACGGGGCGAAGTGCTGATGCCCTATGCCTCGTTCGACCGCCTCAACCGCGAACGCGAGGAGAACGGCGAACCGCTACTGGCCAATCCGCGCAATGCCGCAGCGGGCACGCTCAAGCAGCAATCCTCGGCCGTAGTCGCCCAGCGGGGGCTGGACTGCACGCTCTACCAACTGGCTGGCGACGACCTGCCCTGCACGACCCATTGGGAGTGTATGCGGAAAGCCAGCGAATGGGGATTCAACGTATCGGACAAGATGCGGATCTGCCGCAGCCAGGCGGAGATCGACGACTACATCGCCTTCTGGGACGAAGAGCGCAGGAAACTGCCGTTCGCTACGGACGGCGTGGTCATCAAGGTCAATAGTTACACCCTGCGGCGCGAGCTGGGCTTCACGGCCAAGGCGCCCCGATGGGCCGTGGCTTTCAAGTTCAAGGCCGAACAAGCGCTCACGCGGCTCGAAAGCGTCGATTTCCAAGTGGGACGCACCGGAGCCATCACCCCCGTCGCCAACCTCGATCCGGTGCAGTTGGCCGGAACGACCGTCAAGCGGGCCACGCTGCACAACGCCGAACAGATCGCCCTGCTGGACATTCGCGTAGGCGATATGGTATATGTCGAAAAAGGCGGCGAGATCATCCCCAAGATCACGGGCGTCGATCTTGCGGCCCGTCCGGCGGACAGCCGTCCCTTCCAGTACATCACCCGCTGTCCGGAATGCGGCACTCCGCTGGTGAAATACGAGGGCGAAAGCAAGCACTACTGTCCCAATCAGAACCACTGCGGGCCGCAGATTCTCGGACGCATCATCCACTTCATCCGCCGCAAGGCGATGGACATCGAGGGATTGGGCGAGGAGACCGTCGAGCTGCTCTACCGCAACGGACTGCTGCACGACGCCGCCGACCTCTACGACCTGCGGGCCGAACAGCTCGCCTGTCTGCCCCGGCTGGGCGAAAAATCAGCCGAGAACATCATCCGGAGCATCCGGGGCTCGGTCGAGGTTCCTTTTCAGCGGGTATTGTTCGCCCTGGGCATCCGATTCGTCGGGGAAACCACGGCCAAATACCTGGCGGCACACTTCCGCACGTTGGATGCCGTGATGCACGCCACGCGCGAAGAGTTGATCGAAGCCGACGAGGTCGCCGACGGCATTCTCGAACTTCGCCGACGAGGGCAACCGGACGCTGATCATCGACTACTTCGAGGCCGAGGCCGAAGGCCGAGAAACTGGGCATCCCGATCCTTACGGAGAAGGAGTTCCTCGCACTGATCGCCGACGACGAACCCGCAGCGGCGACCTTCGCGGCGGCGGAACCCGAAACGCCCGCGCAGCCGACGCAAGGCGCATTGTTTTAACCGAAATACAAATCCCACGATATGAAGCCAAACCTTTTCCGCGGCGCAGGAGCCGCCATGATCACCCCCTTCACCGCCGACGGCCGCGTCGATTACGAAGCGCTCGGACGCATGATCGATTACGTCATCGAAGGCGGGGCCGACTATATCGTCGCACTCGGCACGACGGCCGAGACGCCGACGCTCTACATTCAGGAGCGCGCCGTCGTGGCCATGTTCATCGCCAATCAGATCCGCCACCGCGTGCCGCTGGTGATCGGCGTAGGCGGCAACTCGACCTCGGAAGTGCTCGACCAGTTGCGCGAATTCGACCTGCGGGGGGCGGATGCGATCCTGAGCGTCACACCCTACTACAACAAACCGTCGCAGGAGGGACTTTACCAACACTTCAAGGTCGTGTCGGAACACTCGCCGCTGCCGATCATCCTCTACAACATCGCAGGCCGCACGGGCGTCAACATGACCGCCGAGACGACGCTGCGCATCGCCGCCGATTTTCCCAACGTCATCGGTATCAAGGAGGCGTCGGGCAACATCGGCCAGATTCAGGAGATCATCGACCGCCGGCGCGAAGGGTTCCTCGTCCTGTCGGGCGATGACGGGATCGCCGTCGACGTGATGCGGCGCGGCGGCGACGGAGTGATCTCGGTGGCGGTCAACGCCTTCCCCGACGCTTCATGGCGTGCATCGACCTGGCCAAGAGGGGCGATTTCGATGCGGCCGAAACGGCCTTCGCCCCGATGCACGAAGTCGTCGAAGCCCCTCTTCGCCGAGGGAAACCCCACCGGCGTGAAATGCGCGCTGAGCATCCTGGGGCTGATCGGCAACCGCCTGCGCCTGCCGCTGGTCGCGGGTACTCCGGCGCTCGAAGCGCGCCTGCGGGAGTTGATCCGTACATACGATTTGCGCTGAAACGGCGTTTTCCGAAGAAATCGACACATTATGAAACGACTTCTCATCCTGTGGCTGCTGCTGCCGCTGCTGTCGGCTGCGAAGGTTCCCGTGGAGAGCGACATCAAGGCCCGCATCGAAGATCCGGCCTCGGAACAGTACTATCCGAACCTCCGGCTGCGCTACGAGCAGGCCGACTCGACCCTCACGGCCGACGACTACCACTACCTCTACTACGGCTACGCCTACCAGCCGCAGTACCGCCCGTTGGAGACGAACCCCGCACTCGACCGTTTCTACGAAACGCTCGCACGGCTGAACGTCGACGCACCCGCCGACACCGACCTGCTGGCCGTCATCGAGGCCGGTACGGAGGCGTTGGAAGCCGATCCGTTCTCGCCGCAGGTGCTCAACTTTCTCTCGTTCGCCCACGCACAGCGGGGCGACACGGCACAGGCAGCCGCCTACCGCGACAAGATGAACCTCGTACTGGCGACAATCGAAAGTTCGGGCGACGGCCTGACGGAAGAGACCCCATGGCATATCCTGATGTACGCGCACGCCTTCGACCTGCTGGCCGCCAAGAACATTCCGGTGCGCGAGAGCTCGATCATCAGCCGCACGGTGGAGTACATCCCGCGCGTCAAGAAGGACGAAAAGGGAGTGAAAGGGTACTATTTCGACTACGGCCGCATCTATTGGAAAAAGCCCGAACAGGGGTATAAACGCGAACGCTCGTGGCAATTCAACAATCTCAAACCGTGGAAAAGCGACAAAAAATAAGGGACCTCGCGCTGGGACTGCTCTGCGCCGCATTCGCATTGTCCGGCTGCGAGCGCTCCGAGGAAGAACCCCTCGCACTGCTCACGCTCGACAAGGAGCGGATCGTCTTCGATAATCCGGCCGAAGGCGAAACGGCACAGGCCGTGCTGCGCATCGAGGCCGACCGCCGTTGGAGCGTCGGTTTCATCGGGAACGGGCACGACTGCCGCGTGTCGGTCTTGTCGGGCGAAGCCGGCGTGCACGAACTGCGGATCGAAACCTCCGAGACCAACACGGGGCGCGACCTGCACAGACTGGGACAACTGACCGTCGCGCTCGACGACGGCTCGGCGAACCGGACCGTCGATCTGCAACAGCGTCCGCAGGCTGCACGTCAGACCTTGCTCATGTACTTCTGCGGCACCGATCTCTACTCCTATTATAAAAACAATCTGTCGGACGTCGCCAAGGCGCTCTCGCGGAATATCCTGCCGCTGGGCCGTATCGTGGCCTTCACGCAGCCCGCCGCCAGCGAAGGATACGTCGTGGAGTACCGTTACGACGAAGCGGCGAACGCCTGCGAACGCGACACGCTGATCCGCTATACGCCGCTGCCCGGGCGCACGACCGATCCTGCGGTCATGGAACGCATCCTCGGCGACATGGCGGCCGCCGCGCCCGCCGAACGTTTCGGGCTCCATCTGGCCTCCCACGCAAAGGGATGGTTGCCGGCATCGATCGAAAGTTCGTCATGGCTGCGCAGCAACGCCCGTCGCACCGACGATCTGTGGCGAAAGATACCCGGTGCGGCCGAAACCCGCTGGTTCGGCCATGACCGGGGGCGCTACATGGATATTTCGGAGCTTGCCGCCGCGATCGACGGCTCCGGCGTGCGGTTCGACTACCTGCTCTTCGACGCCTGTTTCATGTCGTCGGTCGAAGCGCTCTACGATCTGCGCCGCGCGGCCGACTACATCGTCGCCTCGCCCTGCGAGGTCATGGCGCACGGATTCCCCTACGACACGGTGATTCCCTCGCTCTTCGCCGACGACGGCGCACGGTACGATCTGGCCGCGGCCTGCCGGAACGTCTACGAATACTACAACGCCGTCGACTCCTACAAATCGGGGTGCGCGACGCTCACGGTCTGCGACGAATTGGAGGGGGCTGGCCACGGCCCTGCACGACATCAACGCCAGCGCCACGAAAGCTGTCGACGCGACGACGCTGCAAAGCTACGACGGAATGGAAACGCACCAGTTCTACGATCTGGAAGAGTACGCCCTGGCGCTGACGGCCGACGACGCCCGCGGTCAGGCGTTCGTGCAACAGATGGAACGCTGCTTCCCGCCCGAGGGACGGTTCCACACGGAGCAGTTCTTTTCGGTTTACAACAATCGCATGAACGACATCCGCTACTATTCGGGCGTAACGACCTATGCTCCGGCCGAGACCTACCGCAACGAGTGGCAACAGACCGCGTGGTATGCCGCGACGAAGAGATAACGACTCGGTATCCCGATACGAATTCACCCCTGCCGCACTGTTTGCGGCAGGGTGAATTATTCCATTCAGCGGCCGCATCGAACGGCCTGTCATCCTCCGGCGACCTAAAACGACTTCTTGCGCGAGGTCGTCACCACGAAATCTTTCAGATAGAAGGGTTCGAAATAGGCCAGATCAGCGAAATCGCCCCCGTCGAAAGCCGTCTGCGCCAGCCGCGCCAACCCGCGCGCCGAGGGGGCGACGTGCACCAGCACGGCGTCCGACAGCACATCGGCGCACTTCGCCGCACCGCTGCCGAAAATCACGAAAGGCCCTTTCGCCCGCCATGTGGAAAAACTCCCCGCATCGACCACCTCAGCCGACACCTCCGTGAGCGGCTGCCCCTGCGCGTCGAACAACTGCGTATAAACCTCCATGCGCCGCGCGTCGACCATGGGACACAACACGGCACGCTCCCAATCCTCGACCGAGAGAATCCCCGCTTCGTAATCCTCGCGCGCCACCTCGCAGAGCGCATCGAGCGAACCGACGGCGACGAGCGGTTTGCGCAAACCGTAGCACAGGCCCTTGGCAAACGACACGCCGATGCGCAGCCCCGTATAGGAGCCGGGCCCCTTGCCGACGGCTACGGCATCCAGATCGTCGGGATCGAGCCGGTTCTCTTTGAGAATTTCATCGACGAAAACGCCGACCTTGCGGGCGTGGTCGCGGCCTTCGTCGCTCTCGCGCAACGAAACCAGTTCGCCGTTTTCGGCGATCCCGACCGAACAGATGTCCGTGCCCGTTTCGATACATAAAATCAATGCCATATCTCTCGCTATAATACTTCGTAATGTTGCAGTGCACGCAGCACACCGTCGTCGTCGACCGTGGCGGTGACATAGTCGGCCGCCCGTTTGGCCGCGTCGACGGCGTTGCCCAACGCCACGCCGACACCCGCATGGCGGATCATCTCCACGTCGTTGCCGCCGTCGCCGAACGCCATCGAACGGCTCCGGTCGATGCCGTAATGCCTCAGAAAGACGTCCATGCCGCTCGCCTTCGTTACGCCGCGCATGTTGATGTCGGCCATGAGCGGACTCCAACGGCTCGACACGCACTCGGGAAACTCGCGCATGATCCGCTCCTCCTGTTCGGGCGACATGAAGACGCACATCTGACGGCAGGGCGTACGCTGCGCCACCTCGCGCAAATCGGCCACCGCAGGATCGAGCGGCATCCCCAACGCACCCAGAAACTCGCGCATCCCGTCGTTCACGCTGCTGGCGACCATCCCCTCGTCGGTCAGCATCGAGACGGGAAATCCCTCGCGCATCCCCACATGCAGCATCCTGTCGAGAATCTCCATCGGGATCGGACGCTCGGCCAGCACCTCGCCGTCGGTCGTCAGGCAATGGCCGCCGTTGACCAGAATGTATCCGTCGAAAGCCAGCCCTTCGAGCGGCGGAAGGCTCCGCCGGTCGCGGCCCGTGGCGATAATCACCTTCGCCCCGCGTCCGCGCAGGCGGGCGAGCGCTTCGCGCGCCGATGCGGGCACCTCGTGCGTCTCGAAACTGCGCAGCGTACCGTCGATATCGAAAAAGAAGATTTCGTACATTTATTTAACGTTTATGGGTTTTCATCGCCTTGTCCATTTCACGGCGGGCGTCGTTCTCTTTGAGGTATTCGCGTTTGTCGTACGCCTTGCGGCCGCGCGCAAGCCCGATGACGATCTTCACCAATCCCCCGCTCGTTGAGAAACATCCGAAGCCCCGCTATAGTCAGGCCGCGATCCTGCAACGACCGCTGCAACTTATTCAGTTCCTTGCGGTTGAGCAGCAGTTTGCGGTCGCGTTTCGGGACATGGTTGTTGCAGGTTCCCCAATGGTATTCGGCAATCGTGACATTGCGGATCCACAACTCGCCCTTGTCGAAATAACAGTAGCTGTCCGTGATCGACGCCTTGCCCAGCCGTACGGACTTGATCTCCGTACCCACAAGCACGACGCCGGCGACGAACTCTTCGAGAATCTCGTAGTCGAACGTCGCCCGCTTGTTGCGGATATTTATCGTTTTATAATCGCCCATCTATCTCTCTGGCTTTGAAACGTGTAAAACTTATCTCTCGACTTCCCGCCCGTCGGCGGCGATTCCGGCACTCGGTTTGCACGTGAACGGGCGTAAGGCTGGGTGAAGGTAACTAATTCTTTTATCTTTGATATGTTTTACACATCTTTCTGTTTATTTTCTGTTTGCACACGGTATGCGTAGCGATACGTGTACGACCCAGCCTTACTTTTTTGACATTCTGCGAATGTAAAAAAGTAAAAAGTTATTTTTACATTCCTTCCCTCATGCTCCCTCCCTTTGACAAAGGGAGGGACTTTTATAGTCTTTTCTCCTACTTCTTTGACATTCTGCGAATGTAAAAAAGCAAAAAAGTTATTTTTACATTCCTTCCCTCATGCTCCCTCCCTTTTCCTTCGCTGCGCTCGGTTTCCGCTGCGGCGCCTCGGCATCCCGCGAGCGGGTGCACTCGGCTTGCGCGCAGTCGACAAAGGGGTGGGACTTTTAGTGCCTACGTGCCGCATCGGCAAAACGCCCCCTCACACCCCCGCTCGGCGGGAAAATACGGCTCTGTGCGCCGTGCGGGCCGAAGTCTCCGCACGCGGAGGCCCGCCACACGGACGTGCTCCGCAGTCTTCGCCCCGTACGAATTCGCATAAAACCGCACTCCGCAAATCCATCACCCTCCGTTCAGTACGGTCGGAGAGCGGCGGCCTGCAACCGCCCGGTAAGGCAAGCCGGCTGCCCTGCCCGTAGCGTCCGGAATATCCTTCGCCGGCTGCGGAGTAAAACCGCAGCACCGGCCGGGAACTCTATCCTTGCAAAAATAGTGACTTTTTCCGGATATCCAATCAAAATCCCCGCACGGACTATCCCATTTTCACAAGCCAATGCCCCGCATGGACGGCCAGCAGCCCCGACGCCACGCTCAACGAGACGTAGAGCGCCGACCCCGCCAGATCCGACTGGCGCAGCAACAGCAGGTTTTCGTGAATAAAAGCCGAAAATGTCGTGAAACTGCCGCAGAACCCCACGATAAAGAGCAGCCTGATCTCCTCCGACAGCACCCGGTAGTGCTCCAGCAGACCGTAGCAAATCCCGAGCAGCAGGCATCCGAGGATATTCACGCAAAAAGTTCCCAACGGCAGGGGAGAGCCACTGGCTACCCTGCAACAACCGCGACACGCCGTAGCGCAATACGCCACCGGCGAAGCTGCCGCAGCCGATCAACAGCAATGTTTTCATTCGAACCGAAATTTCAGGGCAGGCATCATCAGCGTCCGCGAAGGGGACACGGTTTGGATCGGGCGGATACCATCGCCCGGCGTTATCGACATCGAACGTATCAGAGAATCGTCCGCTGCACCTTGTGCGAGATATTGGTTTTCTCGCAGTTGAGCGTATTGATGAGAGTCGTCGCCTCCAACTCCTCCTCCTCGGTAAGTTGCCCCGAAGCCAAACGCTGCATCTGCTCGTCGATCAGTTTCTTGATCGCATTCGACTTGTAGAGGATCACCGCCTTCGGCACACCCTGCGCGAGAATCTCCTCGACGCTCTCGACATGAACCTCCTTTTGCTCCCAGAGCTTGCTCGGCACGTAGTTGTCGTCCGACGTAAGGATGTCGACCGCCGCATTGCAGACCGCGGGATCGGGGTGGTTGATGAACAGATGCGCCGGCACCTCCACCCCTTCGCCCAGTTCGGCGCGCTGCTCGCGGTAGGTATCCAGCATCTTCCGGTAGACCTCGGTCTGGAAATGGAGTTCCTGCGCATCGAGCGTCGACAGGATCACGTCGGCGACATTCATCTGGATGACGTCGCGCCCCTCCTTGAAGTCGAAATTGCGGTGGCCGTATTTGAGCAGGTATTTCAACAGTTCCTTCTCCAACTCCTGCGTGGCGCTGCCGGCCGCGACGCCCTTCGTGAAATCGACCTGCGGCTCCGGCACGGCGGCCTGCTCCTCGCTCCGCTGCCGCATCTGCTGACGGCGGATGAAATCCGAAGCCTCGCGGCCGCTGCCCGTCTGGACGACGCGCTTGCGCGCCACCTCTTCGACGAGCACCCGCTCATCGATGTCCATCAGCCGCGCACACTCCTTGACATAGACCGAACGCTGGATCGAATCGGGAATCTGCGTAATCGACTGCACCATGTCGCCGATGAGCGCCGCCCGCTTGATCGGGTCGTTCTGAGCGTCCTTCATCAGCAGCTGCGCCTTGAAGGTGATGAAATCGACTTCGTTGGCCTTGATGTACTCCTGCACTTCGGCAGCCGTGTGCGCGCGCGCAAAGGAGTCGGGGTCTTCGGGTTCGGGCAACAGCACGACGCGCACATTCATCCCCTCGGCCAGGATCATGTCGATTCCGCGGATCGAGGCGTGGATACCCGCCGAATCGCCGTCGTAGATGACGGTGATGTTCTTCGTGAAGCGGTTCAGCAGCCGGATCTGATCGGTCGTGAGCGATGTACCCGACGACGACACGACATTCTCCACACCGGCCTGATGCATCGAGATCACGTCGGTATACCCCTCGACCATGATCGCATAGTCCTGCTGCTGGATCGCCTTCTTGGCGAAATAGAGGCCGTAGAGCTCGCGCTTCTTGCTGTATATCTCGCTCTCGGGGGAGTTCTGGTACTTGCCGACATTCTTGTTCGTTCCCAGAATGCGGCCGCCGAAGGCGACGATCCGCCCCGAAATGTTGTGCACGGGGAAGATCACCCGATCGTGGAAGCGGTCGAACAACTGCCCGTCGCGTTCACGTCTGATCGACAGTCCGGTCGAGAGGAGAAACTCCTCCTTGTATCCGGCGGCCAGGGCGGCGCTCGTCATCGCATCGCCCTTGGCCGAACAATAGCCCAATCCGAACTTCTGGATCGTGGCCTCCGTGAACCCGCGCTTCTGCCGGAAATAACTCATGCCGACGCTCTGCCCCTCCGACGACTTACGCAGGTAGTCGGCGAAATAGTCATAGGCCCAGCCGTTGAGGGCGAACATCGATTCGCGGTTGTCGTTGCGGCGGATATCCTCCTCGGTGAGCTCCCGCTCCTGCACCTCAATGCCGTAGCGCTTGGCCACGGCTTTGAGCGCTTCGGGGTAAGAGATGCCCTCGTGCTCCATGACGAAGGTAACGGCGTTGCCCGCCTTGCCGCAGCCGAAGCATTTGAAAACGCCTTTCGAAGGCGATACGACGAACGAGGGAGTCTTTTCGTTGTGGAAGGGACAGCACGCCTGATAGTTCACACCCTTGCGTTTGAGCGTGACGTAATCGCCGATGATTTCGACGATATCGGCTGCCGCATAGATGCGGTCTACGGTGGCGCGGTCGATGAGTCCCATGCTTGCAAAGTTACGAATAATTCGGCAGGCGGAACAACGTTTGCGGAATTAAATTCGATGCGCTCCGTTTCGGCTTCTGCGACAGCTGTTTCGCCGCCGCACGCAAACCGGCTGCCGCCGGACGGACAATATCGCCGGCGGGTTTCGCGTTGAAAAGGGCATTCCGGAAGCGGAATTATCCGCCGTTGCGGCCTCCGAATTCCGAATTTATCGTACCTTTGCATCTATGGATTTCAAACTCGTCTCGGAATACAAGCCCACGGGCGACCAGCCCGAAGCGATCGCGCAGCTCGTCGATTCGATCCGCCGCGGATCGAAACACAACACGCTGCTGGGCGTGACGGGTTCGGGAAAGACTTTCACGGTGGCCAACGTCATCGCCCAGATCAACAAACCGACTCTCGTATTGAGCCATAACAAGACCCTCGCGGCGCAGCTCTACGGAGAGTTCAAGAATTTCTTTCCCGAAAACGCGGTCGAATATTTCGTCTCCTACTACGACTACTACCAGCCGGAGGCCTACCTGCCGGCCACGGATACCTTCATCGAAAAAGACCTGTCGATCAACGACGAGATCGAAAAGATGCGTCTGCAAACCTGCGCGACGCTCCTTTCGGGCCGCCGGGACGTGATCGTCGTCTCGTCCGTCTCGTGCCTCTACGGCAGCGGCAACCCCGAAGACTTCCATGCGACGGCCGTCTCGTTCAAGGTCGGCGACATCGTCAGCTACAAGCATTTCCTCTACAAGCTGGTCGAGGCGCTCTACACCCGCACCGAACGCGAGCTGGAGCCTGCGACGTTCCGCGTCAACGGCGACACGGTGGACATCATGGCGGCCTTCGGCGAGTTCGGCAGCCAGTGCTACCGCGTGATGTTCTACGACAACGAAATCGAAGCGATCTGGATCGTCGATCCCGCGACGGGCGCCCGCATCCAGACGATCGACACGCTGACGATCTACCCCGCACGTCTCTTCGTCACCACGAAGGAGCGCATCAACGCCGCCGTGCAGCAGATCTACCTCGACCTGGGCAAGCAGATCGAGTTCTTCGAACGCGCCGGGCGTCCGATGGAGGCGCAGCGCATCAAGCAGCGCGTGGAGTACGACCTCGAAATGATCAAGGAGCTGGGCTATTGCCCGGGCATCGAGAACTACTCGCGCTACTTCGACGGCCGCGCCGCCGGGACGCGCCCCTTCTGCCTGATCGACTATTTCCCGAAGGACTACCTGCTGGTCGTGGACGAGAGCCACGTGACGCTCCCGCAGGTACACGGCATGTTCGGCGGAGACCGGGCCCGCAAGGAAAATCTCGTGGAGTACGGATTCCGTCTGCCGGCGGCGAAGGACAACCGCCCGCTGCGCTTCGAGGAGTTCGAGCAGATGATGGGCACGACGGTCTACATCAGCGCCACACCCGCCGACTACGAACTCATGAAGAGCGAAGGCGTAGTGGTCGAGCAGTTGATCCGCCCCACGGGGCTGGTCGATCCGCCACTCGAAGTGCGCGTCACGGAGAACCAGATCGACGACCTGCTCGAAGAGATCGACAAGCGGGTGCGCGTCGAGGACAAGGTGCTCATCACCACCATCACCAAACGCATGGCCGAGGAGCTGTCGAAATATTTCGACCGCATCGGCGTGCGCAACCGCTACATCCATTCGGACATCGACACGCTGGAACGTATCCAGATCCTCGAAGACCTGCGCGCCGGCATGTTCGACGTGCTGATCGGCGTCAACCTGCTGCGTGAAGGGCTGGACCTGCCGGAGGTGGGGCTCGTCGCCATTCTCGACGCCGACAAGGAGGGGTTCCTGCGCAACGTGCGGTCAATCACCCAGATCGCGGGACGCGCCGCACGCCACGCCAACGGCAATGTGATCCTCTACGCCGACCATTGCACCGACTCGATGCGCTACGCCATCGTCGAGAGCAACCGCCGCCGCGAAAAGCAGGTACGCTACAACCTCGAACACGAGATGCTGCCGCGGCAGGCGCAGCGCAGCGGCACGGGACAGAGCGCGCTGCTGGCTTCCCAGGGCGAAAAGATCCAGGAGGCGACGCCAGCCTTCTACCTGCCGGCGGAGGATCGCTACATGCAGGCCGCCGACGTACAGGGAACCTACGTGGCAGGCGAAAACCTCGACACGCTGATCGCAAAGGCGAAGGAGGATATGGAACGTGCCGCCAAATCGCTCGATTTCCTCGCCGCGGCGAAGTACCGCGACCGCATGTACGAGTTGCAGAAACTGCGCGAGGAGAACCGCAACCGCTGAAACCGCAAGCGGGGCCTTAATCCACCCTCTCACAAAGAAGAGAATAGAAAACGGGAGGACGTCATTTTCCGGAGACATCCTCCCGTCGCATTCCGAAATGTTATCTACCGAAAATACGGAACAATACCCGAACGAGCAAAACAGCGAAAAAAACGGCGAACGCCGCATTGTTCCAGCGGTTCCAGCGGCGAACCTGCCGTTTGTCGATCGGCAGCCTCTTCCATCGTCCGCAGGGCAGCCGCAGCAAATAGACGAAGCGCACGATCAAAGCCGTAACGGGAACCATGCACCCCACGACACCACATCGGCAAGCAGCGAAGAAGCGGGCAGAAGAAACAGCACCGCCACGCACAACGCACCGACCGTTGCGAATCGCAGCACCCATATATCGTTGAAGGCGAGATCGAGTTTTCGCGCCCATTTACCTATATTCTCACTCATAGCACTCCCAATATTTCGCGCTGTATGCCGCAACGGTCAAGCCGATATAGATACATTGCGTCTCCTCCTCGGTCAATTCCGGCGAAGGATCGATATTCTCATAATAACAATTGACGATCGCAGACAGCTCCTTCGGAGCATTCCGTAATGGATTATTTTCTCAAAACTCAATCCTCGATCGCCCCGCGAAAGGAGAAATACCGTGCTGCAAGAAAACTGTATGCGGCCGAAAGGAGAGAGGTCGCGAGTTTCGCGGGTGTAGGCCAGATACCGACGACCTCCACGAACAGTTTCATGCATAGATAGTTGAGCAGGATCGCTCCGGCGACCGACAACGCATAGCGCAGCAGTTGCGTGCGCGTGCCGAGCGGCGACGCACGGAACGCCACGTTGCGATTGAGCCAGAAACCGGTGAAAAAGGTAATCGGAAAGACGAGGAACAGCGACGCGATCGGGGCAGACATGTAGACGAAGCCCAGATCGATCATCCGCCCTTCACCGATCAGAAAGTGATAGATCACGAAATACCACACCGCATCCAGCGCCAGATTCATCCCGCCGCAAAAGGCGTAGCGGAACAACTGCCGCGAGACTACCCCTTCCAGCCGACGCCAGTAGAACGCATCGACAGCACGGGTTACCAACGAAGCGGGAGAACTCATTTTTCGCGTAAATCCACAAGTCGGGCCACGCCGAACGGTGTTCCCGCGCGAAACGCTCGCAGACGCCGCGATCCTGCGCGGCGAAGGGCGAGACCATGTACTTCGCACCGAAGGGATAGACCCCGACAGCCAGCGACGGCGCCTCGCGCAACAACTGCTCGCGGCACCGCGCAGCGTTCTCCTCGGTCGAAAATACACCGAAAACCACGTAACACCACCCCGATTGCATCCGTTCGGGAGGCAGGCTGCGGTGCGGCGGCCGGTCGTGCGGATGTCGTCTGTCGGGACTTCGGTTGATGCCGTGGCGACGGTCGGTTGTGCAGACGCCGCCTGCGGAATTTCGGCAGGACGACGCCGTGGCGCCGGCCGGCCGGTCGGGCCGGCAGCTCCGTCCGGTCCGGCGCCGATTCTTCCGTACTCCGTTCGCCCCCGTCGCAACGGCAGCAGCCGAAACGCCGTCCTCCGCCGATCCGGAAGAGGCTTTCGGCCTCTCGACGTTCGACTTCTCCGCCTGCGCCGCGAAACGCGATACGGATTTCGGGGCGAACTCGATATAACCGAACACGGCGACAGCCACGACAATCGCAGCAACGGCGATCGCCACCACGGCCCGATTCATACGAGGCTGCAAGGTCACGACCTCCTCGCCGGCCGGATTCAGTTGCGCGGCGAACGCCGGTTCGGGGGTAAACGCACGGTGGCGCAGGATTCCGATCCCTTCGAGCGTCAATACCTCGCCCTCGCGCGTCTTAGCCAGCCAACGCCAGAAAACGGCCTGCGCCTGCGCTTCGTCGCACCCTGCGGCGCGGCGGATCAATTCCACGAGCGAAACACCCTCTTCCGACGGGCGGAAATCGATTTCGTTGCGGGGCGCCGCGATCTTCTGCCGCGACAGGCGGCGCGCACCGCGGTGCGCCACATAGAGCCTACACCGGGAATTACGACGGAACGGTGATTCAGCAGCTCACCGGCAATGATCTTATTTACCTCTGCGACCATGGTGTTCTCTGTTTCGGCGAAAAGGCTATTTCCGCGCAGGTTTCGTTTTACGGCCGGGCGAAGCGGGCTTCGCCTCGACGGCAGGGCGCGACAACGCCCGCCAGATCATATAAATTCCGAAAAGGATGAAGGGGATACTCAACAACTGCCCCATGTTGAGCAGCATTCCCTGCTCGAAAGCCTCCTGATCCAACTTGATGAACTCGATGAAAAAACGAGTCAGGAAAATCCCGATCAGCCCCACGCCGAACAACAACCCCGGCCGGCGGACACCCGTGTCGCGGCGGTAATAGAGCCACCACAACACCCCGAACGTCGCCACATAGCACAACGCTTCGTACAGCGTGGGATGCTGCACGGGAACCGCGTCGAGCGGCAGGTCGCGGTAGAGACGCACGAACTTGAAGCCCCACGGCATATCGGTTACACTGCCGACGATCTCCGAATTGAACAGATTGCCGAAACGCACCGCCGCACCGCCGATCGCCACAGGGATCATGATGCGGTCGAGCGACCAGATGTAAGGCAGTTTGTTCCGGCGCGAAAAGAGCCACAACCCGATCAGAAGCCCCACGGCCGCACCGTGGCTCGCCATACCGCCGTTACGGATTTCGGTGATGATCGCCAGCGGATGCGCAAGATAGTGCTGCGGCTCGTAAAAAAGGCAGTGACCCAGCCGCGAACCGATGATCGTAGCCAGCGTGCCGTAAATGAAAATCGACTCCGAAACCGACGAAGGAAGCCCCTCGCGCTTGCAGAAATTATCGAAGAACTTGGCGCCGACGAGAATCGCCAGCGCCCACATCAGCCCATAATAACGGATATCCAACCCGCCGACGGAGAAGAGCACCGGGTTGAAATTCCATACGATGTACAACGGATTGAATACCATTTTATCGAAATTGGTTTACTTGATTTCGTTCGGGTCCGCCTTCTTGAGCGTGAAGGAGAAGGTGCTGCCCACGCCCACTTCGCTGCGCAGCGTGATATGCTCGCCGTGCGCTTCGACGATATGTTTGACGATCGCCAGCCCCAGCCCCGTGCCGCCGTGCTCGCGCGACCTCCCCTTGTCGGTGCGGTAGAACCGTTCGAAGACACGCGGGATATCCTCCTTGGCGATGCCGACGCCCGAGTCCTCGACCTCGATCAGGATCTTGTCGAGCATGTCGCGGAAACGCACGCGCGTCTGGCCGCCCTCGCGGCCGTAGCAGATCGAGTTGGTCAGCAGGTTAACCATCACCTGCCCTACATAGTGCTTGTCGGCCAAGACCCAGAAGGGCGACGGCAGATCTTCGGCCCCCTTCACCAGCAGTTTGATGTGCCGCTCGCCGGCCTTCATCTCCAACTGGTCGGCGATCTCCTTCGTGAGCGCCACGACGTCGAACGGCTCCATTTTGAGCCGCGTCATGTCGCTTTCGAGTTTGGAGATCGTGTCGAGGTCGTTGACGATATTGATCAGCCGGTCGATGCTCTTTTCCGTACGTTCGAGATACTTGCGGTTGATGAGTTCGTCTTCCAGTCCGCCGTCGAGCAGCGTCGAAATATACCCCTGAATATTGAAAATCGGGGTTTTCAATTCATGCGCCACATTGCCGAGATACTCCTTGCGGAACTTCTCCGTCTCTTTCAGGCGGGCGATCTCCATGTCGCTGGTCTCGGCCCATGCCGACAACTCTTCGGAGATGCTCTCCACGTGCTTGTCCTTCAACTCGTCAAGAATCTCGTGCGTATGCACGTTGCGCGAAAAGACGATCGAATAGATCGGTTTTAGCTTGTAAGCCACATATTTACGGATCACAAAGAGGGCGAACAGCGCCACGATCAGGAACGTCCCGACCGCCACGCACAAAACGACCCACCACGCCACATGGGCCAATGCCGTCGCCAGAGCGACGATCGCCGCCGCCAGCACCGCAACCAACAGCGAGGAGGCCTCTTTCGTCTTGATGTTCATCGTAACAAAAATTAAAGGTGAGACAAATCCGCACTCCGCCCCGTCGAAGGACGACCGTGCGTCAACGCTTCATGTAATTGCGCATCAGGCGGGCGATGTACTTGCCCACGATGTCGAATTCGAGATTCACCACCGAACCGACCCCGATGCGGCAGAAATTGGTATGCTCATAGGTATAAGGAATGATCGCCACCGGAAACCGTCGTCGCGCGAATCGCACACCGTGAGGCTCACTCCGTTGACGGCCACCGAACCCTTCTCGACCGTACAGTTGTCGCCCTGGGGTTCGTAGCGGAACGTAAAATACCAGCTGCCTTCGGCATCATCGACGGCCGTACAAACGGCCGTCTGATCCACATGGCCCTGGACGATATGGCCGTCGAGCAGCGCATCGGGCCGCATCGAACGCTCCACATTGACCAGATCGCCTACCTGCAACGCCCCCAGATTGCTGCGCAGCAGCGTCTCTTTCATGGCCGTCACCGTGTAGGTATCCTCCGTAATATCCACCACGGTCAGGCATACGCCGTTGTGGGCGATGCTCTGGTCGATCTTCAATTCGCGGCAGAAATCGGCGCGCAGGGTGAAATGCTTGTTCTGTCGTTCGCTGCGGACGGCCACCACGGTCGCCGTCTGCTCTATGATTCCGGAAAACATACGATCGTCAATACTTAACTTAAATGGATTGTTAAAGTTAAGCATAATTTTTCAAACGCCCAAACCCGAAGGGACGGAACAGCTCCCCCAGCGGGACGAATCGTTTCGGATACACGCCGCCCGAAATCATGCCATAAGCCGACAACTGCCTAACAATTCAGGTTTTGCGCCATAAGTCCGGCGAAGACAGCCATTGTGCCAATATCGTATGATAAACTTTTTCAATGGGCATTGCATAATCGTTCAGGATGACCGCCGAATCCACCGGAGCGAATTCGGTGTCCGACAGCGTGACCGAACGATCGGATTTCGATATTCGATAATAGCCCATATATCCATCTTCGGCTCGCCGGGCCCGGTCGACACTCTGCCGTGCGGGACGGCGGACTGCTCTTGGTCGATCCCCTTGCGCCAGGAAGACTGCGACGGACAACGGCTTCGCCCGAAGCTATTGGAGATGGTGCTGCGGACGGCCATCCAGGTCCGATCCGTTTACGAAAACCGGAAGGCATGTCGCTCAGTCGACGATAAGATGCGCTTTTACCCGATAAATTTTCTGTATATCCTTGCTTTTGACGACCATTTCGTCGAACCCGGCCTCGCACGAAGCCGTCAGCCGTACCGACTGTGCGCCGGCTTCCAGATGGAGCTGCCGCAGCGTCACGATCTTGCGCGTCACGACGACATACATGCCGCCGGGGATGACCGACTCCACGTCGGACTCTTTCAGAAAAACCAACGTTCCGGCAGGCAGTGTATCGCCCATCGCACGACCGTAATAGTAGAGCGCGCAGTCGGCATCGTCGCCCATCGGCAGCACGACGTACCCGTCGGGACTCAACAGCTCCACGCCGCGGATCGACTTTTCGACATCGGCATTGAAAAAGGGTATCTGCGCGCCGCGGTCCTCGCTTCCCGAAACGAACATCTGGCCCCTGCCGGTCAACAGCCACAACAGGTCGATCTGCGGAAAATGCTGGACGATCCGTTCGCCGAGTTTCCGGGAGATGCCGTTGTGCCCCCGTTTGATCTGGTAAAGATTTTCACCGCGGGAGAGTCCGATATAACGGGCAAAATAATTCGTCGTCATGTTGGCCCATTTGACGACACTCTCGATTCTTTGCCAATTATTTTGATTTTCGTGCATTATTTCAAATTTTTTTTGCATCTTTGCATCATCATTTGGTCTCGTAGTTCAATGGATAGAATATAAGATTCCGGTTCTTACGATGTGGGTTCGATTCCCGCCGAGACTACTTTTTTATCTTATTTTCAGCCACTAACCCCTTTCGATTCATTCTTATATTTTACTACAAAATTAATAACAAATTTCTATTCTCCAATAAAAATAGCAAATTTAGGCAACTTGGTATTGCAAAAGGGTTTTATCGATCTTCCGGTACCGGAAATGAATTCCGATAAAAAAATGCACAAATGTTTCCGAAAGGCGGAAACGGGAGCGAAATAGAAAAGTCCGGCAATGTTTCAACATCGCCGGACTTATTTTTACCGAAACCTTCTCAATAAGTCAGACGCACGCCCAACTGCAAAGACAAATTGACCGGCGAAACCGTCCGGGCCGTCCGCAACGCGGTTTCCGTCAGGTAATAGGAGACGCCCGGTTCGAAGTAGAGGGCCGTCCGCCGCGTAAAATCGTACTGTACACCCGCGTTGGCGGTCAACGACCATTGCAGCTCCTTTTCGGCGACGGACTCGGAGCCGAATTTCGCATAGAGGCACTTTTTCGACCATTCCGCCGGCACCCAGATAGAGCTTCCAGTCGCCGCGCGACAGAAAATCCCAGTTGACACGCAGCGGAATACCCAGCATGTGAAGCGTCTGCGAAAACGACTCGTCATTCTGCGATACCCTGACATCCGAACGCAACAGCGAATAGACCAGACCGCTTTCGAGCGACAATCCGTATCCGAATTCCTTGCGAACGGAGATGCCGAAACTGAGCGGTTGCTTATGCCGGTAAAGATAATCGTCGTAACCGCGTTTCATTCGGAAAATGCCGCTCGAACTGAGCACATGAGAGGGCGAAGCCGAAGCCAACGGCGTCGCCCGCCCCGACGACACCTGCTGCGCCGTCGGCAATCCGGCGGCGAAAAGCCCCACCGACGTCCGCCGCTTCACCCGTTCCGGTTCGAAGGAACGCCGTGCGGCTTCCCCGGGAAGCGTGCGGGCGACCGTCCGCTGCGACGAACGCGAGGCGGCAGCCTTTGCGGCAGGTTGCGCCTCTTTCTCCTCGGCTACCGCTTCTTCCCCGGCCGCAGAGGGTTCCGCATCCGACGGTGCTGCAGCTTCCGTCTCGCTTCGGGACGACCGCACCTCCGCTAACGCATCGCCCGAGAGAGTCCGTACCGACCCGTCGGCCGCAACGATCGCAGCCGGCCGACTTTCGGCCAAAGCCTGCCGAACCTTCGCTACCAGCGGCGCCGGGGCTTCGGAGAGTGCCGTCGGCGCCTCGTTCCGCAACGGTTCGTCATCATATAAAAGCTGACCGTCCGCCGTCGTAAGTTCTCCGGCAAAGAACGTTGTTTGTCGATCACCGTCCACAACACCTTGATTTACGACAGTCTCACCTATTAATACGGCAATCGCTACGACGGCGGCAACGGCAGCTATTTTTTTCCAGGCGGGAGTGAAAGCCCCTGCGCCGCCGGCCGGCAGCGGCCAAGTCGCGCTCCAGCGCCTCCCAGCCTCCTTCCGGCAACGACTCGTCGGCACCTCGCAACTTCTCCCGAATCGTTGCAATCCACCGTTCCTCCCGCTCCATCCTATTCCGTTTCATTTGTCCTTTACATACTCCTTAATGCGCCGCGCCAACAAGGCCTTTGCGCGAAACAGCTGCGACGACGAGGTTTTCTCACTGATTCCCAACCGCTCCGCAATCTCCCTATGGGAGAGCTCCTCGATACAATAGAGGTTGAAAACAGTCCTGTATCCGTCGGGCAGCTCGGCGATCAACCGTTTCAGATCGTCGTAGGGCAACCGCTCCATTTCGTCCGACGTCGGCTCCTCATAGCGTTCGGGCAGCCGGTCGACCGTAGTCGGATAGTGCAACCGCCGCTTCTGACGCAGCGCTTCGAGCGAAACGTTCACCGCGATCCGTTCCATCCACGCCCTCAAGGAACCCTCGCCGCGCCATGAAAAACGGTCGATTGCTGCGAACACCTTGATAAAACAGTCATGGAGCAGATCCTCGGCCGTCGCCCGATCCCCGACATAACGCAGGCAGATACCCAACAAACGTCCTCCGAAACGAGTATACAGCTCGCGGCGGGCATCGTTATCTCCGGCTTTACAACGCTCTGCGAGTATCCGTTCCTCCATGCTCATCGTTCGTCATATAATAAATGGTGTCCTCTCCCGAATACTGCATCCCCGTAAAAAAATATTTTTTATCTCTTTACGCAGTATTTCGTACTTTCGTGCGTTTATAGAAAGGAACAAATTTAGAAATAAAATAGCTAAACCCATGAAAAAGTTCAAATTATTTCTCCTCGCGGCGGTCGCGGTGCTGCCCGTGCTCCAGTCCTGCAACGACTCCGACGTAGAGGGCGCCGACAGCATGGCGCTCGTGACCATCCTCAATCCGGGCGGATTGAGCGGGACGTTCTATTTCAAGGCGGACAACGGACAGACGCTCTATCCTTCGCAATTCGCCGTACCTACCGGCGGCTACAATCCCGAAGACGGACAGCGCGCCTTCATCTATTACTCGCTGCTCGAAGAGAAGAGTCAACAGTACGACTACAACATCAAGCTCTACGGCATCAGCGAAATTCTCACCAAGGACGTCGAAGAGATGAATGAGTCCAACGAAGCCGAATTCGGCGACGAGCCGATCGAATTGGTGAAACTCAGCGGCGAGGACAAATTCGACTGCCTGATCAGCGCCGGATACTTCACCTGCTCCTTCCAGATCAAGGTCACCGGAAGCGAGAAACACAAGATCAGCTTGGTTCGAAGCGCTTCGGCGGACGATACCGAAGACCCCGACTACACGCTGCTCGAACTGCGCCACAAACCCGACGACATGGGATCGGACACTTCCGTAGCGAGATCCAGTATGGCTTCGTTCAAACTCAACTCCTACGATCCGGCCGTCACCCAGAAGAAAGGTCTCAAAATCCGCTATAAGGATTTCGACGGGAATCTGCGTACGGCACTGATCGATTACACGGAATAGACACATCCCATCTCAATTAATAAATGATCCAACCGGAAGGTCTGTCCGCTGCGGCGGACAGGCCTTTTTCCTTTGCGGGAAAAGTCCGCCGCATCGCCGCAAGACGATGACGGCGTTTTTTGAAGCGGCGACACGTGCTGCTGCACGGTCCTCCGGGACTGGGTAAAACCACGTTGGCGAACATCATCGCCAATGAAATGCATGCACAATTGAAAGTCACATCCGGGCCGGTGCTCGACAAACCGGGCGACCTGGCGGGACTGCTGACCAACCTCAACCCCGGCGACGTGCTTTTCATCGACGAGATACACCGCCTGAGCCCGATCGTCGAGGAGTACCTTTACTCGGCGATGGAAGACTACAAGATCGACATCGTACTGGACAAGGGTCCTTCCGCACGTTCGATACAGATCGAACTGGCTCCCTTTACTTTGATCGGCGCGACGACGCGCAGCGGCCTGCTGACATCGCCGCTGCGGGCCCGGTTCGGCATCCAATGCCACCTAGAATACTACGATTCTTCGGTTCTGAAAGGTATCGTAAACCGCTCGGCCCGCATTCTCGACGTTTCGATCGACAGCGATGCGGCGTTGGAAATAGCCCTCCGTTCACGCGGAACGCCGCGCATCGCCAATGCCCTGCTGCGCCGTGTGCGTGACTTCGCCATGGTCAAAGGCGAAGGTCATATCGACCTCGACATCACGCGGATCGCCCTGACGGCCCTGAATATCGACTCCCGGGGACTCGACCAGATGGATAACAAAATACTCTTGACGATTATTGAAAAATTCGGCGGCGGCCCCGTCGGACTGAACACCATCGCTACGGCAGTCAGCGAAGATGCCGGGACTATCGAAGAGGTTTACGAGCCGTTCCTGATCAAAGAAGGGTTCCTCAAACGAACGCCACGCGGCCGGGAAGCGACCGAAACGGCCTATGCACATCTCGGATTCTCCCGGACGGACCATGGCGAACAGTCCCTGTTCTGACATAAAAACGGAAATCCGGTCGATAAATTATCCACCGTCCCAAGGGCTGTTTATGATAACTTTCTTATAAAGGCTCGCCGGAAACCGAAACACCCGCTATAACTACCAACAGATATCGTCACAATATGTATTAAAATACCCGCACCGTAAAGTCATATCCCGAATCCGTATCTCGAACGCACAATCCAGCTCCGAAAGAATACACGGCCCCGACCGTAATTCACCGGTCCGCAGATAAGATTCCGAAACGGATTTTCCAGTACAAATTCCCAAAATTTTTCTCTGTCGTTCAAACCATGATCGACTACATCGGCAATAAACACACAATACTCTGACAAAATTTATGAACGTACAAATCAATATCGACACCGCCAGCTGCATCCGATGCGGAAAATGCGTCAAGGTTTGCCCTGCCTGGATCATGACTCAGGCCAAACCCGGCGACCCGATCGGTCTGCGCAATATCGACTCCTGCATCGTCTGCGGACATTGCGCGGCCGTTTGCCCGACCGGCTCGGTCCGCCACAGTTCATTCCCTCCCGATAAAATCCATCCGATCGACCGCAACGGGCTGCCCTCGCCCGAACAGGTGCTGCTCCTCTGCAAGGCACGTCGTTCGAACCGGGCGCTCTCCGACCGTCCCGTCCCGCAGGAAGCGATCGACCGAATCCTCGAAGCCGCCCACCGGGCTCCGACGGCCAGCAACCGCCAGGAAGTGAGTTTCACGGTCATCACCGATCCCGCGATCCTGGACAAGATCATCCGTTTCACGCTGGATACTTTCGCGGGAATCGCCCGCAAATTGGAAAACCCGCTCGTCAAACCCATACTCAAACGTCTGCGGCCTGAATTTTATAACTACCTGCCTGCTTTCAAACGGCTGATTGCCGAATACGACAAAGGCAACGACCTCATCCTGCGCGAAGCCAAAACCCTGCTTCTCATTCACACTCCATACGCGAACCGTTTCGGAGCCGCAGATGCCAACCTTGCCTACCAGAACGGTTCACTGATGGCCGAAAGCCTCGGCGTCAGCCAGATCTACACGGGCTTCGTCCTTTCGGCACTGGCACAGGACAAAAAATGCAAATTTTTGAAATCCATCGGCATACAGGGAAAAGTACATGCAGGTATGGCACTCGGAATGCCGCTGTTCCTCTATCCCAATTACATCGACAAAAAACCGATCGCAGTAAACAGGCTCTGACCCCGGCGGATCTTTTCCGGTTTTTCTCACCGGAATACCGGCTCGGGCGCGATCCTTGCGAAAAAAATAAGTTCATCAAACCCATAAAACACAATGCAAAATAAAAATATGAGAGAAGAAGCCCTTCGTTACCATGCAGAAGGGCAATCCGGCAAAATAGCGGTAGTACCCACCAAACCCCTCGCTTCGCAGCACGACTTTTCGCTGGCCTACTCGCCCGGCGTGGCGGAGCCGTGCCTCGAAATCGTGAAAAATCCGCTCGACGCCTATAAATATACGGGCAAAGGCAATCTGGTCGCCGTCATCACCAACGGCACGGCAGTCCTGGGACTGGGCAACATCGGGGCTTTGGCCGGCAAGCCGGTCATGGAGGGTAAAAGCATGCTTTTCAAGGTATTCGCAGACATCGATGCCTTCGATATCGAAGTGGATGCGACCGACACGGACCGTTTCGTGGAAACCGTCAAGGCCATCGCTCCGACCTTCGGCGGTATCAACCTCGAGGACATCAAGGCTCCCGAATGTTTCGAAATCGAAGCCCGGCTTCGTGAAGCGCTCGACATTCCCGTTATGCACGACGACCAGCACGGCACGGCCATCATCTCGGGTGCGGCCCTGCTGAACGGCCTCGAAATCGCGGGCAAGTCCATCGCCGACGCCCGTGTGGTCATCAACGGCGCAGGCGCTGCGGCGGTTTCTATCGCCCGCCTTTTCCTGAAGCTCGGCCTGAATTGCGAAAATCTCGTTCTCTGCGACAGCAAAGGCGTGGTTTCGACCCGCCGCGAAGACCTGAATCCTGTCAAGGAACAACTCGCCACGGACCGGGAAGACGTCGATACGCTGGCCGACGCCCTCCAAGGTGCCGACGTCTTCCTCGGCGTTTCAGCCCCAGGTATCCTGACGCCCGAAATGGTCCGCACGATGGCCCACGACCCGCTGGTGCTGGCCCTGGCCAACCCCACGCCGGAGATCACCTACGAAGAGGCGATGGCATCCCGTCCGGACATCATCTTCGCAACGGGCCGTTCGGACTATCCCAATCAGGTAAACAACGTGCTCGCTTTCCCGTACCTTTTCCGGGGTGCGCTCGATGTATATGCCAGTACGATCAATGACGAAATGAAGCTGGCCGTCACCCACGCACTGGCACGCCTGGCCAAGGAACCGGTGCCGCAGGAGGTCCTGAAAACATACGGTCTGAAGTCGCTCTCGTTCGGACGCGAATACCTGATTCCGAAACCGAGCGACCCGCGTCTGCTCGCGGTCGTCGCCACGGCCGTGGCGCGTGCAGCCATCGAATCGGGCGTAGCACGGCGCGAGATCGAGGATTGGGATGCCTACGCCGCATCGCTCACCCGACGTGTAAAAAACACAAAGTAAACCCGAATCCCTGCCATCAGGACCGGCATCAAAAAAGCGCCCCGAGATTTATTCGGGGCGCTTTTTCGATGGCAGCATATTCCGACGAACAATACGAAAAAGGAGGTCATGAGGAGGTATGCGGAGCGACAATTTATCGAGAAACGATAAGGATGCAAAAAATTATATCCAAACCGTCATTTTATTTCATAAATATTTGGATATATATATTTGAGCCATAACCGACGTCGTTTATGTCAAACTTTCTTAAATTACACCCAGAACCATGAAAAGATTAGCTCTGTTATTGCTCGCATTTACAGGCCTGATGTCTGCCTGTTCAAAAGACGATCCCGTTCCGCAGGATGGACCGCTTACCCCCGACAGCCCGGAAGGGCGCGAAGCCGTAACGATCCCCGACGAATTTCTCTGCTCTTACCTGCTCAAGTATTTCGATTTAGACCGTAACGGAGAACTCTCCCGCTACGAAGCATCGTTAGTGGTACGAATCGACTGCCCCGGAAATATAGTATTTGGAGGAAAAGACTATATGTGCGATGCGACCGGTATAGAAGCCTGCACGAACCTACACTACCTGAATTTGTCGGGAAACGATCTGACCAAACTCGATGTAAGCAACAACAAACTGCTCGATACGCTCGATTGCTCGATGAATTATAACCTGAAAAGTCTGGACATATCGCAAAACAAGAATCTCTTGCAACTACATTGTTATGCCTGTTCTCTTGAAATTGAGAGATGGGACTTATCTGCGAATCCGGAATTGAAAGATTTGAGAATCGGAGGAGACGGATTTTATTCTTTTTCCACAATATCCGTTCTCGATTGCAGCAACAACCATAAGTTGGAAAGCCTAATGGCAGGCCAAAGTCAAATGTCAGAACTCTATCTCGATTGTCCGGAATTGAACTTAGTTGATTTAGAACTCAACAATCTTTCTTCGCTCGATTTTAGTAACTGTACAAAGCTCACAACACTTAATATCGCTCAAAATAAGATCACCCACTTGGATTTACAGTGCCCGGACTTGGATCTTTTGCGTTGTGAAAGCAATAATCTCACCGCCCTCGACGTAAGCAACTGTCCGAAGTTGAATGTGCTTTATTGCAACGACAACCAACTGCAGGAGTTGGATTTGACGAATAACAAGGAGATCGAATATTTACACGTATCGAATAATAAAATCCAAAATTTAGATTTAACTAATCTCACTATATTACATGAGTTAGATTGCTCTAACATCGAAATAACAAATTTGCATCTAAACAGTCCAGAATTAACACAATTAATATGCACAAACTGCAATCTTCAAAAATTGGAATTTTTGAACGTCCCTAATTTATCTGCAATAGAATGTCAGAATAACAATCTCCAAAGTTTGGATTTGTCGAATCTTCCCGCCCTGTATCTTCTCAAGTGTTATGAGAACCAGCTCGAAACGATAGACGTAAGTAACAATCCGGAACTTCGGGGCTTTTTCTGCAACCCCATGGAATCGCTCAAAACCATTTATCTGAACGAAGGACAGGACCAGCTTTTGCGAGCTTTCGAAAAGCCCGAAGCGGCGGAAGTCGTGTATAAATAAATCGCAACGTCAGACACAACAAACCCGAACGCAGATGCGTTCGGGTTCGCTGTGTCTGACACGCTCCCGACCGGCTGTCGCTCGGACCGAAAGGCGGGAAACCGCATTTCGAGTTCCGGAACGAACGTACGAAACAGACCTGCCACGCCTCCCGCATCGAAACAGGATGGAATCGATATGCCCGCCCCTGCAAACAGAAGCGACCGGGAGACATAATCCGCAGCATGACACCCCGATACATCCACTCCTTTTGCAGAAAATCGAGAGGAATTCTATAAAAAACGAACACGGCCATCACACTCTGTTCTCATTTTCATTACCTTTGTAACCTAAAATTCCCTTTATGCAAAAACTTCGCAATATAGCCATTATCGCCCACGTCGATCACGGCAAAACCACACTGGTCGATAAGATGATCATGCAGAGCCACGTGCTGCGCGACAATGCCAAAAATTCCGGAGAACTCATCCTCGACAACAACGATCTGGAACGCGAACGCGGCATCACGATCCTCTCGAAGAATGTATCCGTCATCTACAAAGACTGTAAAATCAACATTATAGACACCCCGGGCCACGCCGACTTCGGCGGCGAGGTGGAGCGTGTGCTCAACATGTGCGACGGCGTGCTGCTGCTCGTCGATGCTTTCGAAGGAACGATGCCCCAGACCCGTTTCGTCCTCCAGAAAGCCCTCTCGCTCGGCAAGAAACCCATCGTGGTAATCAATAAGGTCGATAAGCCCAACTGCCGTCCCGAAGTGGTCAACGAACAGGTTTTCGACCTGATGTTTTCGCTCGGAGCAACGGACGAGCAGCTCGACTACAAAACCATCTACGGCTCGGCCAAACAGGGCTGGATGTCCCATGTCTGGAATCAGCCGACGGACTCGATCTCTCCGCTGCTGGACACCATCCTCGACGAAATTCCGGAACCCGCCGTCGTGGAGGGCACGCCCCAAATGCTTATCACCTCGCTCGAATACTCCTCCTACATCGGCCGTATCGCCGTGGGTAAAGTGACGCGCGGAGAGCTGAAGACCGGACAGAACGTCACCCTGGCCAAACGCGACGGAGTGACGATGCAAAAGAGCCGCATCAAGGAGTTGATGGTTTTCGAAGGTTTGGGCAAGAAAAAGGTCGATGCAGTGCCCTGCGGTGAAATCTGCGCCCTGATCGGCATCGACGGATTCGAAATCGGCGATACGATCTGCGACTACGAGAATCCGGAACCGCTGCCCCCGATCGCCATCGACGAACCTACGATGTCGATGCTTTTCACGATCAACAATTCGCCGTTCTTCGGCAAGGACGGCAAATACGTCACCTCCCGCCATATCAAGGAGCGCCTCGACCGCGAGTTGGAGAAAGAACCTCGCCCTGCGCGTCGAACCGGGAGCCAACGCCGACAGCTTCATCGTCTTCGGGCGGGGCGTGCTGCACCTCTCGGTGCTGATCGAAACCATGCGCCGCGAAGGTTACGAACTCCAGGTAGGACAGCCCAAGGTCATCGTCAAGGAGATCGACGGCAAGAAGTGCGAACCGATCGAAGAGATGACCGTCGATTGTCCCCAGGAGTACTCGGGGACAGTGATCGAACTGGCCACCAAACGCAAGGGAACCCTGACCAACATGGAAACCAACGGCGACCGCACGCGGCTCGAATTCACGATCCCCTCGCGCGGGATCATCGGTCTGCGGTCGAACATGCTCACCGCCACGGCCGGCGAAGCGATCATGACACACCGGCTGAAAGATTCGAACCCTGGACGGGCGAAATCGAAATGCGTGTCAACGGCTCGATCATCTCGGGCGAAACGGGTACGGCCTATGCCTACTCGATCGACAAGTTGCAGGATCGCGGCCGCTTCTTCATCTCCTCCCATGGAACAGGTCTACGAAGGCCAGGTGATCGGCGAACACACCCGCCAGAACGACATCACGGTCAACGTCACCAAAGCCAAGCAGCTGACCAACATGCGCGCCTCGGGATCGGACGAAAAAGGCGTCGATCGCCCCGCCCAAGATCTTCTCGCTCGAAGAAGCGCTCGAATACATTCAGGCCGACGAATACGTCGAAGTAACGCCCCATGCCATGCGTCTGCGCAAGATTCTGCTGCACGAGGTCGACCGCAAACGCGCGTCGAAATAATCCGGAGAGGCGATGGATCACGTCACACTGTCGCTTGCCGTCGGCGCCGTCGCGGGCGCATTGGTCGCCATTCCGATGATCTTCCAGCGGTCGTCGGCACGGTCGTGCTTCTCGGCCTTCTTCGTCTACCTCTTCGCGGCAGTCCTCGTCTTCAACGGCCGTCTGCCCTACCTGCCGTGGTGGCGCAGGGAATGGCCGTCGTCATGATGCTGACCGTTCCCCTGCTCTTCGCCTTTTCGGGCAAGGAGCGCAAGGCGATCCCCGTCGTGGTGTTCAACGCACTGCTCTTCGGTTTCCTGATCTCGGCGGCGGAGCGTTATCTCTGAAACGACCGAAATCGAACGGGCGGAACTTTTTTCGGAAGGTTCCGCCCGTTCGATTTGCCGGACAGCCGCCTATTCCGGCCGCCGCAGCGTCGCATAGGAGAGAATATGCCACGTAAGCCCGACGGCGAGCAGCAGCAACCCCGCCTGCGCCCACCACCACGCACGCACGACTCCGAAGATGCAGTAGAGCAGCGTCGCCCAGATCAACGTGACGGAGATGATCTTCGCACGCAGCGGAATGGCGCGGTACTCCCTGAAATTGCGGACGTAGGCGCCCAGGCAGGGATGTGCCAGCAACCGGTCGTACAACCGCGGCGAAGAGCGGCAGAAGGCCCACGCCGCCAGCAACAGAAACGGCGTGGTGGGCAGCAGCGGCACGAAAATCCCGACGACACCCAGCACGAGCATCGCCCACCCGAACAGGATGCAGCCCGCCCGCGAGAGGCGGGAGCCGCCCGCAGGTTTGGCAGGACGTGGAACACGCGGAGGAACAGTCGGAGATTTCACGCAGTAAAAATAACGCTTTTATCGATTCGTTCGTATCTTTGCCGGGGACGAACTGCCGTCCGGATTCGCGAAAGCGCGCCTCGGCAAATCCGCAAACAAGTTTGCTTTTACACTCGGCTTGCACGACTTTGCGGAGGACAAGCCTCCGCTTAGATAGGCTTCGCCTCGGCAAAACCCAAATAAATTTGGTTCTGCGCTCGGCTTGCACTATCTTTGTATCCGGAAACATGCCAAAACGAACCCGTCACGAAATTAATCTTGCTGTATGGAGAAAAAAATAGGAATCGCCTGCGACCATGCGGGCTATGAAATGAAGGAGTTCCTGATCGGTTATCTGGGAGCCAAGGGGTACGATGTCTACGACTTCGGCACCGACTCGCCCGAAGCGGTGGACTACGCGGATTTCGCGCATCCGCTGGCCGAAGCGATCGAAAAGGGCGAATTCGAGCGCGGCATCGCCCTCTGCGGTTCGGGCGAAGGAATGGCCATCACGCTCAACAAGCATCAGCGCATCCGCGCCGGTCTGGTGTGGCGCAAGGAGATCGCCGAACTTGTCAAAAAACACAACAACGCCAACGTCATCGTTCTGCCGGCACGCTTCATCACCAACGACGAAGCGGTGGAGTTCATCGAGACCTACCTCACTACCGAGTTCGAGGGCGGCCGTCACGAACGCCGCATCGCCAAGATTCCCGTCAAGGGGCGAATGCGGCCGCCCGGCATAAACCTTCGCTACGGAACGCTGCGAAACGGATGCGACCGCAAGGGAAAGACAACCGGCGTGGAGAAATACCCCGTCGAAAGGCGGGGTATTTTTCGGGATCGTCGAAAATCCGAAAAGAGCCGAGCCGCTGCCCGACATCGCGGCATAAACGGCGCCCGCCTTCAAAAACTCTCTTTGAGCACCGCCAACCGCGGATGTGCGGCGAAGACGTGCGGTTCGAAATCGTTCTTCACCCGTCCCTGCCAGGCGGTCACGGGGCCGGGCATCGACTCTTCGAGCGACTCGGCCGGTACGCGCAGGCCGCACGCCTGCATACGCCTCACGCGTGGAAACCGCCTCATCGGGCTTCACGACAGCGAGCGTATATCCCCGAAAGCCGAGCTTCACGGGACTCATCACCTCGCCGCGTCCCGTACAGAATTGGGGCGTATTGCGCACGAAAAAGGCCGTATCGCTTCCCAATGCTGCGGCACAATCGATCAGCTCCGCCTCCGCGAAGCCGCAGGCCGAACAATGCGTCGAGCCCCCTGCACGACCGCCGTCGCATCGGCCGAGCCGCCGCCCAGCCCGGCCCCGTAGGGCACACGCTTGTCGAGCACGATTCGTACGGGCCCCGCACCGTAGCGTTCGTGCATCAGCCGCCAGGCCCGCAGGCAGATATTGTCCTCCGGCGGACAATCGACCGGCAACCCCAGCTGCACGAGTTCGGTTTCGATCGCAGGCTCGATCTCCAACCGGTCGTACAACTCCCTCACAGGCACCATTACCGTCGACACGTCGTGGAATCCGTCGGCCCGACGGCGAAGCACGTCCAGCCCGATATTGATCTTGCAGTTGGCTCGTAATTTCATACGTTGCGATTTTGTCGGCAAAATTACGATAAATTCCCGACACCGGAACCCGCACCCCCGAAATTCATCCCGTCTGTCGCGTTTTCAAGGCTCCTCTCCCGCACCCGTGACAGAACTCTATACAGCCATACTCGCGGACGGCATGTTAACCCTGAAGAACGAATCTTTCAAAATCGGATTTAGACAAGCCTGCTTTGATCCACCCAGTCGCACCGTGAAAAGCATGGAAGAATCCCGAACCTTCTCTTTGGACGTTTCCTGCGAACAGCAGTTTTCCACCTCTTGATGCCAAAAGGTGGCACCCGAAGCCTACGCCGCGCGGCGCCACGGGCACCGCAATACCTCAGCAGGATGTAAGAGGTTTAGCAGGCCGCAAATCTGCACGGCCGCGCCGCAAGAAAAGCGATTGATTCCCACGCTTCGCTGTGTTCCGTTCGACATGGCGAAATCTGATTTTTTAACTCTCAATTTTTCTTTTTTAATTGCGGAGCTTCGTATCTTTGCCCTATGAAATTCCGTACCGAAATCGAAATCCTCCCCTACGACCGGCAACTCTCCTACGACGACCGCCTGCTGGCGCTCGGCTCGTGCTTCGCCACGGAGATCGGACGCCGGATGGCCGAAGCCAAATTCCGCATCGCGGTCAATCCTTCGGGCGTGCTGTTCAACCCGCTGTCGATCGTGCGCACCCTGCGGCGCTACCGCGACGGACTCCCCGTTGCGAAGGAGGAGTTGCAGCACGCCGACGGAAGGTGGTTCCATTACGATTTCCACGGTTCGCTGGCGGGCGACACGGCGGACGAAGCACTGACGCGCATCGACGCCGCCGTCGCCGAAGGCGCCCGCGCACTGCACGAAGCGTCGGCCGTCCTGCTGACGCTGGGTACGGCATGGGTCTACGAACGCACGGATACGGGCGACGTAGTAGCCAACTGCCACCGGCAACCCGCCGAACGACAAAATCGACGACGGGGACGGAACATTATGAATTTTTCAACGGAAAACGCCGTCGAACGGTCGTTCAGTCAGATTTTTCGGTCGAAGAGGTGGTCTCGGCGATCGAATCGGTTCTGCCGGACGAATCGAGCGGCAAACGAATCCTGCTCACCGTCAGCCCCGTCCGTCATCTGGGCGACGGACTGGCGGGCAATTCCGATACCGGATCGAAAACGGGGAAGTGGCTGCGGCTCGCGGCCCGACTATCGGACGCGAACGCCATGCGCAGGTTGGCCTACTTCCCCGACCTACGAAATTCATCGTGCGACGACCTGCGCGACGGAACGCTAAAGGCGCCGACGACCTGGGACGCGGGAGCCTCGCCGCAGGCGGTCGCCTACGTCTGGGAACGTTCCCTGGTTCGCCTTTACGGCGCTGAAACACGCCCGGACGCAACGGGCGCTGCTGCCCCGCATCGCCGAGATAACGGCCGCAGCACGGCACCGGCCGCTGCACCCCGCGCTCGGAGGCCTACCGCGCCTTCTCGCCGCCGCCAGCTGGAAGCCATCGAACGGCTGCCGGGAGTGAGATTTCACCGAAGAAACGGCATTTCTTTTTTTTGAAGGACGCAAAGCCGAATCGAAATTAATTAAATTAAATTTGCCGTTCGAAGTCAGATGCGATGAAAAAACTCCGCTATTTCGTCCTCCCCTTTGCTCGCTCTGTCCGCGACACTCCGCACGACGGCGGCCGAACCGCCCGGCTGGTCGTACAGATCGTCGTCAGTTCGATGCGCGCCGAAGACCTGAACCGCTACGCCGACAACTTCTCCGACGAGGGATTCCTGCGGCTCGTACGCGGCGGCACCTTCTATCACCGAGAGCCATTACGACTATCAGCATACTTCGACCCCCGTATCGCTCGCCACGCTCACCACGGGAGCCAACCCTTCGGTACACGGCATCGTCGCCGAGCGGTGGATCGATTACGTGAACAACAACGTCGTGGAACTCATCAAGGACCGCTCCGCGATGGGCATCGACTGCGACGCCGGCATCGGCGACTGTTCGCCCCGCAATCTGGTGGCCCCGACGCTGGGCGAAAGCCTCCGGCTCGCCCGACAGTCGGTCGGTAACCGTAGCTCTCGACCCGATTTCGGCCGTGGTGATGGGCGGACGCGAAGGCATGACCTTCTGGATGGACAGCGTTTCCTGCAACTGGACCACCTCCACCTACTACCTGCCCGTTTTACCGGCCTGGGTCAAAAGATTCAATGCGGACAAACTCTACCTTTCTTACATCGGCGAACCGTGGCACTCCCTGCTGAACGACGACAAATACCGCAACAAACGCTGTTCGGACATCGTCTTGATGAGTTCCATGGCCAAGAAAAAGCGTTCGGCCGACACCTCGGCCGACGCCGTCAAACGGATCTCGTCGAAAGCCCCTTCCGAAAGCCGCTACGACAACATCCTGTATTCGCCGGCAGGCAACTGCCTGACGCTTCAATTCGCCAAAACGGCCCTGACACAACTCGACCTCGGCAAACGGGACCGGACCGACCTGCTGAACATCTGCCTGGATGCCCCGCGTGCGCATCGCGAGAGCTACGGCCCCGAATCGATCGAGGTGGAAGACATGTACTACCGGCTCGATCAAGATCTGGAAGAGTTCCTGACATACGTTTATACGCTGTTCAAGCCTCATGAAGTACTCGTCATACTCACGTCGGATCACGGCAGCAGCCCCTCCTACGATTTCGGCCGCGAAGCGTGCGACAGGTTCAATACGCGCCAGTTCGAAGTGATCGTAAACGGATTTCTCAGCGCCCGCTACGGACCGGGCAACTGGGTGTTGGAGTACGAAGACAAATGCCTGTACCTGAATCACAACCTCGTGTATGAGAAAGACCTCAGCCTGGCAGATATTCAGAACGAAGTGGCCACGTTCGCCATGCAGTTCCGGGGCGTTTCGCACGCTCTCTCGGCTACGGCCATGCGGACCAGCTACTTCGGCAGCGGCTATGCCCGCAAGATGCAGAACAGCTTCTATCCCCGCCGCTCGGGCGACGTCATCATCAACCTGATGCCGGGATGGATCGAAGAGCACGACCACAAACGCTCCTCGTCGGGTTCGATGTACGGCTACGACACCCGCGTTCCCCTGATCTTCTACGGCGCAGGCATCCTTCCCCGGCAGATAGACCGCCCCGTCGATATGACGGCGGTCGCCCCGACGCTCTGCCGCCTGCTCGGTATCGAGGCTCCGGCGGCTTCGGAGGGAACGGTACTCGAAGAAGTTATTTCAAGCAATATTTAACCATGGCAAACGACAAACGACAAGACGAGATCATCGAAGAATTTTCGGTATTCGATGAATGGCTCGACAAATACGAATACCTGATCGGATTGAGCGACACGCTCCCGGCCATCGCACCCGAGCACCGCACGGATCAGTACCTGATCCAGGGCTGCCAGTCGCGGGTTTGGATCGACGCCCGTTACGAAGACGGCAAAGTCTGGTTCACGGCCGACAGCGACGCGATCATCACCAAAGGAATCATCGCACTGCTTATCCGGGTGCTGGGCGGTCGGACGCCGCAGGAGATACTCGACACGGACCTCTATTTCATCGACGCCATCGGCCTGAGCGCCAACCTCTCCCCCACGCGGAGCAACGGTTTGCTGGCCATGGTCAGGCAGATGCGGCTCTATGCGCTCGCTTTTTCAAAAAAATAACTCTTACGCAACATGACACCAGAAGAGATTTTACAGGTAGAAAAAGATATCGTCGCCACGCTCAAGAATATCTACGACCCCGAAATCCCGGTCAACATCTACGACCTGGGGCTGATCTACGAAATAGACTACGAACCGGACGGTGTGGCGAACATCCGCATGACGCTCACCGCCCCCAACTGTCCAATGGCGGATATGCTGGTCGAAGACGTCAATCAACAGGTCGCCAAAGTCAAGGGCGTGAAGAGCGTCAATGTCATCCTCACGTTCGATCCCGTATGGGACAAGAGCATGATGTCCGAAGAGGCGCTGCTCGAACTCAACATGTTGTAACCGGTGGAACCCCGTGCGGACCAAACGGCAGAGATCCTGGAACGGCTCCGAACCGGAGCCGCCGGCCATGCCTGCGCCGGATTCCTCACGACGCTCGATCCGCTGCACCTCGCAGACCTGCTGACCGGGCTGGTGTACGACCGGCTCCGGCGCAAATACGATGCAGCCGCAGAAATCTACCGTATTTCGGGGCAGAACTGGAACCAGACCTTCTACACCTGCTGTTCCGCTACGATCGGCGACCTCTCCAATCAGGACACCTATACGGAGCTCGCCCGGCGTGCTACTTATACGATGGTGCTTCGGGAAAGACGTTCGCTGCCTCGGATCGAAGCCCTGCTGTTCGGCACCTCGGGACTGCTCGACACCTTTCGCCCGGACGACTACATCCGTCGCCTGCGCGATGACTTCGCCTACTTCCGTGCACGATACGACATCGAACCGATAGACCCTTCGGCATGGAAAACGGCCAATATCCGACCGGGCAACCTTCCGCGGCTGCGCATCGCGCAACTGGCCTCGTTTTTCTCACAGCATGATTTCGTTTTCGAGCAACTGCTGGCCTGCCGTACCCGCCAGGAGGTGAACCGCCTGTTCCGTACCGAAGCGTCGCCCTACTGGTCCGGAGCCAGACATACCCCGGAAGGACCGGAGGAGAACCCCAAGCGGGTCGGACAGCACAAAACGGATGTCTTCGGTATCAACGTGGTCAGCATCCTGCAATACGTTTACGGCTCCTACATCCAGAACGAAGAACTCCGCGACCGGGCTATCGCCCTGCTGGAATGTATTCCCGCCGAAGAGAACAAATACACGAGGCCGTGGATCGCAGCCGGAGTCAATCCCCGCAACGCATTCGACACGCAGGGGTTGATCCAGCTGTCGAGGGAATATTGCGCCGCACAACGTTGCGAATGTTGTCCCGTCGCGCGGCGGATCATCGATAAAATCACCCGATCGCAATAATCGGGAGGATACGCTTCCCACCGGCAGCCATCTGTTCCGCTTTTGCCGGCAGTCCTGATTTTTCAAAGGAAATCATTTGGGAAAAAGCCCGGCCTGCGAATAACGACGGTCGGATTTCAAAATCCGAAAAGCTGACGGCGGGGATAAAAAAACAACTGTCAAAAAAATCCGATTCGCAACGGTCCCGGGACCGGCGAATTACCGTAAAAATCATGCAGACGATCAACTGGAAAGGACACGGCGCCATGTTCGGCGCCAACGCTATTTGGGGGCTGATGTCCCCCGTCGCCAAATTCGTAATGCTCGGCGGTATCGTTACACCGCTGGCTGTCACCGACCTGCGGATCGTGGGCGCCATGATCCTGTTCTGGATCCTTTCATTCTTCCGAAAGTCCGAACACGTACCGCCGAAAGACCTGGCCAAACTCTTCGGTGCATCGCTGCTGGGCGTGGTCCTCAACCAGGGCAGCTTCATCCTGGGCGCTGGGCATGACTTCGCCCGTAAACGCCTCGATCATCACCACGAGCATGCCGTTGTGGGCGATGATTCTCGCCGCAATTTTCCTCAAGGAACCGATCACCGCGAAAAAGGTACTCGGCATCGCCGCCGGAGCCTCGGGAGCCTTGCTGTTGGTCCTCGGCAGCGGAAATACGGACAGTGCCGGAGGGCACTCCGTCGCGGGCGACCTGCTGGTCCTGTTCGCGCAGTTGAGTTACGCACTCTACTTCGTGTTGTACAAGAATTTCGTCACCCGTTACTCGCTCACGACCATCATGAAATGGATGTTCACCTTCGCCACGCTCTGCATCCTGCCCTTCACCGGCCGCGACCTGCTTTCGACCGATTGGCAGGCCCTTTCCGCAGCAGCGATCGGCTCCCTGGCATTCATCGTCGTCGGCAGCACGTTTTTGAGTTACATGCTGATCATCGTCGGACAGAAAAACCTGCGTCCGACCGTCGCCGGCATGTACAACTACATCCAGCCGCTGGTCGCTACATTAGTGGCCGTATGTTGGGGTATGGAAACATTCGATCCGACCAAAATCTGCTCCGTATTGCTGATTTTCAGCGGTGTCTATCTGGTGACGACAAGCCGCAGCCGGGCCGATGCGGAGAAGTCCCGCTTACAGCCGGAAAACCCCCGGAAACGACAGTAGGATTCCGCACGCCGCATACGCAGCGCCCGGGAAACGGCGAAGATCCCCGGAAATATCGGGCCTTCCGTCCGAAATATGCCGAGGCGACCCTCCCGGACACCGATAGCGAATGAAAAATCCCCCTTATTCGAGGCAAATTCGTATTGTATTTTCCGAAATAATGAATATCTTTGACAGATTTAATTTCCACACGAAATAACAACATCGAAAATATGGACATAGCCGCCAGTTTAATCAAGCTTTTTTTCGGATCCAAAGCCGACAAAGATCGCAAAGAAGTAGAACCTTATCTCGTAAAAATCAAAGCCGTTTATCCGACGATCGAGGCGCTTTCGAACGACGAACTGCGTGCCCGCAGCAGTAACCTGAAAAAACAGATCGCCGACTTCATCGCTCGCGGACGAAGCCCGTATCGTCGAGTTGAAAGCCCGTCTCGAGCTGCCTGACACGTCGCTTTCCGACAAGGAGAAAATCTCCAAGGAGATCGACGAAACGGTAAAACGCATCGACGAGAAGATCGAACAGAAACTCGACGAACTCCTGCCCGAAGCTTTCGCCATCATGAAGGACACGGGACTACCTGGCGCGCCGCGACTCCGAATGGATGGGGATGCTCTTCCAGTTCCTGGGGCTGACGGTCGGCTGCATCCAGAGCATGATGCCCTCCCAGCTTCGCCGGGAGCAATACGCCTGCGACATCACTTACGGCACCAACGCCGAATTCGGCTTCGACTACCTGCGCGACAACGGCATGGCGACCTCCAAATCCGAGCAGGTGCAGCGCGGGCACTACTTCTCCATTGTGGACGAAGTGGACTCCATCCTTATCGACGAAGCCCGTACGCCTCTCATCATTTCCGGTCCCGCGGTCGTCACCCGGGAACAGCAGTACGATACCCTGCGCCCCGCCATTGAACGCGTGGTGAAAGCGCAGACGGACCTTTGCAACGAGCTCATGTCGCAGGCCCTGAAAGCCCAGGAAGAAGGCCGCACGGAAGAAGTGGGCCGCTGCCTGTTCAAGGTGAAGACAGGCCAGCCCCGCCACCGCGCCTTCCTGCGCGCCATGCAGGATCCCGAGCTGCGCCGCATCGTGGAAAAATATGAACTGACCCTTTACCAGGATACGCGCAAAAAGGAACTCTACAAGCTGAAGGAGGAAATGTTCTTCACCGTGGATGAAAAGACCCACGACGCCGACCTGATGGAAAAAGGCCGTGAAGTCATCTCCCCCGGCCACCCGGAGGACTTCGTGCTGCCGGACCTGGGAACCGCCTTTGCGGAAATGGATGAAGACCCCCGCATGACGGAAAAGGACAAGCTACGCCGCAAGAATGAACTGACCAAGCAGCTTGATGAAACGGGAGCACGCCTGCACACCACCTCCCAGTTGCTGAAAGCCTACTGCATTTACGAAAAAGACGTGGAATACGTCGTCAAGGAAGGCAAGGTTATCATCATTGACCAGAACACGGGCCGCGAAATGCCGGGGCGCCGCTGGAGCGACGGACTGCACCAGGCCGTGGAAGCCAAGGAAGGCGTGGAA
>VOFE01001255.1_pt1 | contig 50001 bp, 65 predicted proteins | sample 5384071 | NCBI WGS metagenome assembly VOFE01 (sample SAMN12384724, study PRJNA508395) | human gut metagenome | isolation source: healthy gut D | host: Homo sapiens
GAAGGCTGCCATCGGTATTTGCGACGGCACCGAGTGTGCAAAGTGCCAGTCCGCATAACAGGGTTCTTGCTTTCATAAACTTTATTTTTATCAGTATTTATTCTTTTAACTTCTTGAAGGCTTCGGGGAGCGCGTCGATGATGTCGCTGGCTATCATGCTTTCTTCGCCTAACCTTTTCGCGTGCGATGTCACCGGCCAGGCCGTGCAGATAGGTGCCCAACTGGCAAGCTTCATTGGCCGTATATCCCCGTGTCAGTAAAGCCGTAAGGATGCCGGTCAGCACGTCGCCGCTTCCGGCTGTTGCCATGCCTGCATTGCCCGTGGGGTTGATGATGACGCGTCCCGTCGGTGTACAAATCATGCTGTTGTGTCCTTTCACGATGACATATAATTGCATTTTGATGGACAGCTCACGGGCTTTTGCCATACGGTCGTAACTGTCGGTACATGTTCCCACGAGATTTTCCAGTTCCTTGGGATGCGGAGTGAGAATCGTGTCTTGCGGGATTTCCGGAATCCATTCCGGATGGTTGCCCAGGATATTGAGCGCATCCGCATCGAGTACCATTTCGCCCGGATGGTTACGGATGAATGTACGCAGAGCCTCTGCCGTTTCTTCGTGTGTGCCCAGTCCGGGACCCATGGCCAGAGCGTTGTAGTCGTAGGTACTTATGGCTTTCGACACCCGGATGTCGGACAAATCATGGCTGAGTATGGCTTCGGGCACACTGCATTGCAGGATGTTGTTGTTCATGTCCGGCGTATGGACGGTCAGTTTGCCCACTCCGCTTCTCAGGCAAGCCTTTGCCGCGAGGATGGTTGCGCCTCCCATGCCGTACTGTCCGCTTACGAGCAGGGCATGCCCCATGCTGCCTTTGTGGGCGAAAGGGTTACGCGGTTTGAGTATCTTTTTCACCTCTCCCGGCTCTATCACCGTAATACTACAGTCGATAGCCGCCAGTCCCTCGGCGGAAAGCCCGATGTCCATGGGGTTTACTTCACCGAGATATTTCTGGTTCTCGCCGAAAAAGAAGGCCAATTTAGGGAAGCTGGATGGTCAGGGTCAGGTCCGCACGGACGATGGCCGACGAATTATTGTATGTGTTGTCTTCGCTCATCAGGCCGGACGGGATGTCGATGCTCACCACTTTGGCCGGACTGGCGTTGATTCTTTTCACGAGTCCGGCAGCCCCCGTCCAAAAGGCTTATTCAGTCCGGTACCGAACAGTCCGTCTACGATGACGTCTTTTTCGTCCACTTCAGGGAAAGAAAACTGGGAAGATACTTCGGTGAACAGCAGTCCGGCCAGGTTTTCCAACCGTTTCTTGTTGTTCAGGCAATCGTCGCTGAGACGTCCCGTGATGTTAAACAGATACGTCTGCACCGTGTACCCGGCGTTGCAGAGCAGGCGGGATACCGCCAAGGCATCGCCTCCGTTGTTGCCCGGTCCGGCAAACACGATGAAGCGAGTGGCGGTGGTCCAACGGCTTTTCAATTCGGCTGCAATCGCTTTTGCGGCACGTTCCATCAAATCGGTGGATGAGACGGGTTCGTGTTCGATGGTGTATTTATCTAATTCTTTAAACTGGGTCGAGGTGAGTATCTTCATGACAAATAAAACTTCGTTTTCTTTCGTATTTTTGGGTTTGGTACTGTTTTTTGGATAAAATAGGAGGCGGTTCGGCATGTCCAAACTTGAAAAACTTTGTTTTTCGTTTGCCTCTGCGCTCACCTTTCACTATCTTTGTACGCAAAATTAGCAAAAGATATGGAAACACTTCAGATAAAGGATAAAAAATTTGCCGTGTCGATACCTGAGGCTGAAATATTGAAACAGGTGAAGCGGGTGGCTGGAGAAATCAACCGTGATTTGGCCGGTTCGGAACCTGTTTTTTTGGCTATATTGAACGGGTCTTTTATCTTTGCGGCTGATTTGATGAGGGAAATCGAGCTTTCTGCACAGATTTCGTTTGTCAAGTTGGCTTCGTACGTGGGGACGTCTTCAACCGGTTCCGTCTGTGAGATGATAGGACTGAATGTCGATATTTCCGGACGGGATGTCGTGGTTGTGGAGGATATAGTGGATTCCGGACTGACGATGAAATACGTGACGGAAATGTTGGCGAAGTACAATCCCCGTTCCATTTCCATTTGCACATTGTTGCTCAAGCCCGGTAATTTGAAGGTGGATTTGGACATTCCGTACAAAGTGTTTCTCCATACCCAACGATTTCATTTTGGGGTATGGGCTGGATTATGACGGTTACGGGAGGAACACCCGTGACATTTACACCGTCGTGGAATAGGCCGGCAGTTTCTATTGTCGGAAAAAGAGGAGAAAGATTGTTTCAACCAATACAAAATAACAACGATGAAGAATATTATTATTTTCGGTGCTCCGGGATCAGGTAAGGGCACTTACAGTGACGAGATTGTGGCAAAATACGGCATGGGGCACATTTCTACCGGTGACGTGTTGCGCGGAGAAATCAAGAACGGTACGGAACTGGGCAAGATTGCCAAGGGATATATCGACAACGGCCAGCTCATTCCGGACGAACTGATGATCGACATCCTGGCCAAGACATACGATGCACAGACGAAAGGCCAAGGGGTGATATTCGACGGTTTCCCCCGTACCATCGCTCAGGCCGAGGCTTTGAAGAAGATGCTGGCCGACCGCAAAGGACGACATGGGCATGATGATAGAGTTGGTGGTGGACGAAGAGACGCTGATGGCCCGTTTGCTGAACCGTGCCATCGAGCAGGGACGCGCCGACGACAATGAAGAAACCATCAAGAAGCGTTTTGACGTACCGCAACCAGACGGCTCCTTTGGCCGAGTGGTTCGAGAAAGAAGGTTTGCGCCACACTTTCAACTGGAAAGGTTCGAAAGAACAGATGCTGGCGGAAATCTTTGAAGCGATAGACGCTGCAAACAAATAATCTATATGGCAGAATCCAATTTTGTAGACTATGTGAAGATTTACTGCCCGCTCGGGTAAGGGGGACGCGGTTCGGCGCACATGCGCCGGGCCAAATACGTGCCCAATGGCGGACCGGACGGCGGAAACGGCGGCCGTGGGGTAATGTTTACCTTCGCGGCAACCGCAACTATTGGACGTTGCTCCATTTTGCGTTATGACCGGCATGTCTTTGCCGGCCATGGCGGGAACGGCTCCAAAGCCCGGTCGTCGGGCAAGGACGGTGAGGACAAGTATATCGACGTGCCGTGCGGAACGGTGGTCTATAATGCCGAGACGGGAGAATACCTTTGCGACGTGACGGAGGACGGGCAGGTCGTATTGCTGCTGAAAGGAGGCCGGGGCGGTCTGGGCAACTGGAATTTCCGTACAGCCACCAACCAGGCGCCGCGGTATGCCCAACCTGGGGAGCCGATGCAGGAGATGATGGTCATCATGGAATTGAAGCTGTTGGCCGATGTCGGCTTGGTAGGGTTTCCCAACGCTGGGAAATCCACTTTTCTGAGTGCCGTGTCGTCCGCCCGTCCCAAGATAGCCAATTATCCCTTTACGACACTCGAACCCAGCTTGGGCATCGTGTCCTACCGCGACAACCAGTCGTTCGTAATGGCCGATATTCCCGGCATCATCGAGGGAGCCAGCGAGGAAAAGGGTTGGGGCTGCGTTTCCTGCGCCATATCGAGCGCAATTCTTTGCTGCTGTTTATGGTGCCCGGCGACACCGACGACATAAAGAAGGAATATGAGATACTGTTGAACGAACTGGCCACGTTCAACCCCGAAATGCTCGACAAGCAGCGGGTGTTGGCCATTACGAAGAGCGATTTGCTGGACGAAGAACTCATCCAGATGCTTTCCGAGAACCTGCCCGACGTGCCTCATGTGTTTATCTCTTCGGTCACGGGGATGGGCATAGCCGAGTTGAAAGACGTGTTGTGGCGCGAGCTGAACAGCGAAAGCAATAAGCTTCAGGCCATTACGGACCAGAGTAGATTGTGCATAAAGAACAAGGACTTGAATTTCCTGCAGAATGAGCTGAAGGCCATGGGCGAGGATGAAGATATCCAGTTCGTGGACGAGGAGGAGATAGAAGACCTTGATGATTTCGAATACGAAGAGGATTGGGACGACGAATCTCAAAAATAGTTCCGGAAAATGCGTGGACCGGAATTGCTGACATACGATTTGGGACAGGGAGCCTGTGCTTTCAGTACGGAGCGGCGCGGAGGTTATAGCGAAGGGGCGTACGCCTCTTTCAATGCCAATGCCTATTGCGGGGACGATGAACGCATGGTGCGGCTCAATCGTGATTTGTTGTGCGAGGCTTTGGGTTTGGAGACATCCCGTTTGATTATACTCATCAGATACATGGCGCACGTGCGTCGTATCGATGAGGCTTTTTTATGCAGACCGATGCCGTCAAGGCGGTTACGCTCGAAGGAGTGGATGCCGTGATGACGGACGTGCCGAAAGTTTGCGTGTCGGTGTCTACCGCCGATTGCATACCTATATTAATATATGACCGGGTGCATCATGCCGTAGCCGCCGTGCACGCCGGTTGGCGAAGCACGGTGTTGCGCATACCGGAGGCCGTCCTGCAAGCGATGGCCGGTGCATACGGCACCCGTCCGCAGGATGTGGAGGCGGCCATCGGTCCCGGCATATCCTTGGAGGCCTTCGAGGTGGGCAACGAGGTGTATGAAGCTTTCCGCACGGTCGGTTTCCCGATGGGGAGATGGCGAGGCGGTATCCTGCCGCCGGAGACGGGAGTGGCAGGATGGAAAAATGGCACCTTGATTTGTGGCAAGCCAACCGGGGCTTGTTGGAGGGCTGCGGTGTGCCCTCTACACGGATTCATTTGGCCGGAGTGTGCACTTACCTCCATTCCGAACGTTTCTTCTCCGCACGCCGCTTGGGCATCCGTTCGGGGCGCATTCTGAACGGTATTTTTTCTGACGGACTGATTAAAAATATGGATATATGGTGAAGCGTATTTCTATTTTGTGTCTCGCCTTGTTGCTGGCACTTTTGTATTCCTTTACGGGCAGCCGCAAGGAGCGGGTGGATTTCTCGCGTGTGGAACGGCGCATGCTTCATATCCCGACTGCCGGATTGTTCGACGGCACCGGTTATTTCACCGTGACTTCGGCCGACATGGAACGCGACGGTTGGAGTTTTCCGGTGGAGGACGGAGTGTTGTTCACTCCCGATTTCCGTCATGAGCCTGTCGGGTGGTACATCATGTCGCCTGAGGTGAAGCATGAGGTAAGGGCGGCCATGCAGGGCGTGGTGCGCCTGGTGCGTAAGACGGATTTAGGAAAGACGGTCGTGGTGCTTCATCCCAACGGGATGGAAACGGTGTATGCCCATCACGCCAAGACGTTGGTGGAGTCCGGCGATTATGTTTCTGCCGGGCAGTCTGTCGCGTTGGCCGGTGCGGACCATGGCGTGGTCTATACTTATTTCGCCCTGATGGTGAACGGCGTGCCGATGAGCCCGTCCACGCTGGCTCGTCCCGATGGTAGTTTGAAGTTCGATGCCATGCAGTTTCGTCTGGACGAGTCCGGTTATGTCCGTGCTTCTTTCTGCCGGAGGGGAGATTGTCGAACGTCCGCCCGTTTCGACTGGTTCCGGTGCCGGAACTGGTGGACTTGGACCGCCCCTTCTCGGCCATGGAACGGCAACATGTGGGTGTGGCCACACCGGGGTTGTTCGACGGGGCTTCTTCGTTCACGATAGACTTGTCCCGGATAGGGAAGTGGAGTTATCCGCTGCCCGGTGCCAAGGTGATCAGCCCCTATGGCGGGGCACGCAAGAACCATACGGGAACGGACCTGAAAACGAAGCCGCGCGACAAGATACGGGCGGTGTTCGACGGGGTGATCCGCTTCTCCGGAAAGTATTCCGCATACGGGAATATGGTGGTAGTGCGTCATGCCAACGGGCTGGAGACTTGTTACAGTCACAATGCCAAGAACTTGGTCGCGTGGGAGACCGTGTGAAGGCCGGCGACGCGATAGCCACCGTGGGTCGTACCGGACGGGCCACGACGGAGCATTGTCATTTGAAGTCCGGGTGAACGGCGTGCCGTTCAATAGTGATTACATTTTCGACCACGGGCGGCATGCGTTGAGGAAAGACAAACTCACCTTTACTCGTAAATCGAACGGAACCATCTCTGTACGAAAGGATTAAGCATCTTTTTCCCTCCTTTGAAAAGCTGAAAATCATCTTGCGGAAAGACGTAAATCGTTTGGCGCAGAATGAAAAATCAATCTCAGGCGAACGATTTTTCATTCTGCGCCAAACGATTTAGCGTTCTCTAATGGATGAAAAAAGACCGTAGGGTGATGCCTGCGGTCTTCTCTTCTTGATAAGAAAATACATTACTTTTTATGCCGGTTGGCTCTGCGGCGGCGGATTTCAGCTTTCATTTTGGCCGACCCGGAACCGTGCGCCCCCGTGATATAAGCTTTCTTTTTTTGGCTTTGGTTTTCACTTTGGCGTTCGAGTTTCCGGAAAGTCTTTAGCGCCTCCTGAAAACACGATGCCTCCCGTGATAACCTTGTCGATGTCGTCTCCTCCGAAGTTCGCCATAAGTGTGCCGTAGGATTAATGGTGGAACAGGCGGACGCCGGTGAAAGCCATCGTGATGCCATACTTGTCGCAAGTCTCGATTACATGGTCGTCGCGCACGCTGCCACCGGCTTGTGCCACGAACTGCACGCCGCTTTGTGTGCCCGTTCGATGTTGTCGCCGAAGGGGAAGAATGCGTCCGACCCTAAGGCCACTCCGGTGTTTTGTGCAATCCAGGCTTGTTTTTCCTCGCGTGTGAGCGGTTCGGCTTTTCAGAGAAGAATTTCTGCCATTCTCCGTCAGCCAACACGTCCATATAGTCGTCGCTGATATAAATGTCGATGGTATTGTCTCGGTCTGCACGGCGGATTTTCTCCACGAACGGCAGGTTCATCACCTTCGGATGTTGGCGCAACCACCAGATATCTGCCTTGTTGCCCGCCAGACGGGTACAGTGGATACGGCTTTGCTGGCCGGCACCGATACCGATGGCCTGTCCTTCTACACGCTTATTCCGGCCTTCGGTTTTCGAGCTGCAGCAAGACCCGGACCACCAACTGCAACCTTATCCCCTAAAACTTCATCTTGAGTGCGGGGCCGCACAAGACTATTTCCGATTTAACCGCACCGCTTTACCGAAACGCTTCGGAACAACAGCTTTCGAGCAGTGTCTCGTCCTGTCACCTTGTGACTGGATTAAGCCGATAATCTACTATGCTTCGATTAGGCAGCGAGAGCGTATTTGTTTTCGCCAGATAAAAAGAAATTCTGATGTATATGGCAAGGAGGATATTGCTGGCATGTTTGGCGTGTTTTTGGTTTCAATTTATTTTTTCCCAGTCCATGTCGGACGATCAGGTCGTACGTTATGTCATGGAACAGCAAGAGAAGGGGAAAGACCAACAGTATATTGTTTCCCAATTGCTTCAAAAAGGGTGTGACGGTAGACCAGTTGCGACGTATCCGGAAAAATATGAAGCAGAACAAAATCAGCCCGGTGCCTTGGATTTGACGGTGACGACGCAAGCTAAAAGCGGCACTTCTCGTTTGAGGACCAACAAAGAAAAGACACGGGATGAACGCCAGAAACAGAATGGTTATATGATTCGTTCGCAACGTGAAATAAAGGACGGAGAGGATAAAACGTTGAAGAATCAACAACTCAACGAAGAGATAGGGTTTATGGATATAGACTCGTTGATTTATTATCGTAATTATTTTAAGGAAGACGACCGTCAGGTGTTCGGGCGCAATATTTTCAATAATGAAATGTTGACTTTCGAACCGAGCATGAATATACCGACTCCGGCAAACTATCGCCTGGGAGCCGGTGATGCTGTAATTATAGACGTCTGGGGGGCTTCACAGACTACTTTCGAGGGGACGGTGTCGCCCGACGGAACGGTGACAATAGAGGGAGTCGGGCCTTTGACATTAGCCGGAATGACTGTGAAGGAAGCCAATGACTATGTAAAAAAGCAGTTAGGACGTTTTTATTCTAATTCGAATATTACCCTGACTGTCGGAGAAACTCGTTCGATACAGGTGCAAGTGATGGGTGAGGTGATGGTGCCCGGAACTTACACATTGAGTGCGCTTTCGTCGGCTTTCAATGCCTTATATGCGGCCGGGGGAATTAGCGAGATAGGAACACTTCGCGATATAAAAGTATTCCGTCAGGGACGTGTGGTTTCAACCATCGACGTTTATGATTACATCCTGAACGGAAATACAAAGGGCGATATCCGTTTGGCGGATAACGATGTGATTGTGGTAGGGCCGTACGAATGCTTGGTGAATATACGAGGTAAGGTGAAGCGTCCTATGTTTTATGAAATGAAAGAAGACGAAAGCGTTTCCCGTATTTTGGATTATGCCGGAGGATTTGCCGGGGACGCTTATACGGATAATGTGCGGCTGATACGTAAAAGCGGACGTGAGTATTCCGTGTACACGGTGGGTGAGTTCGAGATGAATGGCTTCTTGTTGAAAGACGGAGATTCTTTGTATGTCGATTCGATTATTCCCCGTTTTTCCAATATGGCAGAAATACGCGGAGCCGTGTTTCATCCCGGACAATATCAGATGGACGGGAGTATCAAGACAGTACGTCAGTTGATTAAAGCGGCCGACGGGTTGCGTGAAGATGCTTTCCTTAAACGGGCTGTAATGCACCGTCAAAAGGAAGACCTGACGATGGAAGCTTTGTCTGTGGATGTGGAAGGTATTATGGACGGACGGTGGCCGATATCCCTTTGCGTAAGAATGATATTTTATTTATCCCGAGTTCGTTGGATATGAAAGGGAGCGTACGTTGACCATTGACGGCGAGGTTAACTTCCCGGAGTATACCAGTATGCGGACAATACGACGATAGAAGATCTTGTGCTTCAGGCCGGGGGGCTTACGGAAGCGGCTTCCACGGCAAAAGTCGATGTGTTCCGCCGAATTAAGAATCCGGATGCGGTGACCGATGATGAGAAACTGTCTGAGACCTATAGCTTTTCTCTTCGTGATGGTTTGGTGATGGGTGACGGCCAAGACTTTCATCTCCAGCCGTACGATGAGGTGTTTGTGCGTAAAAAGTCCGGCTTATTCGGAACAGCGCAATGTAAAGATAAGCGGAGAGGTGAACTTTTCCGGTAGTTATGCGATGGATAACAAAAACTATCGTTTGAGCGACTTGGTGAAAGCGGCCGGAGGTCTGTCTTCTTTGGCTTATGCAAAAGGTGCGCGGTTGCAACGTAAATTGACGGATGAAGAGAAAAAACAACGGGAGGTAGCCATGAAGGCTGCACAGATCCAATTATATGAGGAGAGTATGCGCTCGGAGAAGACATTTGACATGGCACGGGCTGATTCCATCCAGAATCTGAAATTGGATTTGGGAGATACTTATCCCGTGGCCATCAATCTTGAAAAGGCGATGAGAAATCCCGGAAGTGTGGACGACGTTCTTTTGCGTGAAGGAGATGAGTTGCAAATTCCACAGTTCTCCAATACGGTAAAAATCAGTGGTGATGTGATGTATCCGATTTCCATAAACTATGAGAAGGGTAAGTCTTTGAAGTATTACATCAAGCGTGCCGGCGGCTATGCGGACCGTGCACACAAGTCCCGTGTCTATGCGGTTTATATGAATGGTGCGGTGGAGCAGCTTGGTCGTCGTTCTGCTAAGGCTATTCAGCCTGGTTGTGAGATAGTAGTGCCTTCTAAACCTCAAAAAAGACAAAAATGAGTACTGCGGAGATGATGACTATCGGGACCTCAACGGCTTCGATTGCTACGATGATTGCTACGTTAGTGAATATATTTAAATAAAGCGGCTTGTCTTATGTATGAATTTGATTTGAAAACGTTTGTCAGGATAATTGTTAAATCAAAAAAGTGGATTATAATCAATTGTTGTATTGCAATGGGACTGGCTATAGTCGTAGCGTTTAGTATTCCCAAGGAATATTCCGCGAGTGTCAGTCTTGCTTCCGAATTGCAGGGAGAAGAAAATATAGCCGGAGGGTTAGGTTCTTTGGCTTCGATGGCAGGTATTAACTTCAATTCAGGGGGGCGATTGTTCCTATATTATATCCGGATGTGGTATATTCCAATAAATTCTTGGTAAGGTTGTCGGATGTGCGAGTGAAAAGCTTGCAAGGGGATATTGATACAGATTATTTTTTTCTTATTTGAAGAGTCATACTCGTAACCCTTGGTGGACTCAGATGTTTGGTTGGGTGGATAAGGTAAAGAATGTTATATTTCCTCCAGAGGATATAATGGAAAACTTTACTGTTTTAGGGAATGGTAAAATCAATCCATTTTGTATGAGTGCAGAAGACGCAGGTGTGTTGGAGCGTATGCGTTTTTTGATAAGTTGCCAAGTTGATGATGAAACACAAGTTATTACTTTGCGTGTACGTGCTCAAGATCCTTTGGTGGCAGCCACTATGGTGGATTCCGTATGTGCCCATTTGCAAGACTTTATTACGGAGTATCATACCAGTAAAGCACGTGTGGATTTGGATTATTATCGTAAGTTGGAGATGGATGCCCGAAAAAATATTTGCATGCCCAAAAGGAATATGCGGACTTTTGTGACACGCACAAAAGGAACTATCCTGCAGACTTATATCAGTGAACAAGAAAGTTTGGAGAACGAATTGCAATTGGTGTATACTGCATATTCCCAAATGAAGCAGCAAGTGCAAATGGCTGAAGCCAAGGTGCAGGAACGTACACCGGCATTTACTGAAATAGAAGGGGCTAGTGTACCAATAATGGCGGATTCTCCTAAGAAACTGTTCATCCTCTTGGCATTCGTGTTTTTGTCCTTTGTTGGTACAATAGCATGGTTATACGTGCGGCTTTTTATTTTTCCGTCATGAATGAGCGTGACATCGTGAGTTGGAATCGTAAAATTATTCAGTGGGGAGGTAATTTCTTATTTTCCTTATTGATTTTTATCATCATGTTCGATCCGAATAACATGATTCTGAACATGAAGAATCTCTTTTTGTTTTATTCGTAGCTTATAATATTGTTTTTTAGGCCCGATGTTTGGTATTTGCCTCATTTGGTTATAGTTGTATCGGTAGTCCTGTTAGGGGTATATTTTTTGCGGAAATCCAGCAGAATCGCGTTGATTTAGAGGTTTTGGCAGATGTTTTAAAAGGTTTTTCTCCTTTGGTTCTTTTTTATTGTGGGTTAAATATTATAACGTCATTAAATTATCTTTGATTCCTGCCTTTTTTGATTTGTTTGATATTGACGGTATTATATATGTTGGCGTCTTCAGATCCGGTAATTGAGGGTTTGATATGGAATTTTATGTTAGAGCATGATAATGTAATCATGATGTCACATCGTAGCTTTTACGGTATAGAGATTTTTGGAATGTATTACAAGTCCATGGTTTGCCTTACCTTTGCTTTTAGGATACTTCTATTATATATTTATTAATTGTAAGGGGCGTAAAAGGTATCTTATGTTTTGCCCTTTTATTGGGCTCTTTTGCTTTTTTAGTCAGTGGAACCCGTAGCTCCATGATGTTACCTTTTTTTATAATCGGATTGATTTTTTTATCAGCGGGTACGTTATACCAAGTATGTTAAGTATTTATTTTATCCACTATTGGTCTTGTTTGCCTTTATGTTTTTATTTTTTCTTGTTTTATTGGCAACAGAAACTACAGAATCTTCAAATATGATTAAATATGCACATTTAGAGTCATATATAAAACTATTTGACCGGCATCCAATTTATTTCTTATTGGGGCAAGGTCCTGGTACATCGTTTTATTCTTCTGGTTTTGGCCGTTTTACTACAATTACGGAATGGACATATGTCGAATTGATCCGTAATTATGGGATATGGTGTATAGGAATTTTAGCCGTAATATTAAAACCCTTATATACTTTTTTTATCAATACAGGAGAGATAATTTGACATTTGTCATGATGGTTTCTTACCTTGCTTATTTGTTTGTGGCAGGAACGAATCCTTTATTGATCTCTTCTACTGGCATGCTGATGGTTTTGTCAGCCTATTCGTATGAAAGGATATTGAAAGAACAGGATGAGGGGCAAGTAAGGCCATATTGATTCATATTTTTATTGTCTGCTTTTTATTTTATTAAGTATAAGTTTTCCAAAACCATTGATGGCTCGTTGCTCTTCAAATGTTAATATATTTGTATGTTACCGTTGATATTATTATTATAGAAAAGCACTGACAAAAATACAGCTTATCCAAGGTGTATGTTGTAGTAACTCATGTAGGCTTTGTAATATTCCCCATGTGATAATGGCTAAACCAGTAGTGGGAAGGACATTTTTCATAACGAAAGTTTTGTATGCTAATCCTGTTTGTTTATAGGCAATAAGGGTACGTAAGCCGATACAAATAATTTCTTCTATAATGATACAAATCATGATGGAATTTGCAGGAAGTCCAATTTTCATGCACATATATCCAAAGGGGAGTGACAGGAAATGCATGGATCCAACTATGATTTGCAGGTTTCGTATTTTGCCTACACTTTCAATGGCAATCTGTAATCCAATGGTAAGTTGGTTGATGAATACAATGATGAGAAATGCGCGGCAAAACATGGCGCATTCCGTAGTAGGGGGTGGTGCAACCATATATTGAGTATGAAATCCATTTCTATATAAAGAGGTATGGCTAATATTGCTACCATAAGTGAGGTTATTTTGCAGGTTGTATAAGATAATTGCAACATCCGCGTTCTGTCTCCTCTTCCTTCGCTCTTTATGATTTGGGGCCGGATGGCTCTGACGATGGTGTTGGCAAAAATATCAGTAAACTGTTTACTTGCTGGGCAATGCCATAGGCTGTATTAATTAGGATACCAAAGAAAGCGTTTAATAGGATGGGCTGTGCCTTGGTAACGTACGATAGAACAGCCCGAACCAATGAAGTTCCATATGGCAAAGGATGCAATGTCCTTGATTTTTTTCCATTGTTTTATCGGGTGAAAATGGATGTGTGACTCAGGATAGTGTTTTCTGCAATATAGTATTTTGATTAGTAGGGTCAGGCTGATGGTGGTTGCGGTCAGCAATCCATATACGACAAGTTTGTCTTGTGATGAAAACCGATATAAATAGCTGTTCCTAATTTCATGAGTGAGTCTAAAATATTAATCAGTGCAATGGCACCTAAATTCTCGTTGGCGTTGATGTCGGCTTCATAAGGAACAGTGATGATATTGGCAAGGGTACTGAAAGTGATGCAGTGTAGCAGAGTGCGCTGCCTCCATCCTGGCCTTTGTGCTTGGAGTATGTGGATTATATAGTAGTTGCCTCCAATTTCTAATAAGATAAGTATTATGATGCCGATAAGCAAGTGCAAAAGAACGCTATGGTAGAAAATTTCTTTGAGTTCTTTAAGGTTGCCAATTCCGATGGTATAAGATAAAAAGCGTTGTGTGGCGGCAGACATGGCCACATTCATAAAAGCAAACATGGCCACAAGTCCTGCTATAATAGAGTAAATCCCGTAATCAACGGGACCTAATGCTTGTAATACCAGTCTGACCGCGATAAGTTGTACTGCCAATGTGACCAGCATATTGGCATATAAAAAAGCCTGTGTTAAGAATGACTCTTCCGCTGTTATTCATCATATACAGGTATTTTGTTTTGTTCTTTTATTTTTTTGATATTTAAAACTTTGATTTCTTCTATTTCGTGGGTTCCAATGTGTCGCTTCCCCCTCATAATGATTTTTTAAAAAGTTCCTCTAATGATTCTTTGCTCATGCGTTCTTCTGGTGGATAAAGGCTTGCTTCATGCAGCAAGATTTGTTCTATGGTAAACCTACAGGCTATGATTTTGGCGGGGGCGCCGGCAACTACCGCATAAGGGGGATGGGTTTGGTTACTACTGCTGCGGCGGCTACAATGGCTCCTCTTCCAATTTTTCCGTGTGATAATAAGTAGGAGCCAGCTCCTATCCAACAGTCTTCTTCTATGATGACATCTCCGTCCTTGTCGTTGATATGGTAGTACTTAGATATTGGGGCTGTCCTACTGTCGGGATATGGGTGCCGGGGATGATGACGCATCCTGCTCCTATGGCGGAGTATTTTTTAACGTGCAATGTTCCTTGGTTCGAAATTACCCTGATGCCGGGTTGGAGTCGGGTATAATCTTCTAAATAGACTCGACGTGCATCTAAGTACAGTGGCCCGTTAAGATCTACGTGCTTACCGCAAGTTGCATATTGTTTGGGGTTGGTGTTTCTGAAAAAAACAGTAATTTGGTTGTAGAAAAACACTCGCAATCTTTCTGAAAAAAGTTTCCGTAAGGTGGAGATAAAAACGTTCATGTTATTATTTATACGTTATAAGTTTTTTGGGGATATGACAAGGATACGAAAGACACCTTTTGATGGTATGCTCTGCTCCTCATTCCTGTTCCTATTTTATCATTTTCGTCTTGCAAAGTTAATCTTTTTGGGACTAAAAAACTATTCTTCCATAGAATTTTATGTACCATTGGCTGGCGTTCAGAAATAAAGCAGTACCTTTGTGTTTTAACTGGTAAGAAGATACGATGGAATTAGGGAATGAGTTGGAGGCACCGTGTAAGGTCATGGTTTTGATGTCCACTTATAATGGGCAACGTTACCTTCAGGAGCAACTGGATTCGATATATCGTCAAAAGGATGTCGTTTGTTCTGTATATGTACGTGACGACGGCTCGTCAGATGGTACATGCAATCTTTTGGAATGGGAGCAGGAGCGTGGGGCTTTGAAATGGTATGCAGGGCGTAACTTGGGTCCGGCAGGAAGTTTTTGGGATTTGCTGCTTCATGCACCTCAATCCGAGTGGTATGCTTTTGCCGATCAGGATGATGTTTGGTTGGAGGACAAGTTGGAAAGTGCCATATCCCGTATGGATAAGGAACAGTGTATGCCTTGTTTGTATTTTGGTCAGACGCAGTTGGTTGATGAAGAATTAAATCCTCTGAAAAGTGTAGTGATTCACCCACGTCTCACTTATGGGGAAGCGTTGATGTCGCAATTTGTGGGAGGGTGCACAATGGTGTTCAATCATGCCCTCCGTGAAAAATTATTGGCTTATACGCCGACATACATGCGAATGCACGATGTTTGGGTGTATGATGTGGCTTTGGCGATAGGGGCGCAAGTTTGCTTTGATGCTGTGCCGCATATTTTATACAGGCAGCATTCTTCCAATGCCGTGGGGCAATTGGATTCTGTGACATTCAGGTGGCGTGAACGCATGGGTCGGCTGAGACGGCATGAAAGGATCCGTTCCCGTTTAGCTGAAGAATTGTGGAATGGTTATGCAGACCAGATGCTACCAGAAAACCGTAATCTGACTCGTAAGGTGATGAATTATCGCAATGGGCTAAATAAAGTGCATTTATTGGTGTCGGGTGATTTGAATTGTGGTAATCGCATGGTGGCTTGGATGGGAAAATTATCTATTTTGTTCAATCTATTTTAATACTAACGATGGGAAAACCTGTAATTTCTGTGGTGACAATTTGTTATAATAGTGTGAGAACTATTGAAGAGACGCTGCAAAGTGTCATTAGTCAGAAATATCCTTATTTGGATTATGTGATTATAGATGGAGGGTCTACGGATGGGACTTTGGATGTGGTGGAACGATATCAGAATATTTGGGATATTTCCATTCCGAACCGGACGAAGGCATCAGTGATGCTTTCAATAGGGGATTCTGCATGCTAAAGGAGATTTGATTGTGATTATCAACAGTGATGATATTTTGTTGCCTAATGCGTTGGAGGAGGTTGCAAGATACTATGAACCCGGTATAGATATATATAGGGGGAACGTGATTATACGTAACAAGGATACAGGTCTTTACCGGACGTGACATTCCGTCTATGAAATTTCCGCTAATGCCTTTTTTTGTGAATGTAGACCATCAAGGCACTTTTGTGACGGCTGCCGCTTATCGCCGCTGGGGAGGATACGATGTGAAGTTCCGTTATATGATGGATCATGATTTTCTGGCACGGGCTTATCAGGGTGGGGCGCGTTTCAAATACGTTCCGGCAGATTTGGCCGAGTTTAGGTTGGGTGGAGTTTCAGTTGCTCCTATATCTGCAAAGAGATATGACATTGAGCACATTGTATTGAATAACGGTGGAGGAAGATGGTTAGCCAAGTTTTGTTATTTTTATTTTTGGGCTTTTGATTGCGTAAAAAGATTAATTATTTGTATCTTTGGCATAGATATGCTGAAACGCATGCATTATGCCAAAACAAATAAAGGGTAAGTGTGCTTTTTATTGAATGATTGAGTATGAAAGTTTATTTTATAAACCCGCCTTTTAAGGCAGAATATGGTAAGTTCTCAAGGGAATCCAGAAGTCCGGCAGTAACAAAAAGTGGTGCTTTGTATTATCCGTTATGGTTGATATATGCCGCTGCTTATGTACAGAAGAACGGTCATGAAGTATATTTTTGGATGCACCGGCAAAACCTTTAAATGAGGATGAAACGTTAGCTTTGCTTACCGATAAAGCAGATGACCACACTTTGTTTGTCTTAGATACGAGTACTCCTTCCATAAAAGTGATGTGAATTTTGCAGAACATATCAAACAAATCTATCCGCATGCCTATCTTGTTTTGGTTGGGACTCACCCGTCGGCATGTGCAGAAGAGACATTGGGCTATTCTAAGGCTGTGGATGCTGTAGCGATAGGGGGGAATATGATGAGACTATAAAAGAACTGGCCAATGCTATTGAGAATCGGAGGGAACTTATGCAAGTAAGAGGACTGTGTTTAAGGCGGAAGAAACTTTTATACGCACAGGAATCATGCCTTCTATAAAGAATTTGATGATATTCCGTTTGCTTCTGCTTTTATTAAGGATAACCTGAATGAGAGGGATTATTTTTTTGCGGCAGCTACTTATCCATCTATTCAGATTTTTACAGGGAGGGATGTCCGTTTCATTGCAATTTTTGTGTGTATCCACAGACTATGCATGGGCATATCTTCCGGGCACGTTCTGCAGAGAATGTCGTGGATGAATTTGAGTATATTGCAGAGAACTTTCCAGACGTGAAAGAAGTCGTAATAGAGGATGATACTTTTACGGTTAATAAAAAGCGGGTTTTGGAAATCTGTAATTTATTGGTAAGCAAGGGAATCAATAAACGTTTGAAGTGGCTTTGCAATGCACGGGTAAATTTGGACTATGAAACCATGTGTGCGATGAAAAAAAGGCAGGCTGTCGATTGATTATTCCGGGAATTGAGTCCGGAAGCCAACAGATATTAGACAATATCAAAAAGGGGACAAAGGTAGAACAATTTTATCGGTATGTCTCTGATGCAAAAAGGGCTGGTTTGCTTATTCATGCTTGTTACATGGTAGGTAATTGTGGGGAAACTAAAGAAACAATGAACGAGACTTTAAAGTTAGCTTTAAAATTGAATACAGATACGGCACAGTTTTTCCCTTTAATACCTTATCCTGGAACAGAGGCATATACGTGGGCTAAATCAAATGGTTATATAGAGTTGGACTATGCAAAATATTGTTTAGCCGACGGTACTCATAACACAGTACTTTCTTTGCCGGGGCTTTCGTCACAAGATATGGTAGATTTTTTGTAACGAGGCGCGTAAGAAATATTATTTGCGCTTTAGTTATATCCTTCATAGATTGAGGGTCGGGTTGGCGAATCCTTCTGATTTGAAGAGGTCTATAAAAGCATTTGGGAAGTTAAAACATTACTTGTTTTCTAAATGACGTGTCTATGGCGATGGATATGGTATCTGTAATCATGCCGGTTTATAATTCCGGGCGTTTTATAGAAGATTCTATACTTTCTGTGATTTCACAGACTTATTCGTGTTGGGAATTGATTGTCGTGGATGATGGTTCAACAGACAATTCCAAAGATATTGTAGAACAATATGTGAAAAAGGACTCCCGTATACATTTGTTGCAGAACTATAAGCCTTTAGGGATTCCTGCAATTCCGAGGAATATAGAATACAACAGGCTAAGGGACGTCTTCATCGCTTTTTTAGATAGTGATGACATTTGGTTCCCTACTAAATTGGAGCAACAGGTTAGGCTGTTTAATCACAAAAAAACGGCTATAGTTTTTTCTAATTATGAAAAAATGAATGAAGAAGGGTTGCGGGCAGGTCGGATTATAAAAGCACCGGATACGGCTTCTTATGAATGTTTACTTAAAAGGAAATGTAATTGGTAACTTGACAGGTATTTATGATGTCGCGAAAGTAGGGAAAGTGTTGTTTAGGCCTATTCATCATGAAGACTACGCCTTATGGTTATCTATTTTAAAGAAAGGGTTTATAGCTCGTAATACGAATACGGTAACGGCTTTATACCGTGTACGGAAAGCTTCCGTGTCTTCACGGAAGTTGGCAGTCTCTCTTGGCAGTGGAATATTTATATGAATGTGGAAAAAATAGGGATTATAAAGTCTGCATATTATTATATTAATTATGCATGTAGGGCTTTGCATAAGAAATTAATTTGATTTCTTATGCAAAGCTTGTGGGGTGGGAAATAGGATTTTTCGCAAGTTTGTAAGGTAGGGGAAATGTCGTTGGATAACCTAGTTTATTCCTGTTGCGGCTAATAGGGCAATGGAAGTTACAGTTAAGGTGAGGATGTACGAGGTATCGGGAGCGAGCAGCGAAGTGATGCTGCCGAATAAAGCTAGCATTGTCCCGGAAAAGAAATAAAATATGAGGGAGTTTTTCCGATGTATTCCAACCATTTTGCCTGAGGGAGCAGGTGTGAGAGGGCGATGATACAAATAATGCTGCATAGGATGGTCAGATACTTCCATAAATACATGCAGATGTCTGGTGTTGTTCCTTGGGGATGTGCAGGATTCGTAATCATGACATAGGAAAGGTACACAAAAGCAGCTATTCCGAAAACATAGGGTTTTGATACCAATTTGTTAATTCGTGATTCGTATCTCAAATATACGCCTCCCAAACTCATCAATAAGGTAGAAACCATTCCCGTTTGATAGTACCAAGGAAAAGGGAGGGTAAGGTGTTACGGAGGTATATTCCCAAAAGTGACAAAAGAGTGCATGTACCTACATAGAACGTCATACGGTCACGTTGGCTCAGGAATAATGCCGCCAATAAGATTTGTGCGACGGATAAAGCGGAAGTAAACCAATAACTGACTCCACCCCATACATCATAGAAGTATTGTCCAAAAGATAGGGGATTCCCGTGGAATATCATTTGGGGATGTAGATCAAGGTTGAAAAGATGAGAGTGGTATGATCAACCTGAAAGCCACATTGGCAATCATCTTATGGTATTTGTTTTTGGGGAAACAAACCGTTCCCGGAACTTTCATGTATTTTTTGAAAAGCAGATAACCGCTGATAAAAAAGAAAGCGTTGACATAAAACGGTGTCAGAGCATAACCGTATGAAAACCTGCATCTCCATAGTAGAATTCGCTATGGAGTAAGTAAACAGAAATCATGCAGAGTGCACGGGCAGTATTGATCCACTTGATGTTTTTACTTTGCATTGTTCGGTTTAACCTATGACTGTCTAATAAAAAATAGACGTATGCTTTTTTCTGAAATAGGAAAGGCATACGTCTATAAAGCTTTTGTTTTATTTCGCATAACTTACCGAGCGGGTTTCACGGATTACGGTGATTTTCACCTGTCCCTGATAGGTCATTTCATCTTGGATTTTCTTTGCTATCTCTCCGCTCAGGCTCTACGTCCGCTTGTCGTATATCTTGTACGCACCTACGATGACGCGTAACTCACGGCCGGCTTGGATGGCGTAGGTTTTCGTTACGCCCGGATAGCTCATGGCTATATTTTCCAAATCGTTCAGTCGTTTGATGTAGGCTTCCACGATTTCGCGACGTGCTCCCGGACGCGCTCCACTGATGGCGTCGCACACTTGTACGATGGGAGCGAGCAATGAAGTCATTTCCATTTCGTCATGGTGAGCTCCGATAGCGTTGCAGATATCCGGTTTCTCTTTATATTTCTCGGCCAATTTGGCACCGTAGATGGCGTGCGGCAATTCGGGTTCGTCGTCGGGCACCTTGCCGATGTCGTGCAACAGACCGGCACGCTTGGCTTTTTTCGGATTCAGTCCCAGCTCCGAAGCCATTACGGCACAGAGATTAGCTGTTTCGCGGGCATGCTGCAACAGGTTCTGTCCGTAGCTGCTGCGGTATTTCATCTTACCCACGATGCGTACCAGTTCCGGATGCAGGCCGTGAATACCCAGGTCGATCGCGGTACGTTTTCCGTTTCGATGATTTCTTCTTCCACTTGCTTGGTCACTTTGGCTACCACTTCTTCGATACGTGCCGGGTGGATACGTCCGTCGGTTACGAGCTGATGCAGGGCCAGGCGGCAGATTTCCCGACGTACGGGGTCGAATGCCGAAATGACAATGGCTTCGGGAGTGTCGTCCACGACGATTTCCACGCCCGTGGCAGCCTCCAATGCACGGATGTTGCGTCCTTCACGGCCGATGATACGTCCTTTCACTTCATCGTTGTCGATGTGGAATACAGTCACGCTGTTTTCAATAGCCGTTTCCGTTGCTACGCGCTGTATGCTTTGTATGACAATGCGTTTGGCTTCCTTGTTGGCTGTCAATTTGGCTTCATCCATGATTTCATTGATGTAGCTTGCCGCGTTGGTCTTGGCTTCGTCTTTCAGGGATTCTACCAAGCGTTCGCGCGTGCTTCGTCGGCACTCAGCCCGCTGATGGCTTCCAGTTTTTCGCGTTCTTTGGCTTCCAGTTCCTTCAACTCTTCTTCGCGACGCGCCAATCCCTGCTGTTGGTTTTCCAGCCGTTTACGGTCGGTTTCTATTTCGCCTTTTTACGGTTCAGGTCGTCCTGACGTTGGTTCAGGCTCAGTTCGCGTTGTTTCAGGCGGTTTTCGTGCTGCTGTATTTGTTGGTTGCGTTGCTGCACTTCCTTTTCCAGTTCCGACTTCTTGTTCAGGAACTTTTCTTTCACTTCGAGCAGTTTTTTCTCTTTGATGACTTCGGCTTCTTTGCTCGCTTCTTCGATAATTTGCCGATATTTACCCGTTGCCACATAGCGGAATAAAGCGAATCCCGCTATACATCCGACGATAAGGCAAGCTACGGAGATTATAAATACCATATCTTTTTGTTTATAATGAATAATATAAAAATCACGCACCGCTCACCCCGTCCGCATGGTGCGGAGAAAGGGAAACAGTGCGTGTGGTTTTTCCTGTAGAATGAATGTTTTTATTGTGCTTTCGTCCCTAAGGTTTCATCCAAAGTGTCCAACATGCGTTTCATGCTGTCAACGAATGGCTGTGTATCGTTGCGGAATTCGTTTTTTTTCAACGAGAGCGCAATGCTCAACGCCGCCATGCACAAATAAATTTCATTGCCCTGATCCGGATACTGGGCTGCGTAGCTGTTGTATCTTTGGTTAATCAGCTTTTCGGCTGCCCGATAGGCTTCCTCATCTTCCCGCCGTATGGTGATGGACAGAGGTTGCTGCCCCAATCTCAGGGTTATGGTAAAGTCCTCGCTTACTTCCATGATGTTTTACACATTTAAAAGTGCGATACACTTGTCTACTTCACGCACTAACTTTGATAATCTCGACTTAGCGTTTTTCATGTCTTCGCTACTGATGTCGATCATCTTGGCCGTTTTCAAGTTGGCATAATCTGTTTGCAGGCGGTCGATTTGCGAATGTAGCGCGGCGATGGTGGCATCTTTTTCTTCCATGGTGCGCGACAACGCGGCATAACGGTCTTTCAAGGCTTTGTATTCCAGCGTCACCTGAGTGACACGAGCCTCTAATGTCCGTAATAATGCATCTTCTTCTGCTGTCATTTTTGCCTTCTCGTTACAAAATTAAGAAAAACGTTTAACGTCCCAAGCGTTTTTTATTTTTTCTCGTCCACGTCTTTGGGTTTAGGCTCTTTCTTGGCCAAAGGACGATGCGGTGGACATATTCGGTCATCCACGCTTCGCTGTAGCCTAAACGCATTTGATATTGACGGATGTTGACGCAAGTGCGTCGTACGTTGTCGTCGCGCCAGTCGTTTTGGTCATGATCTGGTGTATGGTTTTGGCGGTCATGCCGCGCAGTGCTTTATGGAACATCGAAGGCATGCGGAACTTCCATTGCATTAGGTTACCCATGAGCATCATCAGGTCTTGGCTGAATCCCTGGAACATGAGCAGATAGTTCTTGATGTCGTTCACATTGCGGCAGTTGCGTTTGATGCTGGCATCTATTTCCTTAAAAAAGTTATCTTCCATCCCGTAGACGTCCATCAGCATGGTGCGGCAACGTTTCCTCTCGCCGATGCCCAGCTTGTTGTTTACTGTGGGGACATGCAGCGTTTGTTTAAAGATGCGCAGGTCCGGTAGTACGGCCAGATTGCTGATTCCCATTTGCATGGCCATTACGGCTTGGTAATATACACGGATGAGGGTCATGAAGTCCCCCATTCCTCCCACTCGTGCGGTCTCTTCTTGGGGTGCTTTGCCCAATAATTTTGCTATTATACCCATTGTATTTTTTATTCGGTTAAATTCAGGGTACAAATATACAAAAAGGTAGGTGCAGAGGCAAGCGAAAACTCAGTTTTCTGTCATCAGTTTATTCTTGCTCGAAAACCTCCTCGCTCAGTCGCATAAGGTATTGTCCGTATTGGTTCTTCAGCATGGGCTGTGCCACTTCACGCAATTTCTCCGCGCTGATCCAACCCTGACGGTAGGCGATACCTTCCAGACAGGCCACTTTCAGCCCTTGCCGCTTTTCGATGACTTCGATGAAAGTAGAGGCTTCGAGAGGCTGTCGTGCGTGCCGGTATCCAACCAGGCGAATCCCCTCCCGAGGGTTTTTACTTTCAGTTTCCTTTCATTCAGGTAAACTTGGTTCACCGTGGTGATTTCCAGTTCGCCCCGGGCCGATGGTTTGATATGTGCCGCTACGTCCACCACACTGTTGGGGTAGAAATACAAGCCCACCACGGCATAGTTGCTCTTCGGCGAAGCCGGTTTTCCTCTATGCTCAGACAGTTGCCGGCCTTGTCGAATTCGGCCACACCATAGCGTTCCGGGTCGTTCACCCAATAACCGAATACGGTAGCTTTTTCCTCTCGTTCGGCATGAGCCACAGCTTCGCGCAGCATGCCGGTGAATCCGGCTCCATGGAAAATATTGTCACCCAATACCAGACAGACGCTATCGTTTCCGATGAATTCGCGTCCGATGAGGAAAGCCTGAGCCAATCCGTCGGGAGAGGGCTGTTCTGCATACTCGAAACGTACGCCGAAGTCGCTACCGTCTCCCAACAGCCGACGGAATCCCGGAAGGTCGTGAGGCGTGGATATGATCAATATGTCGCGGATGCCGGCCAGCATCAAGACCGATACGGGATAATAAATCATCGGTTTGTCGAAAATGGGAAGCATTTGTTTGCTTACGCCTTTGTGATGGGGTAGAGACGTGTGCCCGACCCGCCTGCCAATACGATACCTTTCATAATATTATATGTATATGTGATTAATAAGCATTTTCCTCATTGTGCCTCAGCATGTTCAGGAGCGTGCGCCACATGATGCGGAGGTCGAGCCCAAAACTCCAGTTTTTCCACGTACCAGATGTCGGCCTTCACGCGGTTCTCCATCTGGTCCAGCGTCTTTGTCTCGCCGCGGAAGCCCTGCACCTGCGCCCATCCCGTGATGCCGGGTTTCACCAGATGACGCACCATGTAACGGCGAATCAGGCGCGAGTATTCCTGTGTATGGAGCAGCATGTGCGGGCGCGGCCCTACGAGGCTCATGTCGCCTTTGAACACGTTGATGAATTGCGGCAACTCGTCGATGTTGGTTTTACGCATCAGGTTGCCGAATTTGAATTTGCGCGGGTCGTTCTTGGTGGCTTGTATGCGGTCGCTGTCTTTGTTGACGTGCATGCTTCTGAACTTCAAGCAATAGAACTCTTTTCCGTCCAGTCCGTTCCGCTTTTGTTTAAAGAGAATCGGCCCCGGACTTTGTATTTTGATGATGATACCTGCAATGAGGTACACAATCGGAAATACGGTGAGCAGAAATAGCCGGATGTCAAAATATCGAAAAGCCGTTTGACCCCGCGGTTCACCGGGTCTTGCAGCGGCTCGTTTCGTACGCTCAGCAGCATGGTACTGCCTAAATGCGACAATTCCATGCGTTTGGTCAGGAACTCCATGAATACGGGCAGGGCGTAGAAACGAATCATGTGGTCTTCACAATAACGGAATATCTCGTCTGTTTCTGCCGTATAGTCTGTGTCGGGCACCATGTATAAGTCTGTCACCTCCTGGTGTTGACGCAAGTAACTCATCACCATCCGCCGGTCTCCCAGATTTTTCAGTTGCATGTCTTCCGGCAGTTCTTTACGGGTGAAGATGCCTAAAATCTTGAATCCAAGACTATGGTCGTTCAGCGTATGGTAAATATCCTCTAAGTTCCACGGATGTCCCACTAATATGACGTAGCGTTGGTTATGCCCTTTCGAACGGCTGTGTTTCAGGATATTGTGTACGATAGTTCGCTCCGCATACAGCAGGCAGAAGAAAAAAAAGAGGCCCCCATGAGCAGTTCTTCGCCGGCCACGTTCATCCGCCGTATCAGACTGATAGCTGCTATCATGAACAGTGTTTGCAGACATACGGTATAAACCGAACGTCCCAGAATGTCATAGAACCGGCAAAAGCTAGTTCGAAAACACTAAAGAGGTCATTGAAATGTTGTCAAAAACGAATGGTTTAGCATGAAGAAATGTTCTGAAAAAATGGGCTAACCTGCTGATAATAAAGATGAAATTTGTTTTGTTGTTCGTTGATACTTAGCAAATTAGAAGTTGGCTACTCATCTAATTAAGGCTAAAGAAACACTCCTTATGCAATACCAATCCGAGTGCCTGTCGGCTCTCAAATCAGTCGTGAATATACATAAACCTTTTGAAAAAACGTTTATGGACACCATGAAATTATTCATGGCCATCCTGGATCGTATAAACTTCCTCCAATTGGGCAGGTATGGATGTTTTTCGGAACAGACATACCGTAACCTTTTTGAGAATGAAACTTTTGACTGGTTTGCATTCAACGCCTCTATCATCAGCAAGCATCTCACAGGTAAAAGAAAGGCTATCGCCATCGCCCCTTCCTACATCCCCAAGTCCGGTCATAAGACACCTTGGATTGGTTACTTCTGGTCAGGCTGTGCCGGGGATTATAAGCGAGGATTGGAAATCATGGGCATCGGTGTCATTGACATCGACAACCATGAATGCATGACTTTAGGCTCCATTCAGACGCCGGACTGTAAGACCTTGGATAATATGGGTAAGAACCTGGTTGACTGGTATAGCAGCTATCTTATCAGTAAAAAAGACAAGCTACAGAGCATATCCAGAACGGTGGTTGCAGACGCATTCTTTCATAACGCCTATGTGTGAGAGTGATTTCCATGTCATCAGCCGCTTTAGGAATGATGTAGTCCTGTACTATCCGACATTGGAAAAGAAAACAGGAAAACGTGGTCATCCCAAGTGGTTTGACGGCAGGATTGACTTTGCCAATCTGGATCTGACCCGGTGCAAGGAATACGAGGTGAACAAGGGAAAGCTATACGGATTGAGGGTATATGCAAAGGTTCTCAAAGGTATGTTTCCTTGGCCGTCTGGTATCCAATGGACGGGAGGACAGGCAAGTGGCAGCTTTATTTCTCTACAGATGATTAGATGGATGGACGCGAAATCCTAGATTATTACAGAACCAGGTTCCAATTGGAGTTTTGCTTTAGAGATGGAAAGCAGCATGCAGGAATCACCAACTCTCAGTCAACTGACTTCAGAAAGTTGGATTTTCACTTCAATGCATCGCTTGCTGCTGTCAACTTGACCAAAGCAGCATGTAAGAGGCTCGGAATAGCTATTCCATATCCTCTTGCAAGTCATTCATACACAATGCTTATATAACAAACGATGCTGTAGAAGAACAAGGTTCCGATTTTAATTATCGTGAGATATTGATGCGGTCATTTTGCATTGGCATTGGTTTGCCATATCCATTGTCGGTTGTCTTTTTATTGCTTTTTTATATTTAAGGTATAAGGCTCCGGTTTATTCAACTGGAGCTGAGGTTTTGATTAAGGAAGAAGATCCCTATAAAAGCAGGATGCAAGGGAGTGCCTTGGCCGACTTTTCGCAATTGGGAATCCTGACGAACAGTAATGGTTTCGACAATGAAGTGGAAATCTTGAGCAGCAAGACGTTGGCCCGGAGAGCCGTGACCAACCTGAAGCTTTATGTCCGTTATGCGTTCGACGGTACGGTGCGTGATGAGGAGCTTTACCGTACGTCTCCCATTTTGGCCGATATGTCTTCGGTGGACTTGGATACGCTGTCCATGCCGGTGTTTTGGAAATCAAACCCTTGCAGGAGGGGGATATCATATAGAAGGCGAGGCGTTGGAAGAACGTTTTGAAGCCGATGTCAAGACGCTTCCGGTGAGGGTGAAGACCTTGTCCGGATGGGTATCTTTACGGCCTAAAATCCCTGATCCCTACCTGTGTGTTCGACGACCGTGCCTTGCGGATTTACATTTATCGTCCGACGATTATGGCGGGAGGCTTTTCTGGAGGCTACTTCCATTGAACCTATCAGCAAGATGACGACGATAGCCCGTATCACGAAGAACGATACGCAACGTCAGCGGGCGGAAGATTATATGAACGAGTTGATTCGCGTGTATAATGAGGATGCCAACGAGGTGAAGAAATGAGGTGGCTCTCAAGACGGAAGCCTTTGTCAACAAACGTATCAAGATTATCGATGCGGAACTGGGTACGACCGAGTCGGATTTGGAAATGTACAAAAAAAGGAACCAGTTGGTAGATTTGATGTCGGATGCCGAGGCTGCTTATAAAGGTATAAGAGAATTATCAGACGCAGCAGATTGAGTTGCAGACACAGATGCTTCTGGTGAAATCGTTAAAGGGAATATGTTGAAAATCCGACCAATTATATGGAGGTCATTCCGGCGAATCTCGGACTGACCGACCAGGGGCTGAATAGCATTATCGCAGAGTATAACGCTAAGGTGGTAGACCGTAAACGCTTGCTGAAAACGGCACCGGAATCTTCGCCCGTAGTGGTCTCGGCTACGAATCGCCATTGCTTCCCTTTATCCGGGCATCCGCCATTCTCTTTCTACTGTGTATGACAACTTGCGGGTGCAGAAACGGAATGTGGATGAACAGTACGACTTGTTCGTCGGACGGCTTTCCAATGCGCCTACGCAGGAGCGTGTGCTTTCCGATATAGGCCGTCAGCAGTCTGTAAAGGCGGCACTTTATCAGATATTGTTGCAGAAGCGCGAGGAGAACGCCATTTCTTTGGCCTCCACGGTGGACAAGGCGCAGGTTATCGACGCGCCGGAAAGTACTATCCGTCCTATTTCTCCGAAAAAGAAACTGGTGGCGCTTATCGCTTTGGTGATAGGGATAGCCATTCCGGCCGGACTGATATACTTGCTGAACTTGTTGCGTTATCGCATCGAAGGACGTAATGATATTGAAAAGCTGACCGATTTGGCCGTCTTGAGCGATATTTTCGTGGCCGAATTGAAGGACGGAAAAAGTGCGATTGTCGTGGGAGAATACCAACGACATGATGGAGGAAACGTTCCGTAGCCTGCGTACCAATTTAGGCTTTGTCATGAAGAAGAGCGAAAAAGGTACTCTTGTGCACGTCGGTGATACCTGGTGAAGGAAAGACTTTCGTGTCAACCAATCTGGCCATGGTATGGCTTTGATGGGGCGCAAAAGTCTTGGTGGTCGGATTGGATATCCGTAAGCCGCGATTGGCCAAGTTGTTCGGTCTGGTCACGGGGCATCATGGGCTGACGACTTATTTGGTCGGGGAAGACAGTTCGGACGGATTTTTGCGTGAGCAGATATTCAATTCCGGCATGCATGCCAATCTGGACGTATTGCCTGTGGGTTTGATTCCGCCTAATCCCGGTGAACTGATTACTTCGGAACGTTTGGATGATGCTTTTGCACGTTTCCGTGAATGGTATGACATGGTGATTGTCGATACTCCGCCTGTCGGTCTGGTGAGCGATACCTTATTGTTAGGGCGTTTGGCTGATGCAACTCTTATTGTGTGCCGGTGTGATTATTCTCTCAAACGTAATTTCAATATCGTGAATACGATTCATCAGGAAGGAAAATTGCCGAAGATGAACTTGGTGCTTAACGGGGTGGACTTGCAACAGCGCAAATATGGTTATTACTACGGTTACGGTAATTATGGCCGATACGGCCGTTACGGTTCTTACGGTAGCTATGGCGGTTATGGTAATTACGGAGGCTACGGTAAGGAGACGCACATCGGTAAGTCGAAGTCCCGGCACGGAAGCAGTCATTATCTCCGTGAGGACCATTTCGATGATAAGGATTGATACCTTTATGTATATAGAGCATGGAAAAAAAGAGATGGAGGTCAGAACCACCATCTCTTTTTCTTCTTTTGTGTTACGGGCTGGTCTTCTTCCCATTCTTCCTGTAACAGTTGCGCCATACTTTTCTTTTCTTTAATCATCCGGTAGATGGTACCCCAATCCGGAAGTCCGCCCACGTTACGGTCGTCGATGAACAGGTCGGCTTTCAGTTTGCGGCTGTAATGACGGTTTTTGTCGGTGTCCTCTTCCGGAAAGTCCTTGTTTACGGCATAAAACTCTACTCCTCTCTGGCGGCACCATTCCACGGCCTCATCCAGCAAGCGCCCTTCCCGTACGCTCCATAAGATGAGTTGGTGGCGGTCTTCGATGAGCTTTTTCAATGTTTCTACAGCAAAAGGAATCTCACGTCCGATTTCAGGATAACGGTGTTCCACGATAGTTCCGTCGAAGTCTACGGCTATAATCATATTCGTCAAATTAAATTGTTTTTGCAGGCAAAGATAGTTCTTTTAAAGGTAAAACGAAAAAAAGTCCCTTTTCTTTGTGCTTTTTCAGTCCTTCGTTCGTAATCTGCATAAAGACTCAAAGAAAGACTATACATTAATCTTTAAAAAACGTAGAAAAATGAAGAACCGAATCCTTTGCAGCTATGGCATTGTGCTGCGCTACTTCTTCAACGATGCCTCTGTGGGCCGCCGAGTATGACGACCCCACGATTGTGACGGTGGAACCCAATCTTGCAACCGACGGGACCGGAGGGGGAAAGTATTATATCTATCATGTGGCTACCCGAAAGTTTATTGCTGCCGGTAATGCTTCCGGTACACAATTGAGCGTAGATTCCATCGGGCAGGAAATAACTATGGCTTACGGGGGAAGAACGTCCTCCGTTATTGGTACAGGAACCGAAGGTGCCGGGTAAAGGTTGGATTTTCAACATGCTGAACGGGCCGTCCAACGGCAACCGTTTCCATGAGATTTATGTGACCGGTACCGGGAGCGCATACGTGGATTGCGGTTCGGACGGCCATACTCTGTGGCAAATCAAAAAGCAGGAAAATGGTTATTATGCGATAAAGATTGTGGATCAGATCCCGATTTCGGGACGGTTTCCGGAAATGAGATGACGGTGAACGGTGTGTGGGGGTAAATCCCGGCAGCACGGTGGTGTATCCTTTGCCGATAAGGATCAGGGCGGTTTCGAGAAAGTAGAGACCGATTGGGCCTTTGTTACGCCTGAAGCTTATTTTGTATATCAGGCTAAAAAGGCTTTGCAGGCTCAATTGGAGTTTGCAGACGAGAACGGTTATACGGATGTGGCAAACTATGTGGCGCTTTACGAAAAAACAGACGCCACGGTTGAGGAGTTGGAGAGTGCTGCGGATGAATTGCAACAGGCTGTGACCGACCGGTTGGGGACCGGAGCCTCGGAAGAACAGCCCAAATTTACCGATTTGCTGGCCAATCCTTCGTTTGATGCAGACAACAGCGGTTGGATTGAGGATGGCGGTTCTCCTACGTTAGGACACCAGAAGAATGACAAATATCAGGACCCGGACGATGAATCTGTGGTAATGGACCAGTTTTGTGAGAAGTGGACAAAACCTGGAGGGACCAGTGCCATACATCTTTACCAGAAGTTCGGAAACATGCCCTCCGGCCGTTACCGTTTGTCGGCAGTGACTCTGGGTTACAATCAAAGTAGTTTGAACGATATCCCCCGAGGGTTATATCTCTTTGCCGATGCGTCGAAATATGACGAGAAGTTCAGAGCTGAGGCGCATACGGTGAAAATTTTATGGCATAAAGAATGGTACGCCGGGTGGTGCCGACGTGCCGACACCGCGTAAGGTCGTATTGGTGTTTTATTCCCGCGGCGGTGATTTGACGCTTGGTTTTATGACCGAAAACACCAATTGCAACTGGTTTGGTATAGACAATGTGAAGCTCGAAATATGGGTAGCGAAGGAGGATTGGCTGCCGAATTGGCTCGCACGGTAAAAAGTGCAGAGGCTTATTTGCAGGAACAGATAGGAGCCAATGCGCACTTCTCGGCGTCGGGCAAGGCGAAGTATGAAGAAGTCTTGGCCTATGCCAAAGAAGCTGCCGGCAATGCCGGACTGACAGATGACGATTGGGCTGCCGCTATCCGGATGGTGAATGCCCGAAAGGATTCCTTGGCAGTGGATATTGCTACTTATAAAAAACTGAACGACGTGGTGATTCCGGCGTTGGAAAACAAACTTACCGACAGTCCTTACAGTGAGGTAGGCTTGACTTCTTATGAGGATTACTTGGACAAACTCTACCGGGCCTATGACGATGGTTCGATGGCTCCGGCGGAAATAGACGGAGCTGAGGCATACGCCGAAAAGCTGTTTAAGCAAGATGTGGCCGACATGATGGAGAGTGGGGCTACTGACAATGTGACAGGTCTGTTGGTCAACCCGAGCTTTGCAAAGAGCAATGACGGATGGACCAAGACGGGAAACGGCGACTTTAAGAACGAAGGTACGGAAATGACCGAAGTCTGGAATGGCCGGGATTGGGAAGTTTATCAGGACATGACCGGTTTGCCCGAAGGGTTCTATAAAATCACCATGCAAGGCTTCTATAGCCCGAGTTCTCCGACCACGTCCGTATGGCATGGGGCTTGGGGGCTTGAAGGAGACGAAGTGAATAAGGTGAAGGCTTCCGTATTCGGGAATGAAGCCTCTGCCTTACTCCATCATATCGCCGATTTCCCGCGTAACGACAAAATGACAGAAGGAGGTTGGGAGCAGGTGACCGGTACGGCCGATGATAACCTGAATGGCAAATGGCTCCCCACCGATAAAGCTTCATCCCAAGCCTTTTTTAAAGAAAATGCGGAGAATTATCTCAATACCGTCAGTTGCTATGTAGGCGAGGACGGCAAGCTCCGTGTGGGAGTGAAGTTGGCCGGTGTGACCATCAATGAATCATGGGTGACGATGGATAACTTCCAAGTGCTTTATTTGGGATTGGACAATCAGGAAGGTGCAGTGGCAGCCTTACAGGCTAAAATCAATGAAGCCAGACAGGTGGGAGCTGACGGGAGCCTGATACCGTTGGACGTGCAGGAGCTTTTGCAGACTTCTGTTTTGGAAGCGGAAGAAGTTATAAAAGGTGAGATTTCCGGTCAGTTGTTCAAAGAAACCATGGCCTCGTTGTCAGCCGCTATAGAACAAGGCCATACATCCATCGAACTCTTGAATAAAATAGACCGTCAAGTGACCCGGTATGATCAGGAATATAATGATGGAGTTTACGATTCGTATGACCAGGATGATGTAGACGCGCTTTTGAATATTGTTTATGAAGTTATGGATTTCATCGACGGCGGTTCATTCGAGAGTGTGGGGCAGATTGAGCAATACATTGCAGATATGAACAATGCTTACGGCAAGATGAAACAGAGTGCCATCGACTTCTCTGCAGCTTCCAAGGACGAACCTTTAGATGTGACCGAGCTGTTGGAGAATCCGTCGTTCCAGCAAGAAGATGAAGAAGGGAACATGGTGTTCAATTATGATGGTTGGGAGGTAGAGGTTTCCAACAACCCGGACGGGGGCTGCGGCCAACGACTCCGTATTCGAGTTCTTCAATAACCTTCAGGCTGATATTCATCAGGGCTTGTATTGTATGAAACAAGGTTATTATCGTGTCAAAGTTTATGGATTCTACCGGTATGGTGACCTTATAGGGGCGGCAATAGCTCATCGTGATGGAACGGAAAAGCTATTAACTTCCTTGTATGTCCAAACGGAAACGGAAGACTTTGCAACACCACTTGCCAGCTTGTTCGAATGTGTACACGATGGCTTGCTCTCTCCTGACGATGCGTTGCTACCCGATTCACTGTTCCCCGGTTCCGATCGTACATACCACTGTGTGGCAGATAAACGTTTAGGGGCACGTGCTGCCATGACATGGGGGTATTATGAAGTGGATAAACCTTTCTATGTGAAAGAAGGCGAATCTGTGGTTGTCGGTGTGCGCAAGGATGACGGATTGGTCAACGATTGGGTCTGCATCGACGACTTCTCCCTTGAATATCTGGGTGATGGAGAAACCAATAGACCGGACGATTTCGTGGACAATATTGATGAGGTATTTGTCGGTGGTGAAACGGCTACAGTGGTTGCTTCCGAATGGTACACCATCAACGGTGTGCGTGTAGCCGAACCGAAGCAGCGCGGAATTTATATCCGTCGGGACAAGATGAGCGACGGAACGGTAAAGGCTGAAAAAGTGATGGTGAGATAAATTATAATTAGGTTGTTTTAACTATAAGGTCTATGGGCATAGTCTTTATGTTTCATAGACCTTTAAAAAAAATAATAATGAAAGTATTACATTTTATTGGTTTTTTATTCTTTTTGTGTGTTTGTTATTCTTGTACTAAGGATGAACTAGTGCAAAGTGATGAAGAGGTTGCAAAAGTGAATCAATCGCAGAAGAAAAAATCTTCCGAACCTGATACATGGATGGCGGGAATAGAGATAACGGATTTATTTGGTAGTTCAATCTACAGTTTAATGGAAGATGTCAAAACCAATCGGTTTGCAGCAGTTGGTGTATATGTAAAATATAAAAGTAATCCGGACAAACCTTTTGTTGGGAATTGGCGATGGATCCGTTAACGGATAATGGTTGGTCGTTATATGTGGAAGAGTATGTGAAGCGATTGTATTTGGTATATAATCAAAAAATAGCTACAGAAGATGATAGAATTGATGTTCCTGTTTTTTATGAAGAACGTGAGCCAATGTGGGCAAAATGTACCTTTTATAAGCAAGGTACTTTTCAAATTACCCCTTTTGACGGGATGGTTTAAAAATTGTTTTGGGCTTTGATAAAGCTTCTGCTGGGTGTGGTTTTGTTACTACTTATGAGTCTTTAGATTTAGATTTATCTTATTATAATTCATTGCGTGTTTTTAATTTGTTACAGAATGAGGATTTGGAACTTTATCCGAAACGTTGATTAAGAGATGTTGAAAAGGTAGGAAGAAGTCTCTTTGTTTCTTATTTCTATTTGTGTCCCTACACAGTTTTGGGCTGTGTGGGGACACAAAACTGTTAAAAAATGGAGTTTTTCTGCTTTTTTCTTCTTGAATTATTTTTTTAATAAAAACTTACTTGTAATTTTGCTGCCATAATAAATCCTAATAGAAGGACTAATACATTATATTAACTTAATTTTCAAGAAGCATGAAAAACAGATTACTTGCTTTGATGGCGCTTTGCGGCGCGACTTCATCTACAATGCCTTTGTGGGCATCCGAGAATTGGCCGGATCCGACCTTGTCTTTCGTTGATCCTAATTTGACCCAAGACGAAACGGGCGGTGGTGTGTATTATATCTATCACGTAGCTACCCAAAAGTTCATGACGAACGGTGATTGGAAAAATAACTGGAAGACAGAACTTGTCGTGGGCGATGAGGGGCAAGAGATAACTTTGAGTTACGGTGAAGATTACGAATTAGTCCGTCGTCCCGAGGGCGATCCGGATCGAACGACAGCTAAGGGATGGCGCATGAGTATGATGAACGGGCCAACGAATGGTGGTTATCATGAACTTTTCATCCGCGAGGCTTCCATGGCTATTTGTGTGGATCATAATAAGCAGGGGCATATTTTATGGAAAATCACGAAACAAGATGATGGCAATTACCGTATCAAGATTTTGGATGAAGACACCAAGTTCGGTGTGAATGCCAGCGGTGGATTGTATAAGAATGCTTATATGGGCGTGAACGAGGGTGAAACGGGTGTGAATCCTGTGCTCGATACGAATATGGCCGGATTTGAGAACGGACAACTGGACTGGAAGTTCGTGACACCGGAGGCTTATAACGTATATAAGGCTAAGAAAAAGTTACAGGAGCAGTTGGATGCCGCCGATGTGGCAGGTTTCGATAAAATTGCCGATTATGCGGCACTCTATAATAGAACGGATGCTACAGCGGAAGAAGTAGAGCAAGCTGTAGAGGACTTGAAATTGGACATCTTGGAATTTAAATACAGTTTGGCTACGTCTGGCAAACCGATAGAGGTGACAGAACTGATTTCCCAACCTTCATTTAACGAAAGTACGGATGGATGGGTGACTAAGAGAGAGGGTCGAGCGGTAATTTCACTCGTAAGGCGGGTGATAAGATGATAGCCAGTGACGGCAAGGAGTGTGAAAACTTCTTTGAGTATTGGATTCCGTCTGCAGAAGGTAACCAACCGAATTGGTCCATTACTCAGGAACTGAAGGACTTGCCGGATGGCAAGTATCGTTTAGGGGCTTATATCATGACCAATGTATTGGCACAAGGCGATGTGACTGGTCCCAAAGGACGTTTCCTGATGGCTAAGACGATGGCCGGTGAGGTTCGTAAAGAAGCGGATGTGCCGGCTATTGAGGACCCGAATCACTCGAACGGCTATTTTGCTCCCTATACATTAGAGTTTTCTGTTATCGGCGGGACGGCTACGATTGGAATGGTCGTAGAAAACGCAAACTCTAACTGGACAGCCGTAGATAACTTTACCTTGCAATATTTGGGAAAGGCCGATGCCGCTACGGTTCGTAGTATGTTGGAGCAAAACATAAAGGATGCGGAAGCCAAATATGCGGAATATACAGGGGCTAATGAACGTTTCAGTGTGTCCGGCCAGCAAAAATACGAAGAGACCATGAAGGCAGCCAAGGATGCGGTGGCCAATGAACAGTTGGATGACGAGACCTTGATGGGATTCATTACTACGGTTCAACTTCGTATGGACTCCTTAGCTATGGATATTTCTGCATATAAGACTTTGGCACAAAAATCTGCAGAATTGGAAGAAGCTTATGCTGGGACTGAGTACGAGGAAGTGGGACTGCCTTTGTATGAGGATTATTTGGATTTATTAGCTGACGGGCTTGCGCAACGCACGTTCAATCCCAACGAAGTGGACAGCATCCAGCCACGTGCAGACCGGATTCTGAAACAGGCCGTGTTGGAGTCTTTGCAGTCGGAAGATGGCTTGCGTACAGTGACGGGCTTGTTCACCAACATGGATTTCTCGAATGGTACTAATGGATGGACATTGACGGGAAAAGGTGACTTGAAACATGATAATACAGGGGTGGCCGAACTTTGGAATGCTAAAGGAGGCGACGGTGAAGTGTCGCAAGAACTGAACGGCTTGCCTTCAGGCTCTTATAAGATTACGATGCAGGGCTTCTATTCCCCGAGTTCGAACAATTCCAACTCTTGGCAGCAGTCTTGGGGACAGGAAGGTGATACCGCGAATGACATCTTGGGGTCACTGTTCGCCAACGATGCATCAGTGAAGCTTCATCACGTGATGGACTATCCTTTGACGGAAGAAGAAAAAGGGTACGGCCGAGCGTTACGAACAAATCACCTTTACGGACGACCCGCAATACAAGGATAAGTGGTTGGTTCGTCTCAAACCGGCGGTAGCGGAAACGTTTACGAAGTTCCCGGATCGGTATGTCAACGAGGTGGTTTGCTACGTGGGTGAGGATGGTAAGCTTCGGCTGGGTATCAAAACAGCTACGGCTTCTGTCGATTGGACCGGTACATGGACGGTTTTTGATAAGTTTGAAGTAGAGTATTTGGGAGCTGAAGACATGACCGGCGCCGAGACTTCTATCAATGCTTTGATAGCAACAGCTACGGACATGGTGAATAAAGAGGTTCTCACTACACAAGAAGCCAAGGACGGCCTGAATGCAGCCATCGAATCGGCAAACAAGGCTGTGTCTGAAGGTTTGACGTTGGAAGTGTACAATGAGCAAGTGGCAGGTTTGAATGCGGCTATCAAGGCCGGTCAGGAAGCCATTGATGCGGCTACCGCGTTGGAGAAGAGAAACGACAACCATAATGACAAGCTGACTTCTGTAGGTGAAGAAAGTTATGATGCTTATGTTGATACGGACGGTTTTGCGGAACTTGAAAAGGTAGTTTTGGAAATCGAAGGAAAGATAAGCGGTGAGGGCATCTTTGCTTCCATGGAAGAAATCGACGACTATAATGCCAAGATTAACAAGGCTTATACCAAGATGGTGAGTGGGGTCATTGATTTCTCTACCGCGTCTAAGGATGCGCCGGTGGACGCCACAGGTCTGATTATCACCCCGGGTTTCCAAACGCGTACTTTTAACGAAACTACGCAGGTATGGGAAGATGCTTCATCATCGGATGGTTGGACGGCTACCGGTGGTACGGCTACGAGTGGATTGAATTATGAAATCTTTAATGATACTGCTGGAATCCACCAGAAGCTCTACAACATGCCTGCCGGTTACTACCGTTTGGTTTACAATGGCTTCTACCGTGCGGGAGATATTACTCCTGCGGCTTTGTCTCGTCGTGAAGGTGTGGAGCCTCTGAACGCGCAAGTCTATTTGGACGGCAATGAATCCAAGTGGAACAAAAAACTGGTTTCCATCTTCGAGAACTTAAGCGAATATAAATACACGACAGACGACAAGGCCGTGGCAGATACGTTGTTGACCCCAGAAGATGAAGGTATGTTATATCATTTTATTATTAATGGTGTGAGTGGGGCGAAAATAGTTTTTGAAGAAGGTAAATACGAGGGCGACTTCAGTTTCCGTGTAGAAGAGGGTGAAGAACCGGTATTAGGCGTACGTAAGACAGGCAAGATTACGAACGACTGGACTTGCTTCGACAACTTCAAGCTGTTGTACTACGGGGACGGTGATGCCAACAAGCCGGATGACATCGACGATGCCTTGGATACAAATATTGACGAAGTCGTAACTGACGGTAAGGCAACGGTGGTAAGTTCCGCATGGTACACCATCAACGGTGTGCGTGTAGCCGAACCGAAGCAGCGTGGCATCTACATCCGTCAGGATAAGATGAGCGACGGCACGACGAAGGCAGTGAAAGTAATGGTGCGTTAAACCACCGTTATGATATATCAATAAAAATAGGTTCATAGATTAGATTGGAAGGGAGGACGAAGTGATTTCGTCCTCCCTTTTCCGTATCTATCGGCAGCGGTAGCCGTTTTGTGATGAATGAATGTCATCCTTCACCGTAATATTATGTGAGACAATATATTATGGTGAAAGCAGGCCCTTCTGTAGTGAACCTATGGTGAAGGCTTTGGGATGCCCTTTCACCGTAAGTGTCTGTTTTGCAGCGTGTATGAAGGATGCGAACCCATTTCTCTTTTTTCTCCTTGTAGGGTGTGGGAAAAGCGCAAGGTGAAAAGCGTGTTTCTTTCTCATCTGGAATCCATGGGCTGAGAGTGGACTCCTGCCATCAAAGAACCAAAATCATTTGGCAGAGGAAAGAAAATCATTCGGCTGAAGATGAAAAATCGTTTGGCTGAGAACGGAAAATCATTTGGCGCAGACTTTTTTGTCGCTTTCCGCAAAGAAGGGGGACTGTCCACCAGGGCGCGGCCCCTATTTCCCGGCGTAATGGTATCTCATGGAAAGCACATACACCCTCACCACCTCTTCGTCGACCGAATAAACGATACGGTGCTCCGAATTGATGCGGCGCGACCAGTATCCGGCCAATTCATATTTTAATGGTTCAGGTTTGCCTATGCCGGTGTATGGATGTTCGGCAATGTCTTCAAGCAATGACAAAATCTTATTAACGGCAACTTTATTTCCGCTTCGTATGAAATATTGGTACTCTTTTTTTTTTGCCTGTGCCGAAAGTATTACTCTGTACATGACATCCGGTTTAGAAAGTCCGACATGCTTTCCCTTCATGTTGCGAAAAGCAATTTCCACTTTCGATTTCTTTCGCTCCTTTCCTGATGGCGTCCATCATGGCCGGAGATTTCATGATATATTCGGTCTCTTTGATGGAGTTGTATTCGTCCAAAGACATGACAACCACGCTCTCATTGCCCGGACGGTGTACCAACAGCGGCTCGCTGTCATTGATTACCCCGTCAAGGTAATGTTTCAGGTTGTTCCTCAGTTCAGAATAATTTGCAGTCCTCATAACCTTATGTTTTTTATCGTTTGCACAAAGATAAGTACTTATTCTCGTACTTGCAAGCGTCTTCCCTTATATTTTATGGATGTTTTGTCAAGCAAAAAGGCTTGCCATTGGGGTAAAGAATAGCTTGTTTGCGTTAAAAAACGGCTGATTTTGATTTTTTTTTCTTTCGGATTATTCTTTTTATTGAATACTTATTGTACCTTTACGCCCATAAAAATCCTATTAAAAGCGAAACATTATATTCAATACTTCGGTAAATTTTTACCGAAAAATTAAAAGTTAAACAATAGAACCGGCAAAAGTCGGTTCGAAAACACTAAAGAGGTCATTGAAATGTTGTCAAAAACGAATGGTTAAGTATGAAGAAATGTGCTGAAAAAAAAGTGCTAACCTGCTGATAATAAAGGAGAAAAGTATTGCATAATTCGTTGGTTTTTAGTAAATTAGAAGTCTCTCAACTCTTCTGATTATGACTAAAGAAACACTCCTTATGCAATACCAATCCGAGTGCCTGTCGGCTCTCAAATCAGTTGCGAATATACACAAACCTTTTGAAAAAAGCGTTCATGGACACCATGAAATTATTCATGGCCATCCCAGATCGTATAAACTTCCTCCAATTGGGCAGATATGGCTGTTTCTCAGAACAGACTTATCGTAACCTTTTTGAGCATGAAACTTTCGACTGGTTTGCGTTCAACGGCTCTATCATCAGCAAGTATCTCACAGGCAAAAGAAAAGCCATCGCCATCGATCCTTCCTATATCCCCAAATCAGGCAAGAAGACACCTTGGATAGGTTACTTCTGGTCTGGTTGTGCAGGAGAGTACAAGCGTGGATTGGAAATCATGGGCATCGGTGTCATTGACATCGACAACCATGAATGTATGACTTTAGGTTCCATTCAGACACCGGATTGCAAGACCTTGGATAATATGGGCAAGAACCTCGTTGACTGGTACAGCAGCTATCTTATCAGTAGAAAAGACAAGCTACAGAGCATATCCGAACGGTGGTTGCAGACGCATTCTTTTCCAAGGAAACTTTCATAACGCCTATGTGTGAGAACAATTTCCATGTCATCAGCCGCTTTAGGAATGATGTAGTCCTGTACTATCCGACATTGGAAAAGAAAACAGGAAGGCCGGGTCATCCCAAGTGGTTTGACGGTAGGATTGACTTTGCCAATCTGGATCTGACCCGGTGCAAGGAATACGAGGTGAAAAAAGGGAAGGCTATACGGATTGAGGGTATATGCGAAAGCTCTCAAAAGGTATGTTTCCTTATCCGTCTGGTATCCGATGGACGGGAGGACAGACAAGTGGCAGCTTTATTTCTCTACAGACGATTCCATGGATGGACGTGAGGTGCTGGATTATTACAGAACCAGGTTCCAGTTGGAATTTTGCTTTAGAGATGGCAAGCAGCATGCAGGAATCACCAACTGCCAGTCAACCGACTTCAGGAAGTTGGATTTTCACTTCAATGCGTCGCTTGCAGCTATCAACTTGGCCAAAGCGGCATGTAAGAGGCTCGGAATAGCTTATTCCATATCCTCTTGCAAGTCATTCATACACAATGCTTATATGCTTGAACGATTTATTTGCGTGTTTGGGATTAACCCAGACATGCAAGTTATTGACAAACTTTTCAAAGAACTCATTTTATTTACTGCCAGAGCCGCTTAGGCGTGGCTATTTTTTAACGAACTATTGTATATTAGTATTAACTTAATTTTCAAGGAACATGAAAAACAGTTTACTTGCAGTGATGGCACTTTGTGGTGCAACTTCGTCTACTTTTGCCTTTGTGGGCAGCAGAGTGGGAAAATCCTATTCCGAATTTTGTAGAACCTAATTTGGATACAGACGGAACCGGAGGGGCGTGTATTATATTTACCATGTGGCTACCCAGAAGTTTATAACGTGCGGCGATTATAATCATAATTGGGGGACAGAGGTAATTGTGGCTGACGAGGGAAAGCAGTTGGATTTGACCTATGATACCGATTATGAATTGAGTAACCGTCCCGAAACCGATAAGGAGTATTCCAATGCCAAGGGGTGGCGTTTCACCATGTGGGACGGGAAAAGTAATACCGGTCGCCACGAACTTTATTATAGCCCGACGGACAATGCGTTTTGCGTAGACCATAACAAACAGGGACATATGTTGTGGGAGATTCGTCCGGTGGGTGATGGAAATTACCGGATTAAGATAAGCGATAACGACCCGACTTACGGATTGAATTCCGAGCATGCGGCAGAATATGTAGGTTTGGTGGATGAGACCCGTACCGGAGTGGACGCCTTTATCAATCCGGAAACAGCCGGTAATGAAAAAGCCCAGTTGGATTGGAGGTTTGTGACTCCGGAAGCTTACGAAGTCCTCTTGGCAAAGCGTGTGCTGAAAAAGTGGTTGGAGAGTGCCGATGAGGCCGGATATACGGAGTATGGCGAATATGACAAAGTGTATCAGAATGCAGCCGCTACTTTGGAGGAAGTGGAAGCGGCTTCGGCAGGATTGAAAAAGGCAGTGTTCGACTTTAAGTTCTCGGGGGCTTCGGAAGAACATCCGGCTGATGTGACCGACGTGATAGAGAATCCTGCTTTCGACAATGGGGAAAATGGATGGACTTTGCAGCGCGATGCCATCAGCGGGCAGGATAATTTTGGGGTACAGTCTTCTTCTCAAACTACTTCCGACGGAACAGAGTTCAAAGGTTTCTTTGAGCGTTGGACGGCCACCAATCCGCAAACGAGTTGGTCTATTACGCAAGAAATCAATGATATCCCGGATGGGCGTTATCGGTTGAGTGCGTATATCCTGACGAATGTGAAGGAGGAAAACGGAGGCCCGAAAGGACGCTACCTCTATGCCAAGTCGAAGGGAGGCGAGGTGAAATTGCAGGCCACCGTGCCGTCGCCCGACGGAGGAGGTTATGCTGCGCCCTATACGCTTGAGTTTTCTGTCATAGGCGGTTCCGCCACGGTGGGTTTAAAAGTGGAAAACCCTAATTCAGAGTGGACGGGCGTGGACAATTTCAAATTGGGTATTTGGGAGAGACCGGTGCCATGACCATGCAGGATTATCTGAAAGAGCATATCGGAGATGCAGAAAAGACTTACGGGGCATACAAGGAAGCCAACAAAAATGAGCAAGAAAGGAGAGGACGGTTATTTGACGCTTATCCAGCATGCCAAGGAAGTGGCTGCGGACGCGAGCGTGGACATTGAGACCGTGTCGGCTTTGATTGAGACTTTGCAGAAGCAGATGGACGAAATGGCCAAAGACGTGGCTGCGTATGATAAACTGGCTCAGTTGCTTACTGAGGCTGAAACTAAATATTGGGCACCTCCCTATGAAGATGCGGAGTGGCCTACCTTGGAGGACTATATCGACAATACGCTTAAGGTGGAGCAGGGGATTGCAGTTTCGATCCGGCTTTGATAGACAGTGTTCAACCGCGTATGGATCGCTATTACATGGAGGACTTCAGGGCTGCCGCTTTAAGAGGAGAAATCGAGGACTTCACGCCCTTGTTGGTCAATGCGAACTTCACCGACAATGCCAACGGATGGCAGGGTGGTTCCGGACAAGGCGTGGAAACGGGTGAGATGTATGATAAACAGACGTTTGATGTCTACCAGGAAATAGAGGGCTTGCCCGAGGGATCTTATATGAAGTCTCCGTACAAGGATTCCAACGGCCTACGTGGCATGATGCTTGCCAGGCAGCTTGGGGTACGGAGGCCAAGGAGGCGCAGGTTACTGCGTATGCTTACGGTAACGACGGTTCCGTAAAGCTCCACCATTGTTACGATGAGGTGTTTGATGAACCGATGCAGGCGGAAGGTTGGGGCAAAGATGTACAATTGTCATTGCCGAATGACGAACTGAGGAATGACAAGTATGCCTTGGATGCTTTGACGGGAACACATAAGGCTTTTGAAGAAGGTCATTTCGAGAACAAATTCGTTTGTTATGTGAAGGCTGACGGCAAATTGCGCGTGGGCGTGCGGATGACTGAGGATTCGGGACTTTCCGGGATTGGACTACGTATGACAATTTCAGGTTGAAATATTTGGGTGCGGAGGATATGACCGGAGCGGTTTCAGCGTTGGAGGCCCGGATAGCCGATGCAAAAGTGCTGTTTGATGATAAGGAAACGCTTACTACCCAGGCGGCGAAAGATGCCTTGCAGAAAGCCATTACCGATGCTACTGCGGCTTTGGAGACGGAATTGACTCAGGAGTCGTATGCCGTTAATTCGGAAGCGTTGAATGCAGCTATCGAACTTGAGACCGAATCACGTGCGGCGGCAACCAAATTAGAGGCGACGGCTACCGGTCATGACAACAAGTTCAATGGCACAGAGGGTGTCGAGGGATATGATAAATATATCGGTACGGACGAATACGATGTTTTGTTGGAACTTGTGTCGGATGAAGTGTTGTTGGCCATTGACGAACGTTCGCTTGTCGATTTGGCACAGATTGAAAGTTTCATGCAGCGTATGAACGAGGCTTATTGGCAAGATGGTGGCCACACAAGTGGATTTCAGTGGAGCTTCGAAAGATACCCGGTCGATGTCACGGGCATGATTACCAATCGAGCTTTGAGGAAATGGATGCCGACACGCAGGAGAAAGCAAGCTCTGATACAGGATGGGAATGCAATAAAGTGGATGGTAATAAGCTGAAGGCTGAGGATTTGGTTTACGAAATGTTCAATATCGGTGATGTCAAACTTTACCAGACCGTATATGCTTTGCCTAAGGGATATTATCGCCTTACTTACAATGGCTTCTATCGTGGCGGGGATGTCGTGCCTGCGGCTTTGACGCGTCGTGACAGCACGGAAGAGGTGCTGAATGCGAAGGTTTACGTTGAAACGGCTTCCGAAAAGTTGTCTGTCCCATTGGCTTCCATCTTTGATCATGTGACGCTTTACAGCTATGACAGTGGTGATATTGTTTTGGCTGACTCTTTATTCCCGGATATGCGCGATATGATGTATCATACCGTTGTAAACGGTAAAGGTGGGTGCCCGCAAGGCTTTTGAGGACAATGCTTACGAGGGTGCATTCAGCTTTGAGGTGAAGGAAGATGGAGAAGGTGTAACCATCGGAGTTGAAAAGGATGCAGTCATTACCAATGATTGGACATGCTTCGATAATTTCCACCTTTATTATTTAGGTGCCGGTGAAGCCAACCGTCCCGATGACATTCCGAATGGCGTAGAAGATGCAGTTGCCGACGGTAAGGCTACGGTGGTAAGTTCTGCATGGTACACTATCAACGGTGTGCGTGTGGCCGAACCGAAGCAGCGCGGCATTTATATCCGTCAGGATAAGATGAGCGACGGCACGACCCAATCCGTGAAAGTAATGGTGCGTTGAACCACCGTTATGATATATCAATAAAAATAGGTTCATAGATTAGATTGGAGGGGAGGACGAAGTGATTTCGTTCTCCCTTCTCTATTTGCCGTGTTTGTGTTAAAAATAGAGGCTTATCTTCTTTTTTTCATCGGATTATTTTTTAGATTGAGTATTTATTGTAAATTTGCCCCTTATAAGAAATCCTATTAAAAAGCAAAATATTAGTATTAACTTAATTTCTGTAAGAAGATGAAAAACAGATTACTTGCCTTGGTGGCTTTGTGTGGCGCTACGTCGTCTACATTACCTTTATGGGCGGCCGATTGGGCTGATCCGGAACTGACGTTCGTAAAACCGGATTTGGATGGAATCAAGGGCGGACAAAGGCTTGTGTATTACGTCTATCATGTGGCCAGTGAAAAGTTCATGTCCAATGGAGCGGATTTTAATACCACTTTTATCGTTTCGAATACGGGGCAGGAAGTGACTTTGAGTTATGGACCCGATTATGAGTTGATTACCCATCCGCAAGATGCCAACGATTATTCGGCAGCCAAATCCTATCGTTTGTCTTTGATGAACGCACCGAGTAACGGTGGTTTCCATGAAGTGTTTTTGGATCCCGGTATAAAATGTTACGTGGATCACAGCAAGCAAGGACATATCTTGTGGGATATCGTGCCACAGGATAATGGTCTTTATCGTATTCGGGTGAATGTGGATGATCCTCTTTACGGTACCAACAAAACCAACAATGCTGCTTATAAAAATACGTGGATTGGAGTAAATCCTAATACAGATGGAGGGTGGAATGAAGTTATCAATCCTTTGATCCAGCCCGGAACAGCCGGTTATGAAAAAGCTGAGTTCGATTGGAAGTTCGTAGAGCCGGAAGTGTACGAAGTATATACGGCTAAAAAGAATGTGTTGAAGCCGCAATTGGAAGCTGCCGATGAGGCCGGCTATACGAATTATGCGAAGTACAAGGAGTTGTATGAGAGTGACAAGGCTACGGTGGAACAAATAGAAGATGCGGCTGAAGAACTGAAAGATGCTGTGTTGGAATTTAAATACAGTTCTGCTTCCGAAACATCTCCCGCCGATTTGACAGCTATGATTAAGAATGCTTCGTTCGAAAGTGCAGACGGATGGACTTCTTGGCGTGCTAACAACAATAATAATTTCGGCATCGTAACAAAGAATGAGGGCGAAATCGGTACGTCTGACGGCTTTGACTTCCGTACATTCTTTTGAAAGATGGGTGGCAACTCCTCCCACGGGTGATTATTACATTGAACAGTCTTTAAGCGAATTGCCAGATGGAAAATATCGTTTGAAGGCTTATATCATGACGCAGCAGACGGCTGAGAACGGCGGTCCAAAAGGTCTTTTTCTTGTATGCTAAGACGGTAGCGGGCGAGAGTAAGAAAGAAGCTGATACGCCTTCACCGGACGGTTCTTCTTATGCAGCGCCTTACACGGTGGACTTTTTCTGTAATCGGCGGTACGGCTACTGTCGGCATGCGTTCCGAAGGCAGTAAGGACGGTTGGTCTGCCGTAGGTTATTTCACTTTGCAATATATGGGTAAAGCGGGTGCTATTACGATGCGTGATGCGTTGAACCAGAATATTACGGAGGCTGAACAACAATATGCAAACGATATAGCCGGTAAGAAGCATAGCAAGGAAGGCGACAAGAAATATGAAGAAATGATTGCTTTGGCTAAAGAAGCAGTTACCAATAATGAAGTGACTGACGATTCTTTACAATCTATAGCCAATTCTTTGTTACTTGTATGGATAGTTTGGTTTTTGGATGTGAAGGCTTATGAGAATCTGGATGCTAAGATCACTGAGTTGGATACAGAACTGGAGAATTCTATCTATACGAAGGAAGGTGTGGTGTTCGACGATTATGAAGATTATTTGGCTGAATTGGAGGAAGCACGAGATGGCGGTACATTTAACCCGAATGAACTTGATAGTATCCAGCCGCGTGCCGATCGTCTTCTGAAAGCCGGTGTTGTGGCTGCTTTGACTGACGGGCAGACGGATAATGTGACAGGGATGATGACGAATCCGAGCTTTACGAAAAGCAATGACGGATGGACATTCACGAAAAATGGTAATGGTGACTTCAAGAACGATAATACCAATGTATCTGAGGTTTGGAATGGTCGTGAATGGAATGTTACCCAAGAGTTGACAGGTCTGCCGGAAGGTTCTTATCAAGTAACGATGCAAGGTTTCTATTCTCCAAGTTCACAGAACGACAATAAATGGCAGGAAGGCTGGGGACAAGAAGGTGATGAGACCAATAAGATTTTAGCCTCTTTGTTCGGAAATGATGCTTCAACGCCCCTTCATCATGTGATGGATTTCCCGCAGGATGAAAAGTTGACAGACGATATGGACGAAATTACGTGGATGCGAGTCTGTCCGGCAAGTATGTATGTCATGGAAAAGCATCTGCACAGGCTGTTTTTGAGGCAAATCCGGAAAATTATCTTAGTACTTTGTCTTGCTATGTGGGTGAAGACGGAATACTTCGTGTGGGGATAAAGATGTCTGGTGTGACATGGAATGCCGCATGGGCAGTCTTCGATAATTTCCAGGTTACTTATTTAGGCGCTGATGATATGTCGGGAGCCAAGTCTGCTTTTGGATGTACAGATTCAGGCTGCAAAAGATATGTTGGCAGCAGAATCATTAACTACTCAGGATGCCAAGGATGGGCTGAACAAGGCTATTGAGGAGGCTGTGGCTGTGGCAGACAACCTGACTCGGAAACTTATAAAGAGCATTTCGATGCTTTGACGGAGGCCATGGAATTTGGTCAGGATGCCATCGATGCAGCTACCGCATTGGAAACGAAAAAAGACAATCATGCGGATAAGTTGGGTTCTACGGGAGAAGGTAGTTATGAAGACTACGCCAATACGGAGGGTTTTGAAGAACTTGATGAGGTAGTATTGGAAATAGACGAAAAAGATAAACAGTGACGGTATCTTTGCTTCCATGGAAGAAATCGACGGCTATAATGTCAAGCTTGACAAGGCTTTACACTAAGATGATGAGTGGTAACTATGATTATGCTTCGGCCAGCAAGGAGGATAAGTTGGATGTTACAGGCTTAATTATCAATCCGAACTTCCAAAAACGGACTTATGATGCAACTACGGCTGAATGGAAAGACGCTTCATCTGCAGATGGTTGGACGATACCGGTGGTACAGCTACGGGTGGATTGAATTATGAAATCTTTAATGATAGTTGTGAAATTCATCAGAAACTCTACAATATGCCGGCTGGTTACTACCGTTTGGTTTACAATGGCTTCTATCGCGGAGGGGATATCACTCCTGCAGCTTTTGACCCGCCGCGACAGCACAGAGGAAGTGTTGAACGCAGAGGTATATTTGGAAGGAAAAGAGTCTAAGTGGAACAATAAGTTGGCTTCTATTTTTGACAATGTTCAGGAATATAAGTATACGAGTGGCGATAAAGTATTGCCGGATTCTTTGTTCACGAACGAGTATCAAGATTTGTTGTACCATTGTATTGTCAATGATGTTGCCGGTGCAAAGGCTGCTTTTGAAGATGGAAAATATGAAGGTAACTTTAGTTTCCGTGTAGAAGAGGGTGAAGAACCGGTATTGGGCGTACGCAAAACCGGTAAGATTACGAACGACTGGACTTGCTTTGACAATTTCCGCCTCTATTATTATGGTGATGGAGATGCTAACATGCCAGATGATTTCGTATCTTCAGTGGAAGAGGCAGTTGCCGACGGCAAGGCTACGGTGGTAAGTTCCGCATGGTACACTATCAACGGTGTGCGTGTGGCTGAACCGAAGCAGCGCGGCATCTACATCCGTCAGGATAAGATGAGCGACGGCACGACTCAATCCGTGAAAGTAATGGTGCGTTGAACCACCGTTATGATATATCAATAAAAATAGGTTCATAGATTAGATTGGAAGGGAGGACGAAGTGATTTCGTCTTCCCTTTTTTGTCATTCAGGCTGCGCGTTACATCGCCGACCCGCCGATAGCGCCAAGGATGGCACTGGCCACGGCAATGATTACATTAAGTAAGGTGTTCCAAACAGTTTTGTTCATAGGCATTGATGTTTTAAAAGTTAAATTACTGAAGGGCAGTCCGTACCCATATAGAGCGACCAACCTTCTTTTATCTGGCTCATAATGGGCTTCACCCCACATTCCACCCGGCTCATAGCCGCTACCAACGGTGCCATGTGCGAAGGGTCGTACGGGTTGAGGCATTTGTCCGGCGGGAAGCCGGTCAGCACACACACTTTCCGGATGTAGTTTCCCGTGTCGTTACCGTCCTCGGGCGGTGCCCATCGGGCAATGATGTCGCGGACCGTGCGTAAACCATATTTGTGGCAATAGGTGCGCAACACGATGAAGGCCGCGCGGTAGCCCCAGGGCATGCTCCTGAACGTAAAGAATCCGGGTCGGGCTGTCGTTCGGCCAGTCCTGCCACAGGTCTGCCGTGCGTCGGATATTGAGAGGGTTGCAGTTACGCAACCCTCTTTGCTTGTTCAGCTTTTCCATTTCCTTCCGGAATTAGATATCGCCTTCTTCCCGCTGTCCTCCCTCTTCAGGCAAGAAGTCCACCCGTTCGAGCGTGAAAGCCTTTGTTGTCGAGCGACATGGCTTTTTGAGCTTGGTGTTGGCGTGAAGCAGACGCGGAGCTTGGTGATGTAGGCCGGGTCGTATTTTTCGGCCGTGTCGCTGCCCAATCCGTTGGCCACGGTACGGAAACTGCCGATGTCGCCCAGATGGACACGTTTACCTTCCTGCAGGGCATAGATGATTTGTTCCTTGCAAGGCCGACAGTACGGCCAAACAGTCGTGCCGCGTGATTTGGTACAGGTGCCGCTGATGCGTGTGGCAATCTCCTCGATTCCGATTTTGGAGAGGTTGACGATGAAACCGTACTTTGCCCGGTGCTCCGGGTTGCGCGGGTCTTTGCGTTCGATGACTTTGTGTTCATAATGTTTTTTGTTTTTAAAAGTTTGTTTTTTGATTTTGTAACTCTTGTCGTCCGGATGACAATGCAAAGGTATGTCGGCCCGGCGGAAGGGGTGTGCATTATTGCACATTCGTGCACGTTTCTGCCGTTTTCTGCGCAAAAATGTGCATTTCTGCCTGTTTTATAGTGGCTTTCCTCTTTCGTTACTTACATGTTGCGGTTCGAGTCGTACGGCCATTCGCGGAAATCGTCGTCCGTTTCCTCCGGCTTGCCGAGGATGTCGATGACCATTTCGTATTGCCGGGGGGCGTGAAGCTCCGTTGCCTGATGCCGAAGTGCAGTGCCGTGAGGCGTGCCCACAGGTCGCGTTCGGCCCGTAATACTTTGAACAGCCTCCGTCGTGCGTTCCGTTCGGTGGAGTCGGGAAAATACAAAGTTGCCAGTCTCGTCACGTCGTACAAATTCTTTTTCATAATACATTTCTATTTGTTAGTTAATAAAATGAGTTATAAAATCCGGCCTGGGAGGCCGGATGTATTTCATGTTTCCGGTTAATGTGGCACTTGCCCGTACGCAGGGCTGAATTTTAAATATTCCTTTTATTTGCTTGTGTTGTATGAATTTCGTAATTTTGGACGATTTTTTACGGATGGGATATGGAAAATAAATTGTTCCGTTTTACGGATATATTCAAGGAAACCTTGTGGGGAGGACACCGCATACTTCCGTTCAAGGGGTTGAAAGCCGATGAACGGCTGGATAGGTGAGAGTTGGGAACTGTCCGGCATTCCGGGCAGATGAATCGGTTGTGGCAGGCGGTGCGTACGACGGGATGACCCTTACGCAGTTGGCCGAGAAGGGCGGAAGCGCTTTGTTGGGCGAGGAGAACTTCAAACGTTTCGGTACACGTTTTCCCTTGCTTATCAAATTTATCGATGCGGCCCAGCCCCTTTCCGTGCAGGTGCATCCGGATGACGAGTTGGCGCAGCGTCGCCACG
>VOFE01002024.1_pt1 | contig 50001 bp, 46 predicted proteins | sample 5384071 | NCBI WGS metagenome assembly VOFE01 (sample SAMN12384724, study PRJNA508395) | human gut metagenome | isolation source: healthy gut D | host: Homo sapiens
GCAACCTATGCCGTAGAACTTGCGTATTACTTCGCGCTCGCGCTTATCGAGTATTTCGATGGCTGCCTTGAGGTCTTCTGAAATGAGGCGGAAGTAAGTGTTCTCTTCCTCTGAAAGTGCATCCTTGTTGATCAGTATGTCGAGCAGGGTGTACTTGTTGTTAGTACCAAGGGGCGCGTCTATAGAGGGGCCGACTCAGTTTCTTGTTGAGTTGTTGGTGCCCGTCTTTTGGCATTCCGTAAGAAGCTGACTGCTGTTTGATGGCCTGTTCCATGGCCTTGCGAATGAAGGGTGCGGCATAGGCTATAAATTGTGTTCCGCGCTCAGTATCATATTTTTGTGCAGCTTGTGTCATAGCCATGTATCCCTCGCTCACCAGGTCGTCGAAGTCTACACCTTTTCCCTTAAACCTATTCGCCAACGATTTTACGTAGCTCAGGTTTTCTGTGACCAGTTGGTTGATATTCTTTGCTTCCATCTTTTTTTGTTTCTTTAGTTTGTTGGGCAAAGATACGGATAAAAAAATGATTTAGGCAATTTTTTGCAGAATAATGTTGGAAGAAATGATGGTGTAAACATCTTTTATGATTTCCGCTTTTCCTTCGTTCGAATAAGAAATACTGCCTAAAGAGTTGCTCATATCACTTTCCTTTCTGTGTAATTTGCTCCTTAAAGAGCGCAAATGTGCCCCTTGCAGGGGATAGCATCAGAACCCTGCTCCTTGGCAAGCTTGGCAATGCGGAACTTATCCTCACAAGCACCCTTCTCTGCTGCAATACGAGCCTCGAGATTGCTCTTGGTATCACCCAAAACCTCACCGAGAAGTTCTGCAAAACGAGAAGCGTGATCAGCCTCCTCATAGGCATAACGTTTGTAAGCCTCTGCAATTTCAGGATAGCCTTCACGATCTGCCTGGCGTGCCATAGCAAGATACATACCTACCTCGCCACACTCACCATTGAAATGGTCCTTCAAACCCTTGATAACGTCTTCATTAACGCTATCCTTAAATGCCTGACCGAGAACGTGAACGGTAGCAAATGTCATATCGTCATCTACTGCATCTTCCATCTCTTTGAACTTGCTGGCTGGAGCCTTGCAGATAGGGCACTTCTCAGGTGCTTCTGTACCTTCGTAAATGTAACCGCAAACGGTGCAAATAAACTTTTTCTTCATAATGCTTTTGTTTTAAAGTTGTTGTATAATTATTGTCTTTTGAATTAGTGAACAGTCTCTGTGAGAGGTGACTTTACGCTTTTTTTAGCGCATTCTGTACAGATTCCTCTGTAGTAGAGCTGTTCTTCCAATACGATGTTTCCTTCAATTTCCTTTCCTGGTTCCACTGTTGGAGCAGGTTCGCCGAAAAAGTCAATTACCTTGCCACAATTTCTGCAATAGAAGTGAACGTGGCTTTTAATATTTCCATCATAACACACGCGATGTTCATCGATTGTGATCATTTGAGCCGCATTGTGCTCACTCAACATTCTGAGTGTATTGTAAACGGTTGTCTTGCTCAATGTTGGGATACTTTCAGCTAATCCTTTGTACACATCCTCGATAGTTGGATGAGTGGGATGATTAATAAGCCAATCCATGATGGCAATACGCTGGAGTGATGGTCGGATACCTTTCTCCACGAGTCTTTGATAGGCTTCTGTCTGCTTCATAATTACTTGTTGTTATAATTTGTTGTTGCAAAGATAAGCAATTCTTTTGTATCCGCCAAATATTTTTGCAAAAATTCCAAAGTATTTTTGAATATTTTACAATTGCATAGTTGTTTTAAGATTTGTTGTGCAAAAAGGTAGATCCTATGATTCGCTTTTGGAAATTATTGATACTAAAACCCTTTTGGAAAAAGTAATTCCCCGTCACGCTACCGGAGGGTTGTGGCGGGGAATCTTATTTGAAAATAAACTTTATACGATATTTCAGGCGATTATCTCAGGTCGATGACTTCAGCTCCTGGACATTCCTTGCTGTTGAAATTGAATGTGCTGTTAGAAACGCTCTTGGCTCTGAAGTTACTTACCGTGATGGTACTCCAGGTATTGCCCTGTCGCATCTTGACAACTGATGGAATATGTGTCTTTTTGTTGATGGTGATATACATTTCGGCTACAGAACGTTTCTGGTTATTGGCAACGAGATGTACTACATAGTTACTGCCTGCTGTCTTGAGCGTTGACTTATAACCAGTCTTATATATATTAATAAAGGTATAAGGGTTCATGGACATCTGCTGAGCCTGTGTAGGGTTGCTGACATTCACCTCGTTGGTTTTCTTTAGATAAGTCCACTGGGTCTTGCCGTTGAACCAGACGATGGCTTGCGGGGTACGGGCGTTAAACTTGTTGCCTTTGATGGCAATACTGCCGCTTGCTGATCCATACTTAGAGCTGCTCATCTTGAAGTTGGCGCTAGCTCCACCTTTGTTGCCAATAACGGCAGCGGTCTTATCAAGTACCTGTTGCGCAGTCTGCGCCATGGCTCCGATGCTCATCATTGCAACGAAAGCCAATGCTAAAATCTTTTTCATTTTTATCTTTTCCTTTCTTTTAAAATTCTATGTTATATCTTCTAAAATTTCATACTCTATCATAAAGCCGTAAAAACGTCTTTTCTCTCTTAGACGTTTTCACGGCTTCAGGGTTTAATAATTTAACCTTTTCCAATATTATCTTCTTTCATACCCTTAGTTATTTACTAAAATTAAGAGTTTCGAAGTGCCATTAACAGATTATTAAGCTGGTTTTCATCCTGTATCAGTACCTCACGAGGCTTGCTGCCCTGTGCTGCACCTACGATGCCTGCAGCTTCCATCTGGTCCATTAATCGTCCTGCACGGTTATAGCCGATACTGAACCGGCGCTGGATCATGCTGGTAGAACCCTGCTGTGAAAGAACAATCGCATGGGCTGCCTCTTCGAAGAACGGATCCAGTTCGCGGGCACTGATGCTGCCGCTTCCACCTGCGCTTCCTTCATCATTAGCTGGTTCTGGCAACTCCATAGGTTCGATAGGGCCAGGCTGTTCGCAGATATACTCGTTGATGCGCTCGATTTCAGGTGTATCAACAAAGGCACACTGTACACGTACAGGTTCGTTGCCGCAGAGATAGAGCATATCACCACGACCAATCAGCTGGTTGGCTCCTGTACGGTCAAGAATGGTCTTTGAGTCGATGGCAGATGTAACCTTAAAGGCGATACGGCCAGGGAAGTTAGCCTTGATATTACCCGTGATGATGCTAGTTGTAGGACGCTGGGTGGCAATAATCATGTGGATACCCACGGCACGTGCCAGCTGGGCGATACGGGCAATAGGAAGTTCTACTTCTTTGCCGGCTGTCATGATCAGATCACCGAACTCATCTATAATCACCACGATGTATGGCATATACTCATGTCCATCTGTCAACTTCAACTTGTGGTTGATATACTTCTGGTTGTATTCTTTGATGTTACGTGCTCCTGCCTTTTTGAGCAAGTCGTAACGGCTATCCATCAGTACACACAGACTGTTCAGGGTTCTAACCACCTTGGTTACGTCGGTTATGATAGGTTCTTCCTCATCAGGAACCGCAGCCATAAACTTATTGGCAATACGGGAGTAGACGCTAAACTCCACTTTCTTAGGGTCGATGAGAACCAGTTTGAGTTCATTTGGATGTTTCTTGTATAATAAAGAGGTGATGATGGCATTCAACCCTACAGATTTACCCTGTCCGGTAGCACCCGCAACAAGCAGGTGAGGAATCTTTGCCAAATCAACCATAAACACTTCGTTGGTAATGGTCTTACCCAAAGCGATAGGTAACTCCATCTTGGTTTCCTGGAATTTCTTTGAGTTTAAAGTACTTTCCATACTAACGATGTTCGCCTTTGCGTTAGGTACCTCAATACCGATGGTTCCCCTTACCTGGAATAGGAGCGATGATACGGATGCCGAGAGCTGCCAGACTCAAGGCGATGTCATCTTCCAGATTCTTGATCTTAGAGATACGTACGCCTTCTGCAGGCTGGATTTCGTAGAGTGTGATGGTAGGACCAACCGTAGCACGGATGGTTTTGATCTGTACGCCAAAGTTGCCCAGCACCTCGATGATGCGGTTTTTTGTTGGCGCGCTGCTCTTCCTCATCGATGGATACGCCGTCATCCTCATACTTCTTCAGAAGGTTGAGTACCGGATATTTATATCTGGTGAACGGCTCCTTCGGATTGATCGGAGTATTCAGTACTTCTGCATTGCTCAAGGTGTTGCCTGTAGCCTTCTCGTCGGCTGTGGCTACAGAGATGTCCATACCTATATGCTCAGAAGCTGCAGCAGCCTCGGCAGCTTGCTTTTCCAATGCTTCCCGTTCAGCCCGTTTTGTACGGAGTTCGCGCTGACGTGCAATGAGTGACATATTCTCGTTCAGCGTGCCGTTGGCTATAGCGATGGTTTCATCTTTTTCCGTATCACCTTCTGTTCCTGTAGCTTCCTGTCCGTCTGCCTCTGGCTCAACAGGCGTAGAAGGTGTGTCTGGGGTTGCGAAAGTCTGGTCCGGATCCAGATTCAGGTCGATGACTTTGGTAGGTTCTTCTTCCTTATATTCTTCTTTCTCATCCTCTGTGCCAGCACCATATGCTGCGTTGGCGTATACCTCGTCGATAGCTTCCGTATCTTTCCTGTTCTTTCCATGGTTAGTAATCTCAAATTTCACCTTATTTGATATATAACCGATAGGGTTGAGTGCTTTTCTGATAACCGTAATAGTTTCAGTGGTGAGATAGGTGAGGAATGCTACCGCCACGAAGAAAAGAATGGCAGTAAGTCCTGGAGGACCCATGATGTTCTCCCAGATTCTGCACGACAAAGAGTCCGTGCTTTCCGCCCGGATTGAAGATGAGGCTTGGCATGATAGGTGCGATGAACTTGGCAAAGGTTACCGACATCCATAGTATGATCACAATCATGCAGAAGAACCATTTCCACAGGTTCAGCTTGTAGGCATGCATCATCTGCAATCCCACCATGATGACAAAGAATGGGAGCAAGAAGGCTGGAAATCCGAAATTGATGACAATGAGCCAATAGGATACAATGGCTCCCCAGGATCCGCAGTAGTTCTGAAACTGTTTTTCCGTGTTGGTCCATTCGCCTGGCTTCAGATTTTCGAGCAAACTCTGGTCATTGGCTCCTGTGTTGAGAAAGGAGATCATAGCGATGATGATAACCACAGCAATGACTACCAAGGCTAATCCTATGAAAAAGTCAGTGATAGTATTGTTGAAAATATACTGTAAACCAATAGCTTCGCTAAAGGTTTTGGTCTTTTTTTCAGTTCTTTTTTTAGCCATTTTATATATTTTTGAATAATTTATCTGCAAAATTAGCGAAAATAATTGAGAAAACAATTCTTTTTCTCATCTTTTTTTTCTAATTTTGCAACTTGTAAAGAATAAAAAGCATAATGAAGATTATTTTCACTAGTTTCGACAAGGCGGCAATCACGAATTTGCCAAGAGCTTTGTTTCCTGGCAAAATCGTAGTCGTTGACAAGCCTGAAGATACAGAAGCGGCTGTTAATGACCTACTTAGCCATTATATACTGGGCGTGGATACTGAAACGCGCCCATCATTCAAGCGTGGTCAGGCTTACCATGTTTCGTTGTTGCAGGTGAGTACACATGATACATGTTATCTCTTCCGCCTGCATCATACGGGCATGACTCCTGCCATCATTCGCTTGCTCGAAGATACCACCGTGCCAAAAGTAGGACTTTCCTGGCACGATGACTTGCTGCAGCTCCATAAGCGAGCTGCTTTTAAGGCTGGTTACTTTATCGAGTTGCAGGATGTTGCTAAGAACTTTGGTATCGCAGACATGAGTCTGCAGAAACTGTATGCTAACCTGTTTCACCAGAAAATCAGCAAGGCGCAACGGTTGAGCAATTGGGAGGCTAGCGATTTGAAGGAATCGCAGGCTCTCTATGCAGCTACAGATGCCTGGTGCTGCATTAATCTGTATGAGGAATTTAAGCGTTTGTCTGCTACAGGCGATTACGAGCTCGATGAACTCAGGGTATGATATAAGGTGGTAAGGAATAGAAATTGATAATCGTAAGAAACTTCATATATAAATATGTATAAAAGCGTATATTTAAAGAAAGGTAAGGAAGAATCGCTCAAGCGTTTTCATCCATGGATCTTCTCGGGTGCTATCCAGACAATGGATGAGGGCATAGAGGAGGGCGACATTGTGAGAGTGTTTACCCGTAGTGGTGAATTCATTGCTATAGGTCATTATCAGATCGGTTCTATCGCTGTACGTGTTCTTTCTTTTAGAGATATTGAGATTGACGAGGAGTACTGGTGTGCCAGATTGGATTCGGCATATAAGATGAGACTCGCTTTGGGTATTGCCGGTAATTCATCCAATACTACTTATCGCTTGGTCCATGGTGAGGGCGATAACTTGCCGGGACTTGTTATCGACTGCTATGGTCCTACTGCCGTCATGCAGGCTCACAGTGTGGGTATGCATGTTTGCCGCATGGAGATAGCCAAAGCTTTGAAGAAGGTGATGGGCGAAGCACTGGAGAATATCTACTATAAGAGTGAGACAACCTTACCATATAAGGCTGACCTCAGACAGGAAAATGGCTTTATACTGGGAGGTGATGCTGACGATGTTGCTGTAGAGAATGGACTGAAATTCCATATCGACTGGTTGCGTGGTCAGAAAACGGGTTTCTTCGTAGATCAGCGTGAGAACCGCTCGCTGCTCGAGCATTATGCCAAGGGTAAGAGCGTGCTCAACATGTTCTGCTATACCGGCGGCTTCTCTGTCTATGCCATGCGAGGCAATGCTAAGGCGGTTCACTCCGTAGACAGCAGTGCCAAGGCGATAGAATTGACCAATGAGAATATTGCGCTCAATTTCCCTGAAGATGCACGCCATGAGGCTATCTGCGAAGATGCCTTCAAGTATCTTGATGAACATGACCAGCAGTATGATCTGATAGTTCTTGATCCTCCTGCTTTTGCCAAGCACCGTGCGGCTTTACGCAATGCGTTGAAGGGCTATACCCGCCTGAACGTAAAGGGCTTGCAGCGTATTAAGAAGGGCGGCATCCTTTTTACCTTCAGTTGCTCTCAGGTGGTTACGAAGGATCAGTTCCGCAATGCTGTGTTTACTGCTGCAGCGCAGGCTGGAAGAAAGGTTCGCATCTTGCACCAGTTGCACCAGCCTGCCGACCATCCTATCAATATTTATCATCCGGAAGGTGAGTATCTGAAGGGACTTCGTTCTCTATGTGGAGTAAAAATATTTTAAATGAATAAGAAAATATTTTTATTATTATTCGTTTGTTGTGCGGCGTTGGGGATAAGCAGTTGTGGCGATTCTCATGAGAAGCGTGCGCGTTTGAGCAAGGCAGAGAAGGCTCGGCTCGACAGCATCGACCGCGCCTCGTTCAAGGTGGGGAGTGATGCCTACGCTCGACTGTCTGCCAGTGCTTTGTGGCAAAGTGATTTTCATCTCTTTGATACGTTGGGTGTGGATGTTCATCTGCGTCATTTCAATGCACAGATGGACTGCGATACTGCGCTGATCAACAAGCGAGTAGAAGGTTCGGTGACAGATTTGGTTAGGGCTGCACGTCTGCAGTCCAAGGGTACAAAACTTACGTTTCCTATCGCGACCTTTGCCTATTGGCAGATTATTTCCAACAAGCGTTCGCGTATCTCCGAACTGCAAGCAGTTGTCTGACAAGATGATTGCCATCACCCGCTATTCTGCAACCGACTATCTTGCCACTCTTGCCATCGACAGCGTACATCCCAAATATGATGTCTATCGTGTGCAGATCAATGACGTGAACATACGACTCAAGATGTTGCTCAACAACGAGATGGATGCCGTGCTCCTTTCTGAGCCTCAGGCCACACGTGCTCGGCTTGAAGGTCATGTGAAGTTGATGGACAGCCGTGATAAGAACGTACGTCTGGGTGTGTTCGCTTTCCGTACAGAGGCCTTGAAGGAACCACGTCGCAAGCAGCAGTTGGATCTCTTTATCAAGGCTTACAATATGGCTGTTGACAGTATCAACAAGAACGGAGTGCAGCATTACAAGATTTGATTATCAAGAATTGCGGTGTTGATGCTAAACCGCACGGTTGATGCCTTGCCAAAGCTTCGTTATCAGCATGCCGGAAGTCCGCGTAAGCACGATCAGAACATAGCGAACTCTATTAAAAACTAAATAGCAGTAAAAATGTCAAGCGATTTACATTTGTTCTACATCAGCAGGACATGAGATCCAGCTCATGGAACATTTTAATGAATATGTATATCAGTTTGAAGTCTGTTGCATTGACTCAATTCAGCATGACAGACCTTAGGGCTGAGGTGGAAGACCTGTTGGACGACTATAACATCGCGCATGTTGATCATTTTTTCGCATGTGCCATGCAAAGACCCCCAATGCACGTCTCAGTCTTTTCCTCTCATTTGTAGAACGGCTTCGCTTAAAACTGGAGCACCATGTAGAAGGCTTGAAAGGGCAATTTCATCCAATCAGGTGTTCAAGGCTGCTGCCATCCGCATCAATGGTGCCGACCTGATGTCGATTCTTCAGAGGTTGGAACAGTCGGATGCTTCCTTCGAGGATTTTCGCAAGGCTTTCGATGCTGTTCTTGTAAGCCATCAGTGGAACAGTACTTTTCTCAATATTGTAACCACTCTGTTGGTAGAGGAAAAAGACCTCAAGTACAGTTTGATGATAGAGAGTCGCCATGATTGTTGGCCTGTCTTGTGAGTTTCGATCTACTGAAGTCGGAAACGTTGCTTTCTGTCTATCAGCTTTCGTTTTGCCTGTGAGGCCATCCGCCAGCATGCCTTGATAGGTTTGGCTCTTCTATGCCCCTGGTCTTCCATCTATGCAGCCGACATGAAGGAGAAACTCTTGGACGGACAGCAGGTCGAACGGGTGAAGAAGGATTTGCAGTCGTTGCAGAAGCAGATTTTCCTGTGCCAGCAAACCTCTTCGGTTTCTGCCGACATTGACAAGAATATCATGCCCGATCTCATCAATTGAGCCACAATGGCTACAAGATGATGAAGAGCAACGATACTGGAGGACACCTCTGTCGAGGAGATAGTAGATTCCGAGATGGAAGACGTCTTATGGACAAGTTTGGACCAAAGACCATGGAGAAAATGCAGGTTAAGGGATGCAGGACTTGATGTCAACTATTCCACGCTTCAGAAGATGAAGAATTATGCAACTTCTTCCATCGCTTCTCCAACTGGTTTGTGCCTTCACGATTGACCATCCCGATGTGAGCCAGTTCTTTGGCATTGAAAATGATTTTATGAATTTATATCGCAGGTTCAACTATGAGTGAAGGTGAAAATACAGGTGTCTTTTCTTGTTTTTTTTGCAAGACGTTCTTGAGCGTATGCCTCAGAATGTACAAGGATATGATTTTTCCGACATCTGTAAACCCTCCCAAGAGCGAAGATTTTGACTTCCTGCAAAATGATGCGGTGGCCTTACGTCGTAACTATCTGCAGGATCTTTACCGATTCTTCCAGTTGGCTCCTATGCGCAATGGCTTCCCCAATCCGTTTGCCAACGAAAGTAATTCTTGGATCGATCCTGCTTTCCTGAGCAGCGATGTCTTTACCGATTTTGATGATTTGGATGATGTACATCTCAGCGTATGCCGATTCCTTGCCAAAAGCAAGAATTATGTAGAACTCAACCATTATTTGCGCAATTTCAGTTTAGATTCTGATGACGGCGTCGTCTTGAAGGCACTCTGTATGATGCATGTTAGGAAACGCTATGATATAGCAGTCTTTTTGCTGCAACCCATCTTTGATAAGAATCCGGGAAATGTGGCAGTAGGCAAGTTGTTGGTGAAATGCTATCTGCAGCAGGACAAGTACAAGGAGGCGCTTGATATCTTCGACGCCTTGAGCGATAAGTTGGGCGATAATCCTTCGCTCCTTCTTTCCAAGATTGACAGTCTGCGTTCCACATATCTTTACAGCGAGGCTCTGAAAGTGGCTTACGAGTTGGATTACAAATATCCCAACAACCGCATGTACATGCTACTGCTTGTTCGTGTATTGCTCGACAACAATGAAATAGAAAAGGCGGGAGAGGAACTCAACAAACTCGTCATGATGCTGCAAGAAGAGAAAGTGGATGATTATAACGAAGAACTCTTCTTGCTGGGTATCATAGAATGGTGCAGAGGACATCTTAAAGATGCGCAGGATAGCATGAGAGGCTATGCCCTGCGATGGTCAATAAGGATAACCGCAATAAAGTATTCAGTCGCATTGCTGAGTTCAAGAGACTGCGTTCTCGGACATAATGTGACGCAGGTGGAATATGCCATGATGCTGAATTTGATAGACAATCATTTTACAGCGAAATAAGTTTCTATAGAAATAATGGCTTTCCAAGAAGTTAAATTCTTCAGCCTCAGAAGAAATGAGAAACAATAGAACAAAAAGAAGAAAACAAGTAAAGTCAAAAATGCCAACCAATAATAATAATGACAAAGTAGGCGCCGCAGTGGTGCAAACCTCAGATAGACACCAAATATGCTCATCTTCAGCCGCAGGATATCGGGTTGGAGAGAGTGGTATTGGGCGCCCTGATGGTAGATTCTGATGCTTTCTCTATGGTGTCGGAGTTGCTCAAGCCGGATACTTTCTATGAGCCGCGTCATAAGAGAATATATCAGGCTATCCAGGTGATGAACATGGAGGAACGGCCTGTGGATATCATGACGCTCGTCAACGAACTTACCAAGATGGGTGAATTGAGAAGGTGGGTGGAGCAATAATATCTCATGGATATTTCTGCAGGCATGGCTTCGGCTGCCCATGTAGAGTCGCATGCCCGTATCCTGGCGCAGAAATATATGCAGCGCCAGCTGATTCATTATGCCGGCGACATCGAGACGATGGCGTATGAAGAAGGTGTGGATGTGGATGAACTGATGCAGAAAGCTGAAGGTGAACTCTTCCAGCTTTCGCAGAACAATATGAAGCAGGATTATACACAGATTGATCCGGTTGTAAAGGAGGCCGTTGCCATCTTGCAGCGTGCTGCTCAGAACTCGGGTGGTCTTACCGGTATTCCTACGGGTTATCGTGGGTTGGATGATATGACATCAGGTTGGCAACCGTCCGACCTTGTGATTATCGCCGGTCGTCCTGCCATGGGTAAGACTTCCTTTGCATTGAGTATTGCCAAGAATGTGGCGGTAGATTATGATGTGCCTATCGGATTCTTCTCTCTGGAAATGAATAACGTTCAGTTGGTGAACCGACTCATCTCGAATGTTTGCGAGATTTCGGGTAAAAAAATACTGAATGGACAATTGGAACAGCCAGAATGGGAGCGGTTGGATAAAAAACTGAGAAAACTGACAGGTGCACCTATTTATATTGATGATACGCCTGGTCTTTCTGTTTTCGAACTCCGTACCAAGGCGCGCCGACTGGTAAGAGAAAAGGGTGTGAAGCTGTTGATGATCGACTACCTCCAGCTGATGAATGCCAACGGAATGAAGTTCGGTAGCCGTCAGGAAGAGGTTTCCACCATCTCCCGTTCGCTCAAAGGTATTGCCAAAGAGCTGAATATTCCTGTGCTTGCTCTTTCGCAGCTCTCCCGTAATGTAGAGAACCGTGAAGGTTTGGAAGGAAAGCGACCTCAGTTGAGTGACCTCCGTGAATCCGGTGCAATCGAGCAGGATGCCGATATGGTGCTTTTCGTTCACCGCCCGGAATATTATCATATCTATCAGGATGAAAAGGGTAATGACCTTCATGGTATGGCACAGATTATCATTGCCAAGCACCGTAAGGGCTCTGTTGGAGATGTTCTCCTGAACTTCCGTGGAGAATTTACCCGATTCCAGGATCCGCAGGATGCTGCAGCAGCACCTGTTGAGGAAGGTGGTGAGATTGTAGGCTCAAGGATGAATGGCGGAGGGCAGGATGGTAGTCCGCTACCACCGCCGCCTGCAGAGAATCTGCCTTTCTAAGGTTAGAGTTTGTCATTTTTTTCACTCAAAAACTGGCTTTTTCGCCAAATTCTTGCACAGGATTAACGTTTTTGGGTAAAAAAACAATAAGATTGTAGGAATTTGTTATCATTTCTATTAAAAAAGTTATAAATTGTTTGCTAGTATCAAATAAAAGTGTTATCTTTGCATGCGAATTTAAGAATATAACATAATATGATAGATATGAGAACAACATTGTTGAACATTACAGGCATTATTATTCGACTTCGACTGCAGTTTGTGGGCGGAAGTGATAAGGTGTGCGTATAGTTCATCGCTTAAGATATTAAAAGCCTTTCTACACTTCCGTCTATGGAGTGGGGGAAGGCTTTTTACTTTATCTGATGCTTCTGCACGGATTGCTATATAAACGTAGTGCGTTCTGAATGTGTAGCTCTTATATATAATAAGGTGTAAATTTAAAATTTTAATGATATGAGTGACAGATTATACATTTTCGACACGACCCTCCGCGATGGTGAACAGGTTCCGGGATGTCAGTTGAACACAGTTGAGAAGATTCAGGTGGCAAAGCAACTGGAGCAGTTGGGCGTGGATGTAATTGAGGCTGGATTTCCTATATCAAGTCCGGGCGACTTCAATTCAGTGGTAGAAATCTCTAAGGCTGTAACCTGGCCTACTATTTGTGCACTTACCCGTGCCGTAGAAAAAGATATTGATTGTGCTGCTGAGGCGTTGCAGTATGCCAAGCATAAGAGAATCCATACGGGTATCGGTACCAGCGACAGTCATATCAAGTATAAGTTCAATTCCAACCGCGAGGAAATCATCGAACGTGCTGTGGCTGCTGTCAAGTATGCTAAAAAGTATGTTGAGGACGTAGAGTTCTATGCTGAGGATGCCGGACGTACCGATAATGAGTATCTGGCTCGTGTGGTAGAGGCTGTTATCAAGGCGGGTGCTACTGTAGTGAACATTCCTGATACTACAGGTTATTGTCTGCCTGATGAATATGGTGACAAAATCAAGTATCTCATGGAGCATGTTGATGGCATTGACAAGGCACGCCTTTCTACCCACTGTCATAACGACCTCGGTATGGCTACTGCCAATACCCTGCAGGGTGTTTTGAATGGTGCACGCCAGGTTGAGGTTACCATCAATGGTATCGGTGAGCGTGCAGGTAATACTTCGCTCGAAGAGATTGCCATGATTCTGAAGTGTCACAAGCATATCAATATTGATACCAACATCAATACCACTAAAATTATTCCTACCTCACGCATGGTGAGCAGCTTGATGAATATGCCTGTCCAGCCAAACAAGGCTATCGTGGGTCGTAATGCATTTGCTCATTCTTCCGGTATCCATCAGGATGGTGTCTTGAAGAATGTTCAGACTTACGAAATCATTGATCCTAAGGATGTGGGATTGGATGACAATGCTATCGTATTGACAGCCCGTTCTGGTCGTGCTGCATTGAAGTACCGTCTCCATGTCAATGGCGTAGAGATTAATGATGAGGAGAAGCTCGACAAGATTTACAAGAAGTTCCTCCAACTGGCTGATAAGAAGAAGGAAGTTACCGATGAGGATGTTTTGATGCTTGCCGGTGCTGATTCTGCTGATAAGCATGGTGTTCAGCTCGACTGGTTGCAGGTTACTACAGGTAAGGGCGTGAAGAGCGTGGCAAGTATCGGTCTTGATATTGCAGGTCAGAAGTTTGAGGCTGCATCATCTGGTAACGGTCCGGTAGATGCTGCTATCAATGCCCTCAAGAAGGTCATCACCAAGGAGATGAACCTCAAGGAGTTCACTATCCAGGCGATTGACAAGGGTTCAGACGATGTGGGTAAGGTTCACATGCAGGTAGAATACGATGGTCATGTATATTATGGCTTCGGTGCAGATACCGACATCGTGACAGCTTCTGTTGAGGCTTACATCGACTGTATCAACAAGTTCAAGGTAAGATAAAGTATAATTCAGATAAATATATAACAAACAGGATATTATGAATACATTATTCGACAAGATTTGGGACAAGCACGTTGTCCAGATTGTAGAAGACGGCCCTACACAGCTTTACATCGACCGTCTCTACTGTCACGAAGTAACATCACCTCAGGCATTCGCTGGTATGCGAGCACGCGGACTCAAGATGTTCCGTCCAGACCAGATTTTCTGTATGCCTGACCACAATACTCCTACTCACGATCAGGATAAACCAATCGAGGATCCTATCTCAAAGAAGCAGGTAGATACCTTGGCAAAGAATACCGCTGATTTCGGTGTTACTCACTTTGCCATGAACACAAAGGATAATGGTATCATCCACGTAGTAGGTCCTGAGAAGGGTCTTTCTCTTCCAGGTATGACCATCGTCTGCGGTGACTCTCATACTTCTACCCATGGTGCCATGGGTGCCGTAGCCTTCGGTATCGGTACTTCTGAGGTCGAGATGGTGATGGCTTCACAATGTATTCTCCAGAGCAAGCCAAAGTCTATGCGTATCAGCATCAACGGCAAGCTCAGCAAGGGCGTTACTGCCAAGGACGTTGCTCTCTATCTGATGAGCCAGCTCACTACTTCAGGTGCTACCGGTTACTTCGTTGAGTACAGTGGCGATGTAGTGAAGGATATGTCTATGGAAGGCCGTCTCACCCTCTGCAACCTCTCTATCGAGATGGGTGCCCGTGGTGGCTTCGTAGCTCCTGATGAGACAACATTCGAGTACATCAAGGGTCGTGAATATGCACCTAAGGGTGAAGAGTGGGACAAGGCTGTGGCTTACTGGAAGACCTTGAAGAGTGGTGATGATGCTGTCTTCGACAAGGAGTTGACTTTCGACGCCAAGGATATCGAACCACGTATCACCTATGGTACCAACCCAGGTATGGGTATCGGCATTACCGGGAATATCCCAACTCTCGATGAGATTCCTGAGGAAGAGCAGGCTGGTTTCAAGAAGAGCCTGAACTATATGGGCTTCCAGCCAGGCGAGAAACTCGAGGGTCATCCTATCGATTATGTATTCCTGGGCGCATGTACCAATGGTCGTATTGAAGACTTCCGTGCTTTCGCTTCTCTTGTTAAAGGAAAGAAAAAGGCAGATGGCGTAACTGCTTGGCTTGTACCGGGTTCATGGTTGGTTGATAAACAAATTCGTGAAGAGGGTATCGATAAGATAGTAGAGGCTGCAGGCTTCGAGATTCGTCAGCCAGGTTGCTCTGCCTGTCTGGCAATGAACGATGATAAGATTCCTGCAGGCAAGTACTCTGTAAGTACATCCAACCGTAACTTCGAGGGTCGTCAGGGACCAGGTTCCCGCACCATCCTTGCCAGTCCATACGTAGCAGCTGCTGCCGCTATCACTGGTAAGATTACCGACCCAAGAGAGTTTATGTAATGTTAAGTGTTCAATGTTAAATGTTAAATTGAAATGAAACAGAAATTCAATGTAATTACATCAAGCTGCATTCCTCTTCCTTTGGAGAATGTAGATACTGACCAGATCATCCCAGCCCGTTTCCTCAAGGCCATCGATAAAGAGGGCATGGGCGACAACCTCTTCCGCGACTGGCGCTACAATGCCGACGGAACTCCAAAGCCAGACTTCGTGATGAACGACCCATCTTACAGTGGTGTCATCCTCGTAGCTGGCAAGAACTTCGGTTCAGGTTCTTCCCGTGAGCATGCTGCCTGGGCCATCGCAGGCGCAGGCTTCCGTGTAGTCATCAGCTCTTTCTTCGCTGATATCCACAAGAACAACGAGTTGAACAACCTCGTATTGCCAGTAGTGGTAAGCGAGGAATTCCTGAAGGAACTCTTCGAGAGCATCGACAAGGATCACAAGACAGAGGTGAAGGTAGATCTTCCTAACCAGACCGTGACCAATCTTGCTACCGGCAAGAGCGAGCACTTCGAAATCAACGGCTACAAGAAACACTGTTTGGAGAATGGTTTGGACGATGTAGACTTCCTCGTTCAGAACCGCGACAAGGTTGAGGCTTGGGAAGCTAAAAACAAGTAATTATGAACGTTAACGCAAAGAGAGATAATTCCCGCATCAAGGAGATTGAGATCATGGACTGCACGCTGCGCGACGGCGAGCAGACCAATGGTGTCAGTTTTCTTCCTCACGAGAAGTTGATGATAGCAAGAATGCTGTTGCACGACATCAATGTAGATCGTATTGAGGTGGCTTCAGCGCGTGTGTCAGAAGGTGAAAAGGATGCTGTCGCTCGAATTTGCCGTTATGCTAAGACTATAGGTAAACTGGATTCCGTTGAGGTATTGGGATTCGTGGATAACAACAAGAGCGTGGATTGGATTGCCGAATGCGGCGGTCATGTCATCAACCTCTTGGCTAAGGGTAGCTACAAGCACTGCACCCAGCAACTCAAGATGTCGCCTGAGGAGCATCTCGCTCATATCAAGCAGACCATCGACTATGCTTTGAGCAAGGGATTCACCGTGAATCTCTATTTGGAGGACTGGTCGAGCGGTATGCGCGACAGTCGTGACTATCTCTTCATGATGATGGACGAGCTGGTGAAACTGCCTATCAAGCGCTTCCTGCTTCCTGATACGTTGGGTATTCTGAACCCATTGCAGTGTGTGGAGTATATGCGCCAGATGGTGCGCCGTTATCCGAATTCTCACTTCGACTTCCATGCCCATAACGACTACGATCTGGCTGTGAGCAACTCGCTGGCTGCCGTATTGAGCGGCGCCAAGGGTCTTCACGTTACCGTGAATGGTCTGGGTGAGCGTTGTGGCAATGCACCATTGGCAAGTGTTCAGGTGATTCTGAAAGACATGTTCGAGGCAAAGACCAATATCAAGGAAGACCGTCTGAACGATATTTCCCGATTGGTTGAAGGATACAGCGGCATTGCCGTGGCTCCGAATACTCCGGTAGTAGGAGACAACGTCTTTACCCAGGTAGCTGGTGTGCATGCCGATGGTGACAACAAGGACAAGCTTTATTGCAACGACCTAGTACCTGAGCGTTTCGGCAGACATCGTGAGTATGCGTTGGGTAAGAACTCTGGTAAGGCGAATATCGTGCAGAACCTCAATGAGCTGGGATTGGAGCTGACTCCTGAACAGACCAAGGCGGTGACCAAGCGAATCACAGAACTCGGTGACCGCAAGGAGCTGGTAACCCAGGACGACCTGCCATACATCGTGAGTGATGTTTTGAAGCATGGAGCTCCGGAGGATAAGGTGAAACTGGTAAGTTACATGGTATCCACCTCATACGGTTTGAAGCCTATCGCCAGCGTGAAGGTAGAAATAGAGGGTAAGGAGTATGAAGACCGTAGCTCTGGTGATGGTCAGTATGATGCCTTCGTGAAAGCACTTCGCAACATCTACAAGGTGAAGCTCGGCAAGACCTTCCCTAAGCTCGACAACTATCAGGTAACCATTCCACCTGGTGGTCGTACCGATGCCCTCGTTCAGACCGTCATTACCTGGCGTGAAGGCGACCGTATCTGGCGCACCCGAGGCTTGGATGCCGACCAGACAGAAGCTGCTATCAAGGCTACGCTGAAAATGATTAATATGTATGAGGCAGATAAGAGCGACGAACAGGCTGTATCGCCTCGAAATCTGGATATGGAATAATATCTCCGAAGATTACGAAATTATCTCCGAAGATTATGAAAATATCTCCGAAGATTACAGAATTATCTCCGAAGGTTATAAACGATAAAACAATTAAAAAATCAAATAAGATGAAATTAAACATTGCAGTTCTCGCCGGTGATGGTATCGGACCAGAGATTATGAAGCAGGGCGTAGCAGTTATGCAGGCCATTGCAGAGAAGTTCAACCACGAGTTTACTTACAACGAGGCTATCTGCGGCGCTCACGCTATCGACGAGGTAGGTGATCCATTCCCAGAGGAGACCTTCAAAACTTGTATGGATGCTGATGCTGTACTCTTCGCAGCCGTTGGTGACCCACGTTTCGACAACAACCCTACAGCCAAGGTTCGTCCTGAGCAGGGCTTGCTCGCTATGCGTAAGAAGTTGGGCCTCTTCGCCAATGTCCGCCCAGTAGCTACATTCGATTGCCTGCTCCACAAGTCTCCATTGAAGGATGAACTCCCTGAAGGGTGCTGACTTCGTAGTTATCCGCGAGTTAACTGGCGGTATGTACTTCGGTGAGAAGTATCAGGATAACGATAAGGCATACGATACAGATATCTATACCCGTCCTGAGATAGAGCGCATCCTGAAGGTAGCTTTCGAGTTTGCCATGAAGCGCAACAAGCACCTGACAGTAGTAGATAAGGCAAACGTATTGGCATCTTCTCGTCTCTGGCGTCAGATTGCCAAGGAGATGGAGCCACAGTATCCTGAGGTAAACACCGATTATATGTTCATCGACAACGCTTCTATGCGCGTATTGACTGAGCCTACATTCTTCGATGTCATCGTTACAGAGAATACCTTCGGTGATATCCTGACCGATGAGACCTCTTGCATCACCGGTTCTATGGGCTTGCAGCCATCTAGCTCTCTCGGTGAGCACACACCATTGTTCGAGCCTGTTCACGGTTCATGGCCACAGGCAGCTGGCAAGAACCTAGCTAACCCTGTAGCTCAGATTCTTTCTGCAGCCATGTTGCTGGAGCACTTCGGCTTGAACGAGGAGGGCGCCTTGATCCGCAAGGCTGTAGATGCTTCTCTCGATGCCAATGTCATGCTGTTCTCATCGGTCATCACGCTTGCCACATTGCTTGAGGTTTCTACCATCCAGGCAATCGCCTCATCCTGACAGGTAGTAAGCGGACCGTTGTCTACAGCCTGGAGAGCCATTACGAACTTGTCAGCTACAGCTTTCTCGATGACAGGTGCAGCATCGGTGCTGCTCATATTGAACAGCATAGCCTGTTCGGTTACGTGGAATTCATCTTCTACTTCTGATGCAAAGATGTTCCAGTCGGCACGAACCTGTTCCTTATCAGCATTTTTGACGGCGAAAACAATCTTTCCGTCGCGAGGAATCGCATTGTGCATTTTGCCGCTGTTGAAGCTTACGAGGCGCAGACTTCCATCCAGTTTCTCATTTTCGAGGAAGAGGAAGCGGGCAAGAATCTTGATGGCATTGGCGCGCTTCTTGTTGATGTCATCGCCCGAGTGACCACCGTTGAGACCCTTCAGCGAAGCTTCCATGAAGAAATAACCCGCAGGAGCCTCTTCGCGTGAGAAGTGGAAAGTGGCATGGGTTGTCTGACCACCGGCACAGGATACGAAGATTTCGCCCTCATCCTCTGAGTCAAGATTGATGAGCATCTTTCCGGTCATAAAGCCCGCCTTCATGCCGTGAGCACCGGTCAGTCCGGTTTCTTCATCACGTGTAAAGACGCACTCGATAGGACCATGCTCAATATCGTTGCTTGCCAGGATAGCCAGCTCGATGGCGCAGCCTATACCGTCGTCAGCACCCAATGTAGTGCCTTTTGCCTTAAGCCATTCTCCGTCTACGTAAGTCTGGATGGCGTCTTTGTGGAAATCGAAATCAACATCTACCAGTTTATCGCAAACCATGTCCATGTGGCTCTGCAGGATGATGGTTTCAGCATGCTCGTAGCCTGGAGTGGCAGCTTTACGGATGAGCACATTACCGGTTTCATCTACCAGCGTTTCGAGCTGATGAGCCTCTCCGAAAGATTTCAAAAACTCAATCATGTTCTCCTCGTGCTTGGAAGGACGAGGTATTTCGTTGATTTTTGCGAACTGCTCGAACACGAGAGCAGGCTTCAATTCACTTTTATTCATTTATTTTCTATTATTTTGTTTTGATAAAACATTTATTTCTGCTATTTTGTTTTGGTTATTCCCAAAAAAATAGTACCTTTGCACCCAAAAGTGCACTAAGGCACTGCAAAGGTAATAAAAATGATAAAATTAATGTTATTAAGCGTGTTAATAATTGCTATCTGCATGGCATTATTTTGCGTAAAGGTGATTTTTAAGAAGAACGGCAAGTTCTCTTCCCAGCATGTGCACGACAATCCGGGCTTGCGCAAGCAGGGCATTCATTGTGTGGTGGATCAGGACCGCGAGGCAAGGGAAGCCAACAAGGCTTATTAGAAAATAGTAATAATATAATATGATAGAAAAAATGAGAAAGAACATTTTGAGTTCAGTGGCAATTGCAGCTGTTGCTGCCCTGTCATTGGCATCATGCAACAAATCTCAGCCTCAGGTAGAGGCTAAGTCAGAGAGCAAGGCTCCTGCTGAATTGAAGATTGCTTATGTAGAGGTAGACTCTATCATGACTCAGTATACCTTTGCTAAGGAGTATTCTTCTATCTTGGAGAAGAAGGGGTCAGAACATTCAGGCTACTATTGCGCAGAAGGGCCAGCAGCTTCAGGCAGCAGCTGCCAACTTCCAGCAGAAGATTCAGCAGAATGCTTACACCCGCGAGCAGGCTGAGGCTATCCAGGCTGGTTTGCAGAAGCAGAACAACGACCTGCAGGGCTTGCAGCAGCGTTTGAGCAACGAGTTTGCTGCTGAGCAGGATAAGTACAACAAGGCTCTCCACGACAGCATTGCCAACTATCTTGCCCGCTATAACAAGGACAAGAAGTACAGCATCATCTTCATGTAGAGCCGGACATTGCCTTTTGGCAGTAGGCGCCTACTGTTTGCCAATGAATATCCTTACCTCGTGCCGCAACGAGATCATGGGTAACATTGACGAATGGCGACGTGCTGTGGAGAATGGCAGGTTTGTCAATACCTTCGGTTATCCCTGGTGAGGGCGTATGGAAGGACGATGACGAGATAAGCGACAAAGGTTTCGAGTCAATATGTTGAAGAAAGCTCCCAAAGGATTTTCCCAAGGATTATGAGTTTCTCGACTATCTGAAGATGAAGGACTATTGTGCCTGGGTCCGTGTGCCCGACGAATTCTTTGCCGATGAAGCTTGGCTCAGCAAGTCGGCAGACATCTTCCGTGTGGCAAAGCCCATGATGGATTTCGTCAATTCCGTGATTGATGACTATGAATAGCTCAGCTATTCCTTTTTTGAGGGAAAAAGAATTCAAATATACACATTAAATGAAAACAATGCATTTCAGTCAGAAAGCCTTATCGCTTGTTGTCTTTCTGATGTTGGTCGTTTCTTCAGCGGCACAAGCCAAGCGAGTTGTTGAGCGTCCTTACTTCTTCGCCTCCAACAATCATAAATTAGAAATCGAGCGTGTGACACTCGGCAAGAAGGCTACAGTTCTTGACGTAAAAATCTATCAGGCCAGTGGCAAGGTTAGTATCGATTCCCATGCCGCTCTTATAGCCAATGGTGCGACGTATGCTTATCTGGGTAGTCCGCAGTTGCCTAAAGGTGTTTTTGTGAAAGTGCCTGAATGTGGGTACGTTTCTGCTACTTTGCGTTTTAAGCCAATGCCAGAGACCACGACGGAGTTTGATTTCCGTGAAGTAGCCGACAACTCTGGTTGGAACATTTACGGAGTGCGCCTCGACGGCAGACGGCCGCAGGATGACATTCCGCAGCACTTGTTACAGCAAGCATTTGACAAAAAAGGTAGAATTGCCATCTACCGATCTCAACCTTGGCAAGACTGTTGTGAATGTGCGCTTGGTAGGGTATAAACCTGAATACGGTACCACACTTGATGTTCTCGTCGATAATTGGTTCTCACCATACCGTATGCCGTTCGACCACGATTCTATCAGCGTGGATGGAACATGCAGCATAAGTGCCAATGCTATTTTACCGACAATAGCAACCATTCGGGTTAACCGAATGGAGATTCCGTTTCTTGCAGTGCCTCACGATACGACTACTGTAATTGTTGACCTCACGACACTGGCACTTGCCGCTACACATCTTTTTGCAGATGATGCAAGCGTCAAGAAATATGTTTGGTTTGAAGGAAAATATGCTGCTGTCGATACAGAGTTGCAGAGTGTAAAGGAAAAGCTTGATGTCTATGGCAAAACTTTCTTTGATGACATTTGTGGTATGACACCATTGCAATATCGTGATTATGTGCAGAAGGTTTATGAGCAAAAACTACATGCTATTGATGCTGATGCAACCATCAGCGTTGCCACCCGAACTTTGGCGCATAGTTATCTTTCTATGAATTATGCTTCGGCGTTGTTTGGCTTTAAGAACAATATAGCCATGGCTCCCATGATTGTGCGCAAGACAGGAGTACGACGTGCCGACCTGAGTGTTGACACATTGTCGTATTTTAAACCATTGAGCAACTCCCAATCCTTCATTCCAAGAATCAGCGTTATTACTCTTTTCTTGCAGACTTTACGTCAAGTTTCTGTCGCCAATATATGGCTGCAGACCCATTGTTGGATGATATAGCTGTCGGAAAGCGTCTCAGCCGTTCTTTAGGACGCAAGCATCTTCTCACCGAACAGCAGATGGCGGTAGCTCGCGATAGTATTGCCAATGATATGGTGAGGGAATTGCTTTTTTGCCGACAATGAAGACTTGAAGTCTCAGCAAAAAGTCTTCCGACGAAAAGATGGCCGAGATGATAAAGACAGCCAATTCCAGTTCTGTATACAGCATTATAGACATAGACCCCAAGATGTCTGCCAAACAGATTTTTCCCTCAATCATAAATAAGTATAAAGGCAAAACTCTGCTCCTTGATTTTTGGAACACGTGGTGTATGCCCTGCAGGGCTGCCATGTCGGCCATTCGTCCTTTGAAAGAACAGCTCACCGATGTGGTGTATGTTTATATTGCAGATGCTTCATCGCCTGTTGGCAAATGGGGCGAGATGATAAAGACGATAAGTGGTGTGCATGTGCGGTTGACAGAGGAACAGGCTGATGCTCTTAGTGACCTATATCATTTCTCAGGTATTCCTACTTATTTTGTTGTAAACAAGGAAGGAAAGATTACTTATCAGACAACAAGTTTTCCTGGAGTAGAAAAGTTGAGAGAGGTGTTGAAGTCTGAATAACATAAATGTGAAACTTCAGGAGGAAATTTTTTTTGAAAAACGCAAGTGCTTTCATTGACTATTGAAAGCACCTGCGTTTAAGCTCGAAGCCTATTGCGTTTAATATCGAAGCCTATTGCGTTTAAGCTCGAAGCCTATTGCGTTTAAGCATGAAGCCTGTTGCGTTTAAGCTCGAAGCCTATTTCGTTTTTATGAGTTTCGTGACAGCAGTTATGTGCTTAATGGAGATAAAAGCCCTGCCCCACAAAGGGGGTAGGGCTTTGTTATGATATTGCCGCCTGTGTGCGTTGTTGCCTGTATATGTGTTGCCACTTCGTGGAGGGAGGCCTGTTAGAACAAGCTGAGGATCTTGTCTACTATCTTGTCGATATTAGAGGAGTCGTTGAGTTCTTCCAACTTTCGTTGAGTTTGTCTTCCACCTTTTGCTGACCTTGTCGGACAGTTTGTCAATAGCCTCGTTGGTCTTGTTTTCGAGCTGTGACTGCAGGTTGGTGTTGTCTGAAGAGTTGTTTGCCGACTGATTGTCATCAGCATTTTCAGATGAGTCGTTGCTGTTGAGCAGTTCTACATTTTCCATTGCCTTGATGGCATCATCGGCATTGATGGTGTATACCTTGCCCAGATTCCGAAGCTTACGTTGTGACTTTTGCCATTGAAGCTGACGGTGCCTTTCGAGAAGATGATGTAGTTGTGGTACTCGAAAAGCTGGTCGAAGGCAACATCTATCATGTTGTTCGAGATCATCTTGGCAAATGAGCGCAGGCCATCGGCGAAGATGAAGTCGTCACTGATGTTTGTAGCCTTGTCTATCACCTTGCCGACTTCCTCCTTTACGGCTTGCTTATGAGTGTCTCTGCCGGGGTTGGTGAATGCCGAGGATGAGCAGAATCACAACCAAGAGTCCTACGAAGAATTTCCAGTAAGATTTCTTTTTCTTAGGCTTCTTGTCGCTGTCATTCCCGTTCTCATTTTTTCCTCTGTTTCTGCTGCAGGCTGACTCATCTCTTCCGCCTGATTGGCTGTAGGAGGAACAGGAGGCACTGCAGTTCCTGTTTGCTGACTGCCTTCGGCGAGAATGAATTTCAATTCGGCTATTTTCCAGGCTGGAGTCCAGTCTGCCATACCTTCTTTCCATACCAAAGTCTCAGGCTTGATATGTTTTTCTGCCAGCTGGGCTATGCTGAATGGTCCGGCTTGCTTTCCGTTTTCTACGATGAAGTATTCCATTGTTTCTGTCTGTTTATTTTTTGTTTTTCTTTAACTTCCTCCTAACTTCTTTGCTCTTCACTCTCCCTCATGCGTCGCTTTCCACCATTTGGTCTGTTTCTTGGTTCTGAGAGCCACGGGATGCGAACTGGGGTCGCTGATGGTAAGACCCGAGAAGTCTTTGACGGTGATGGTTGTCGCATTGATGTTGCTGTACACTTCTGCGGTGCTTTGTGCGGCTTTTACCGTGGCTTTTAGCTGAGTGGCAAACTGATCCTTCATTGAGGCGTTGGGCTTCAGACTGTCTACATAGTTGCCCAAGTCGTAATACAGGTTGGGGTGTATCCGTCTTCTGTCTGCACGCCAGCCGGGCGTTCTGTGGTGATGGTGTACTTGCTGTTCAGTTCCTTCATGATGGCAGCCAACTTGTCCATCTGTCGGATATAAATAAGGTGAAAAGCTTCTTGATCATGTTTCTCTTGAAAATATGAAATGTTAAGTGTGAAATGCTAAGTTCTTACACTTAACATTCCGCACTTAACATGATAAATATTAAACTATTATTTCTTCTTGAGTTCCTCGATGGTTGCCTTCAGGGCAGCAATCTTCTCAACAGAGTCGCTTTCCTTCTTGCGCTCCAGAGCTACTACCTTCTCAGGTGCGTGAGCTACGAAGTTCTCGTTGCTGAGCTTCTTGCGTACGCCCATCAGGAAGCCTTCCAAGTGCTTGAGCTGAGCCTCTGCCTTCTCAATCTCGGCAGCTACGTCGATCAGGTCGCCCAATGGTACGGCAAACTCGTCGGTACCTACCATGAAGCTTGACGCATCGGCACTCTTCTCTGCGATGACCTCAATCTTATCAAGGTTCGCCATCTTCAGCGTTACGTCGTTGTAAGCCTCGAAATCGTTCTTGCCTACTACCTGGAGAGACAACTGTTCCTTCTGGGCAATGTTCTTCTGGTTGCGAACGGTACGAACACCGGCGATAATCTGCTTCACAGCCTCAATGTCGGCTGCCAACTTCTGCTCCTCGGCTGTAGGTGCAGGAATCTCCAGCTTCTCGCGCATGATGCTCTCGCCATCCTTGCGGTCGTAGATGTGCTGCCACAACTCCTCGGTGATGAATGGCATGAATGGATGCAACATCTTCAGGAGGGCATCGAAGAAGCGGAGGGTAGCGTCGTAGCTCTTCTGGTCGATAGGCTGGCCGTAAGCTGGCTTCACCATCTCCAGGTACCAGGATGAGAACTCATCCCAGAACAACTTATATACAGTCATCAATGCCTCAGAGATACGGTAGTCCTTAAACTGCTTCTGCATCTCCTCGTTCACCTCCTTGAGCTTGGCATCAAACCACTTCACGGCGATTTCTGCACTCTTAGGCTGCTCGATATCTGCCGTTTCCCAACCCTTCACGAGGCGGAAGGCATTCCAGATCTTATTGTTGAAGTTACGTCCCTGCTCGCAAAGGCTCTCGTCGAAGAGAATGTCGTTGCCGGCTGGAGCACTGAGCATCATACCCATACGAACACCGTCGGCACCAAACTTGTCAATCAGAACCAGTGGGTCTGGTGAGTTACCGAGACTCTTGCTCATCTTGCGGCCGAGCTTATCGCGAACGATACCTGTGAAATATACGTGCTTGAATGGCATCTTGCCACGATACTCGTAGCCAGCCATGATCATACGTGCTACCCAGAAGAAGATGATATCCGGACCAGTTACGAGGTCGGAAGTAGGGTAGTAGTAGTTGATCTCCTCATTGTCAGGATGCTCGATACCATCAAACAGAGAGATAGGCCACAACCATGAAGAGAACCAGGTGTCGAGGCAGTCGCTCTCCTGCTCAAGATCCTCAGCCTTGATGTTGGCATTCTTCTCCTGAGCGAGCTTCAGAGCCTCCTCAGCAGTCTCAGCTACCACGAAATCCTTCTTGCCGGCGTTGTCGAAGTAGTAAGCTGGGATGCGGTGACCCCACCAGAGCTGGCGGCTGATACACCAGTCCTTGATGTTCTCCAACCAGTGGCGATAGGTATTCTTGTACTTCTTAGGATAGAACTCGATATCATCGTCCATTACTGGAGGAAGGGCGATGTCAGCAAAGTGCTGCATCTTGAGGAACCACTGTGTAGAGAGCTTTGGCTCGATAGGAACATTGGTACGCTCAGAGAAGCCCACCTTATTATTATAGTCCTCAATCTTCTCCATCAGACCGGCGTTCTGAAGGTCGATGGAAATCTGCTTGCGCACATCCATGCGATCCATACCTACATAGAGACCTGCTGCCTCGCTGATGGTACCATTGTCGTTGAAGATATCGATGGTTTCCAAACCGTGCTTCAAACCGAGGGCGTGGTCGTTGATATCGTGAGCTGGAGTTACCTTCAAGCAACCAGTACCGAACTCGATATCTACGTATGTATCCTCGATGACAGGAATCTCGCGGTTTACGAGAGGCACGATAACGTGCTTACCCTTCAGCCAGGTATTCTTCTTATCCTCTGGGTTGATACACATGGCAGAGTCGCCCATGATGGTCTCAGGACGGGTGGTTGCTACTACTGCATAGTATCCCTTCTCATCCTTGTGCATCACGTTCTCCTCATCCACCTGCTGGCAGTCCTGTTCTACTACATAATACTTCAAGTGGTAGAGCTTAGAGTGCTCGTCCTTGTAGATAACCTCCTCGTCAGAGAGTGCAGTCTGAGCCTTAGGGTCCCAGTTAACCATGCGCACGCCACGATAGATGAGTCCCTTCTGGTAAAGGTCGCAGAATACGTGGATGACGGCACGAGAGCGGGTCTCGTCCATGGTGAATGCTGTGCGGTCCCAATCGCAGCTGGCACCGAGTTTGCGGAGCTGTTTGAGGATGATGCCACCATGCTCGTGAGTCCAGTCCCAAGCGTGCTTGAGGAACTCCTCGCGGGTAAGGTCGGTCTTCTTGATGCCCTGCTGAGCGAGGCGGTTTACAACCTTTGCCTCGGTAGCGATACTGGCATGGTCGGTACCTGGTACCCAACATGCGTTCTTGCCCTCCATGCGAGCACGGCGAACGAGAATATCCTGGATAGTATTGTTGAGCATGTGTCCCATGTGGAGCACACCCGTTACGTTTGGTGGTGGGATAACCACTGTATAAGGTTCACGACCATTGCACTATAGTTTCATTAAAATAATATAAACAGGAATAGGACAGGAAGAAAAAAACTGGCGGCGTTCAGCCGCTTGCTGGATGTGCAGGACCGTTTGCGCCTGCAGTGTCCATGGGATAAAAAGCAGACATTCGAGAGTCTTCGTCCGAATACGATCGAGGAGACTTTCGAGCTTTGTGACGCCTTGATGAAGCGCGATTACAAGGATATCAAGAAGGAGTTGGGCGATGTGTTGGAGCACGTGATGTTCTATAGTATCATCGGCAGAGAAGACGGCGAGTTCGATATTTGCGATGTTTGCAATCAGGAGGCAGATAAATTGATGTTCCGCCATCCTTTCATTAACTGGAAGGAAGAGGGAAATTGGACGGTTTCGAATCCTGATATGTATATCAACGATGAAGGACAGGTTGTCTATAAGGAGTCAGATGCAGGGAATGGAGCCCGATGACGCCAGTTCGGAACGTCCCTCTTACCGCGAAAACTGCTACTTCTGTTGAGAAAACCTGGGAACTGATCAAGCAGCAGGAGAAGGATGGAAATGAGCGGGTGTTGAGCGGTGTCCCTAATTCTCTTCCGTCTCTTATCAAGGCTTATCGCATTCAGGACAAGGCTAGAAATGTAGGCTTCGACTGGAAAGAAAAAGAAGATGTGTGGGACAAAGTGCAGGAGGAACTGGAAGAACTCAAGGTGGAACTAGCTAAAGGCGACAAAGAGAATTCTACCCGGGAATTGGGCGATTTCATCTTCTCAGTAATCAATGCAGCACGTCTCTATAAACTCAATCCGGATAATGCGCTGGAGAAAACCAACCAGAAATTTATCCGCCGTTTCAACTACGTAGAAGATCATAGCTTGAAGCAAGGTAAAGACTTGAAAGACATGACCTTAGAGGAAATGGATAAACTATGGGATGAGGCTAAACGTCAAGAGTAAGGAGTTTAATATAATACATATAAAGATGAGACGATTATTCTTTTTACAGTGGCTGTCGTGGGGCTGATGCTCATGGCAGGTTGCCACGACCGTAAGGCGGCAAAGGTAATGGGTATGAACGATTCTGTAGATGTGGAGGCGGACAACGATTCCACCATTTATGGCGTTTGTGGCGAAGGAACCTCCATGCACTCGCTGCAACTCATTGCTGACAATGGCGATACACTCGATGTCTTTGTTGACGACGAGGAACCGGGAGTGGTACAGGGCGGGCTGGCTGGCGACCGCATAGCTCTGATAGCTTACAAGTCTGCCGACGGCGAGATGGTGGTGCAGCGCGGCATTAATCTTACCTCACTCTTGGGCAAGTGGACCAGTATAGACAAGAACTTCGAAATCGTGGAAGGTGGCGACATCGTCAACAACGTCAAGGCAGAGGTCAACCCCTGGACCTCGTGGAAAATCGTCAACGGCAAACTGCTGCTCAATACCGATACCTTCGCCATTGACAACCTGGGTTCCGACAGTCTGCTGCTCGAGAACCATAAAGGCATCTATGTATTCAAACGCCAGCAGTAGGAGAAGCTGGAGAGACAGATTATGGAACCATTCAGAATTCATATATTAGGGTGCGGCAGCGCTTTGCCCACCCTCAGCATAGTGCCTCGGCCCAGATTATTGAGATGCGTGGCAAATGCTTTATGATGGATTGTGGCGAGGGTGCCCAGATGCAGTTCAGGCGCTGGCATGTCCCACTTTGCCAAGGTGAGCGCCATCTTTATTTCTCATCTTCATGGCGACCATTGCTTTGGATTGTTAGGACTGCTCTCCACCTTTGGTATGTTGGGACGTACATCTCGGTTAAAGGTTTTCGCACCAGAGTGTTACGCCAACCTGTTTGAGCAACAGATGAACTTCTTTATGCAGGGCATGACCTATGAAATAGAGTTTGTTCCCGTAGATACAACCCAGCAAAAAGTGGTTTACGAAGACCATTCCGTCACCGTAGAGACGGTGCCTTTGCGCCATCGTGTACCCTGCTGTGGCTACATCTTCCGCGAGAAGCCCACCTTGCCTCACATCCGTCGCGACATGATAGACTATTACGGCATTCCGCTCTCGCAGATCAACAACATCAAGAACGGCGCTGACTGGACGACACCCGAGGGCGACATCGTGCCCAACAGCAGGTTGGTGGAGCCAGCCGACGCACCCCGCAGTTATGCCTACTGCAGCGATACGTGCTATCTGCCCGACCTGTATGAAAGAGTAAAAGACGTGACGGTGCTCTATCACGAAAGCACCTATACCTCGGAGAATGAGGACCGTGCCAAGATCTATTATCACAGCACTGCGCGCCAGGCAGCCCTTGTCGCCCAGAAGGCGGGGCAGGGCGCTTGTTGCTCGGTCATTACAGCGCCCGATACAACAATGAGAATGTGCTGCTCGAAGAGGCGAAGGCGGTCTTCCCGAGAGTTATCTCGCGCAAGAGGGAATGGTGTTTGAGGTGAAGTAGTTCTCGGGAGTTCTCTCTCATGAGTTAAGGAGATTTCAAAGGAGTAAAAGAAGTAAAAGGAGTTAAGGAGTTAAGACAAATGCTTTTTGTGGACTTAAATTAACACTAAGTATTAACTCAAGTTTCGCTTGTGGTTCAAGCACGCCCTTTCTGGGCGTGTGGTGCTAACTTGCGAAAGTTGAAACATAAATGTTTCCTCCAAGGCATTTGTCTTCACTCCTCAGCGACCGGAGGGAGCGATAACTCCTTAACTCCCTTAACTCCTTTTAAAAACTCCTGCAGAAAAAAGTTCATTTTTAGATGCAAGGTTTTTGTATCTCGTAGTTTAATAAATAAATTTAGGAGAATTTGGAATCAGAAAAGCAACTCCTCGACGACATTTTGAGTGGTAGTCGCGATGCGATGCATCGACTCTACGACCGCTACATCGGGTATGTGATGGCCGTAGGGCTCAGGTACGTACCCGACAGGGACGAGGTGCGCGATGTCGTACAGGACAGCTTTGTGAAGATCTTCTCCTCCATCTCCCGCTTCGAGTATCGGGGCGAGGGCTCGCTCAAGGGCTGGATGCTGCGTATTGTAGCCAACGAGGCCATCAGCTACGCCAAGGCAAAGACGAAGTTCGTATTTACCGACGAGGTGCCCGACGAACCCGAGGCCGACAGCCCTGAGGTGGAACGTGTGCCGCCTGATGTGCTGACGCGGCTCATAGGCACGCTTCCCGATGGATACAGGCTCGTGCTCAATATGTATGTGTTTGAGCAGAAAAGCCACAAGGAGATAGCCGCTGAGTTGGGCATCAAGGAAAGCACCTCTGCATCTCAGTATCTGAGAGCCAAGAAACTGTTGGCAACGAGAATAAAAAACTATTTAAAGAATACGGAAAATGAACAAGACTGATTGGACAGACAAACTACGAGACAGGCTGGAGAACTATGAGGCTCCGGCCGGCGGTGACTTGTGGGCAGACATCGAGCAATCGCTTGTTCATCGCCCTGCCGTTCTTCGTCCTCTTGGTGCCAAGCCAGCCCGTCGCATGGGTTTGCGTTGGTGGGGAATGGCTGCAGCCCCTGGCTGCCCTCGTGGTGGGAGGCAGTTATGTGTATTTACAGCAACCTCTTTCGCCTGCCGATACGGCAGTAGTGTCTTCTGTGATGAACCCTCAGGGGCTTTGTCGTCTGGTAGTTCCAAGGATGATGCGCATGGCAATGCTGCTGAAAATCAAATAGCAGCCCTTGATACAGATGCCAGTCTTTCTGCTGCTCAAAGCGGCCAACCTGTTCTGCTGGCAGATAATATAGTGGACAACAGTCGTGCAGCCCGAAAGTCGCAAGGAAATGAGACCTCAGAGCCCCTTCTTCTCTCTGCCGACGGAGGTGAAGAGCCCGTCTGCGACCTGTCGCCAGCATTGACAGAGTCTGCCAGTTCTGCTGCCCGTTCGGCTCAAGAGTCTTCGGCTTCCCGAGAGATATCTTCTTCCTCTTCATCATCAGAATCTCATCAGAAAAAGCATGCTGCTTTGTCTGGCAGTCAGACGAGAAAGGCTGTCCGTCCGGTGTCCCTTTCTACAGCCGATCCACAGATTGTCGCAGCCAAGTCGGCCGCTTCCGAGGGCTGGTCGGTGAAACTCTATGCCGAGAATGGCATTCCTCGCAGTTACAGCAACGGCGAGTCTTCGGGCTCTTGGGTGATGAGCGACGCCATGATGGGACCTGCTGTCGACAACACACTGCAGTTTATGGTCGTCAAGCTCAACAACAAGGAGTCTCTTATCGACTCCAAGCATCATTTCCCCGTCTCGGTGGGTTTGCAGGTAGGTGTGCCACTTCTTCCACGTCTCTCGCTTACTACGGGCGTTGTCTATACACAGACCAGTTCTGATTTCACTTATCAGTATGGCTCCGGTCAGATGGTTGTCAACCAGTCGCTCCACTATGTAGGTATTCCTGTAGCACTTTCCTATGAGGTCTGGGGGAGCAGCCGTTTGCATACCTATGTCAACGTAGGAGGTGAAGGGGCAGTAAATGTGAAAAACAAGACCTTGATGGATGGCAACCGTGAAGATGTGGGGGCGCGACAAGATGCAATGGTCTGCCAATGCATCCCTGGGCATTCAGTTTGACGTGATTCCTCAGTTGGGCATTTATGCCGAGCCTGCGAAGTATTATTTTGACAACGGCAGCCATATAGACAACGTGTTCAAGGACAAGAAACTGAACTTCAATTTCCAGTTTGGCTTGCGTTGGAACATCGGAAAGTAACGCTTCTTTGTGGGAATGTTTAATTCAACTTTCCCAATTGAGAAAGTTGAATTAATCGTTAAATAAAGTTAAAACCGGCATTTGCTGTTACGTTTTGAGGCTTAATAACGTTTATTAGGATGAAGACGTATTTAATTAGGTCAAAAACATAAAATAATCATCCTAAAGAATTTGGAGAAATGGTAAAAGTTCTGGCAAGTATAGGCATGCTGCTGACCTATACTGCTGCAATTTCGGCAGCAAATACACCCCGTTGGGCAGACAATGGCACCAAGACAGCCCCCATAGAAGTGACCGACACGATGGCATACGACAGCATCAAGTGGTCGGAAAACCTGGACGCTGTGACCGTTGTTGCAAAGAAACCCCTGGTAAAGAGCGAGCTCGACAAAATGACCTACGATGTAGAGTCTGACCCCGAGGCACAGGCCAACAGCGTGTTGGAGATGCTTCGCAAGGTGCCTATGGTGACGGTCGACGGTCAGGACAACATCATGGTGAACAACAGTTCGTCGTTCAAGGTCTATGTCAACGGCAAACCCAACAACATGATGTCGAACAATCCCTCCGAGGTGCTCAAGAACATGCCTGCCAACAGCGTGAAGAAGATAGAAATCATCACCAATCCCGGACCAAAGTATGATGCCGAGGGAGTGGGAGGCATCATCAATATCATCACCACAGGCAAGGGTATGGAGGGCTATTCGCTCACCGTAGGTACCAACTATAACACCCAGGGCCGCATAGGTGCCAACATGTTTGGCACCGTACAGAGTGGCAAGTTCACCGTCAGCGGACGCTACAGCTATACGCACAGCGATGCGAAGCGCTACTGGGGCGGCAACCGTCGCGAGGTGACCGGCGACATCGACGAGACATCAGCCAATGTGGAGAGCTATTCCACAAGCAATGGCTGGTACAACTACCATTCTGGCAGTTTCGAGGCCAGCTATGAGATCGACAGTCTGCGCCTCGTGTCAGCTTCGTTTGGCCTATGGGCTGGCGGAGGCCCACACCCAATGAGAAACAGGTAGTGGCAACATCGCCCCTCGACGAAAGTCCCCTTTACCATTATTCCAACTTCGACCGTTCCCGCAACAGATGGTCTTCCATAGACGGAGGCATCGACTATCAGCGTTCCTTCCCGGTGAAAAACCGCTTGCTCACCCTGTCTTACAAGATCAACAGCAACCCCAGCGATGACGAAGACGAATACGCGTATCATGACATAGACGGCGTGGCTGCATGGCAAGACTATCTGCACATGCTGAAAGACCAGCGCCACGAACAGGACGGCAATTCGTGAGCGAGAAGGCAACAGCGCTTCCAACCAATTGCGTTGTACTTTTGCACTCGCTTTTGAGAAATACACCTCTCAAGCGAGTAAGAAAAGAGTTCTTTGAAAGATTTAAGATAAACAAACAAGTAGTACAAGAAGCGGTCTTGATTACACCTTATTATATTATAGGGCAGTTGATTGAGACTGGGTAAAAGAAACAAGCCGTCAAGAAATTGACATTCAGGTTTTCTTAGACTACAAGAAATTTAATTAAGGATATTCGTCCTAAGTACAGACAACAAACGCCGATTGCCTTAGAAATAAGGCATGAAGTAAAAATGATATTTTACAATGGAGAGTTTGATCCTGGCTCAGGATGAACGCTAGCTACAGGCTTAACACATGCAAGTCGAGGGGAAACGATATTGGAAGCTTGCTTCCGATAGGCGTCGACCGGCGCACGGGTGAGTAACGCGTATCCAACCTGCCCATCACTTGGGGATAACCTTGCGAAAGTAAGACTAATACCCAATGACATTTATAGAAGGCATCTGAAATGAATTAAAGATTTATCGGTGATGGATGGGGATGCGTCTGATTAGCTTGTTGGCGGGGTAACGGCCCACCAAGGCGACGATCAGTAGGGGTTCTGAGAGGAAGGTCCCCCACATTGGAACTGAGACACGGTCCAAACTCCTACGGGAGGCAGCAGTGAGGAATATTGGTCAATGGGCGAGAGCCTGAACCAGCCAAGTAGCGTGCAGGATGACGGCCCTATGGGTTGTAAACTGCTTTTATAAGGGAATAAAGTGAGCCTCGTGAGGCTTTTTGCATGTACCTTATGAATAAGGACCGGCTAATTCCGTGCCAGCAGCCGCGGTAATACGGAAGGTCCGGGCGTTATCCGGATTTATTGGGTTTAAAGGGAGCGTAGGCCGGAGATTAAGCGTGTTGTGAAATGTAGATGCTCAACATCTGAACTGCAGCGCGAACTGGTTTCCTTGAGTACGCATAAAGTGGGCGGAATTCGTGGTGTAGCGGTGAAATGCTTAGATATCACGAAGAACTCCGATTGCGAAGGCAGCTCACTGGGGCGCAACTGACGCTGAAGCTCGAAAGCGCGGGTATCGAACAGGATTAGATACCCTGGTAGTCCGCGCGGTAAACGATGGATGCCCGCTGTTGGGCCAACTGGTCAGCGGCCAAGCGAAAGCATTAAGCATCCCACCTGGGGAGTACGCCGGCAACGGTGAAACTCAAAGGAATTGACGGGGGCCCGCACAAGCGGAGGAACATGTGGTTTAATTCGATGATACGCGAGGAACCTTACCCGGGCTTGAATTGCAGAGGAAGGATTTGGAGACAATGACGCCCTTCGGGGCCTCTGTGAAGGTGCTGCATGGTTGTCGTCAGCTCGTGCCGTGAGGTGTCGGCTTAAGTGCCATAACGAGCGCAACCCCTCTCCTTAGTTGCCATCAGGTTAAGCTGGGCACTCTGTGGACACTGCCACCGTAAGGTGTGAGGAAGGTGGGGATGACGTCAAATCAGCACGGCCCTTACGTCCGGGGCTACACACGTGTTACAATGGCAGGTACAGAGAGCCGGTCGTATGCAAATACGATCCAATCCTTAAAGCCTGTCTCAGTTCGGACTGGGGTCTGCAACCCGACCCCACGAAGCTGGATTCGCTAGTAATCGCGCATCAGCCATGGCGCGGTGAATACGTTCCCGGGCCTTGTACACACCGCCCGTCAAGCCATGAAAGCCGGGGGCGCCTAAAGTCCGTGACCGTAAGGAGCGGCCTAGGGCGAAACTGGTAATTGGGGCTAAGTCGTAACAAGGTAGCCGTACCGGAAGGTGCGGCTGGAACACCTCCTTTCTGGAGAGACGATTATTCTTTCTAAAGTAGAATGAGAGACATTGGATGAAGGCAGGTTTCTCTTCTTGTACTGACAAGTTTGTTTTTTAGATATTAGAGATAGAGGAAGCTGGGCAGAAGGGTCCACTCTTTACCAACACAGTCCTATAGCTCAGTTGGTTAGAGCGCCACACTGATAATGTGGAGGTCGGCAGTTCAAATCTGCCTGGGACTACTTCTATGAATGATACCTTTGTACTGAAATAAAAGTATGGGGGATTAGCTCAGTTGGCTAGAGCACCTGCTTTGCAAGCAGGGGGTCAACGGTTCGAATCCGTTATTCTCCACTATGCCTTTTAAGGCAAGAAGATCTTTGACATATTGACACAAGCAAAACTGTAAGTAATGAACTTTAGTTCAGACTAAAGTGAATCAATTCGCAAGAAGAGATTTCACAATCAAGAATACAGCTGAAAGTATGAGCTACTGGCTTTTATGGATGCTCCTTTGGAACAGACATTTAAGCGCAGTTAGAAAGAAAAGTAAGAAAGGGCGTATGGCGGATGCCTAGGCTCACGGAGGCGATGAAGGACGTGATAAGCTGCGATAAGCCCCGGGTAGGTGCAAATAACCTTTGATCCGGGGATTTCCGAATGGGACAACCTGGCCGTCTGAAGGACGGTCATCCTGACCCAGAGTCAGGAGGCTAACGCAGGGAACTGAAACATCTTAGTACCTGCAGGAAGAGAAAATAAATAATGATTCCCCCAGTAGTGGCGAGCGAACGGGGAACAGCCCAAACCAGTGGCGTCGTAAGGCGTGGCTGGGGTTGTAGGACCGCGGCATTGTACTGAAATGGTGAGTGGAAGTATCTGGAAAGTTACATCACAGAAGGTGATAATCCTGTACACGAAGCCAAATCAGGCATAGCGGTATCCTGAGTAACGCGGGACACGAGGAATCCTGCGCGAATCTGCCCGGGACCATCCGGTAAGGCTAAATACTCCCGTGAGACCGATAGCGTACCAGTACTGTGAAGGAAAGGTGAAAAGCACCCCGAGCAGGGGAGTGAAATAGTTCCTGAAACCATACGCCTACAAGCGGTCGGAGCACAGCAATGTGTGACGGCGTGCCTTTTGCATAATGATCCTACGAGTTACCGTCACTGGCGAGGTTGAGTGTCACGAGACACGTAGCCGCAGTGAAAGCGAGCCTGAACAGGGCGCATAGTCAGTGGGGGTAGACGCGAAACCAAGTGATCTACACTTGGCCAGGATGAAGTCCCGGTAACACGGGATGGAGGTCCGCACCAATAAGCGTTGAAAAGCTTCTGGATGAGCCGAGTGTAGGAGTGAAAGGCCAATCAAACTTGGAGATAGCTCGTACTCCCCGAAAGGCATTTAGGTGCCGCGTCGGATGGTCACCGTGAGAGGTAGAGCGACCGATAGGACAAGAGGGCTTCACCGCCTATCGAGTCCTGACGAACTCCGAATGCTCACGGTTCGCAGTCCGGCAGTAAGGGGGCGGGTGCTAAGGTCCGTCCCCGAGAGGAGAAGAATCCAGACCGCCGTCTAAGGTCCCGGAGTTCTGCCTGAGTTAGTCTAACGAAGTCTGGTCCCAGTGACAGCTAGGATGTTGGCTTGGAAGCAGCCATTCATTCAAAGAGTGCGTAACAGCTCACTAGTCGAGGGTCCGGGCATGGATAATAATCGGGTATAAGGCAGACACCGAAGGCGCGGGATAGCATTAAAGAAAGTATCGGTAGGGGAGCATACTCACAGCGTTGAATGGTGTACGTAAGTTATCCTGGAGCGGTGAGTAAAGCAAATGTAGGAATAAGTAACGATAAGGAGGGTGAGATTCCCTCCCGCTGTAAGACCAAGGTTTCCCGGGCAATGCCAATCAGCCCGGGGTCAGTCGGGTCCTAAGTCTAAGCCGAACGGCGAGGGCGATGGCAGAGACGGTTAATATTCCGTCACTGCCGCATGGGGCGACGTGGAGACGGAGCAGTGAAACCACCGCGGGGCGACGGAAGTCCCCGTTGAAGGGTGTAGGTAATGAGATGGGCAGGCAAATCCACCCGTTGAGCTGAACTTGACAGTACGGAGTCCTCCTCGGAGGAATCTGATAGTGTGGGTAACCATACTCCCGAGAAAATCCGCTAAGCTTAACCCATGCGGCACCCGTACCGCAAACGGACACACGTGGTCGGGTAGAACATACTAAGGCGTTGAGAGATTCATGGTTAAGGAACTAGGCAAACTGACCCCGTAACTTCGGGATAAGGGGTCCTCGTGACGAGCGAGGCGCAGAGAATAGGTCCAGGCAACTGTTTAACAAAAACACAGGGCTGTGCAAACTCGAAAGATGAAGTATACAGCCTGACACCTGCCCGGTGCCGGAAGGTTAAGAGGAGATGTCACTCGTAAGAGGAAGCATTGAATTGAAGCCCCGGTAAACGGCGGCCGTAACTATAACGGTCCTAAGGTAGCGAAATTCCTTGTCGGGTAAGTTCCGACCTGCACGAATGGTGTAATGATCCGGACGCTGTCTCAACCATGAGCTCAGTGAAATTGTAGTATCGGTGAAGATGCCGATTACCCGCGATGGGACGAAAAGACCCCGTGAACCTTTACTACAGCTTAGCATTGACCTTGGTCATCCGATGTGTAGGATAGGCCGGAGGCTTTGAAGCGGGAGCGCCAGCTTTCGTGGAGCCATCCTTGAAATACGGCCCTTTGGCTGTCTGAGGTCTAACGCGCGCTGCGCGGACACTGCTTGGTGGGTAGTTTGACTGGGGTGGTCGCCTCCAAAAGCGTAACGGAGGCTTCCAAAGGTGCCCTCGGGTCGATTGGTAACCGGCCTTACAGAGTGCAATGGCATAAGGGCGCTTGACTGGGAGGCAGACATGCCGAGCAGGCAGGAAACTGGGGCATAGTGATCCGGCGGATGTGTATGGAAACTCCGTCGCTCAAAGGATAAAAGGTACTCCGGGGATAACAGGCTGATCCCCCCCAAGAGCTCATATCGACGGGGTGGTTTGGCACATCGATGTCGGCTCGTCACATCCTGGGGCTGGAGAAGGTCCCAAGGGTTGGGCTGTTCGCCCATTAAAGTGGCACGCGAGCTGGGTTCAGAACGTCGTGAGACAGTTCGGTCTCTATCTATCGTGGGCGTGGGAGTTTTGCGTGGTGCCGTCACTAGTACGAGAGGACCGTGATGGACAGACCTCCGGTTTACCAGTTGTGCCGCCAGGCGCACCGCTGGGTATCTGAGTCTGGATTGGATAAGCGCTGAAAGCATCTAAGTGCGAAGCCAGCCGCAAGATGAGAACTCCATAGAGGGTCGTCATAGACGATGACGTTGATAGGACGCAGGTGTAAAGACGGCGACGTCAAAGCCGAGCGTTACTAATTGCCCGAAACTTTTCTTTCCACAGTTCATAGTTTCAACTGTATGAGTCTGTACATGGATTCATTGCAAGTTTTTGCTTGTCGATATACGTCATAACCCATTATCAGGTGGTTCATGCTTATGGTGACTATGACGAAGCATCGATGTTCTCTTATGCTGCCGCTCTGGTAGTAGAGAGTTTCTACAAACATGTTGTTGGAAAAGGCAAGAAAGTTATCTATCATGGAAATGAATGGATGACAGGACTTGGTGTGCTCTATGTGAACAAGCATCTTCCTGAGGTGGCTACTGTGTTCACCACGCATGCTACAAGTATCGGTCGTAGTATTGCCGGTAATAATAAGCCTCTTTATGATTATCTTTTTGCCTATAATGGTGATCAGATGGCGCAGGAACTCAATATGCAAAGCAAGCATTCTATAGAAAAGCAGACTGCTAAGTATGTTGATTGTTTCACAACAGTGAGTGATATTACTGCCAACGAGTGCAAGGAATTGCTCGATAAACCGGTAGATTTTGTTTTGCCTAATGGATTTGACAATAGTTTTGTACCTAAAGCAAGTACCTTTACAAAGAAACGTAAGGAGGCAAGAAAGCGTTTGCTCGATGTAGCCAATGCTTTGATGGGTACAGATTTGGATGATGATACGCTCATCGTTTCTACCAGCGGACGCTACGAGTTCCGCAACAAGGGTATCGATGTTTATATTGAGGCTATGAACCGCTTGCTTCGTGACAACAATTTGAAGAAGAATGTATTGGCATTCATTGACGTACCTGGTTGGGTAGGAGATCCACGTCAGGATCTGTTGGAGCGTCTGAATAGCGGTAAGAAGTTTGATACGCCATTGGAGGTTCCGGAGATTACCCATTGGTTGCATAATATGAGTCATGATAATGTATTGGGTATGCTGAAGTACTTCAACATGCATAATAATAAGGAAGACAAGGTGAAACTGATATTCTTACCTTGCTACTTGACAGGCGATGATGGCATTATCAACAAGAGCTATTATGATGTAGTGTTGGGTAATGACCTCTGTATCTATCCTTCTTATTATGAGCCATGGGGATATACTCCATTGGAGGCTGTTGCGTTCAAGGTGCCTTGTATCACCACCGATTTGGCTGGCTTCGGTCTTTGGGCTAACTCAGAGAAGGGAAGTTACAGTGAGATAGAGGATGGTGTGAAGGTTATCAAGCGTACCGACTATAATTATTCTGAGGTAGCTGATGCTATCAAGGATACCGTAGCTAAGTACTCGGGATTCACCAAGACACAGGTGAACAAGTGTCGTAAAAATGCTGAGATTCTTTCAGAAAAAAGCATTGTGGAAACACTTTATCGAGTATTACTATGATGCTTATGACTTTGCCTTGCGCAAGGCTGAAGTTCGTATGAAGAAATAATAATCTCTCTCTCTTGATGGCGTAAGCCATAAAACAAATATTTGGATTCTGCAAGAATCGCTATGTTTGCAAGATAGAAAATATACATCTTAAAAATAAAACACAATGAAAATTAAGGCAGACTATGCTAATGCTCCTCAATGGAAGGAGACAACCATTAAATCAAGCCTTCCTAAGGAGTTAAAGTGCTTGGATGAGATTGCTCACAATATGTGGTGGGCATGGAATTATGAAGGTCGTGACTTGTTCAAGAGCCTCGATGCTGATTTGTACGAGAAGTGCAATGCTAACCCTGTATTGCTTTTGGAGCGTTTGAGCTACGACCGCAAGGAGGCTATTGTTAAGGATAAGGAGACAATGGCTAAGGTTAAGAACGTCTACAAGATGTTCCGCGAGTATATGGATGTAAAACCTAACGCCAAGCGCCCATCTGTAGCTTACTTCTGCATGGAGTATGGTATTAACCAGGTGGTTAAAATCTACTCTGGTGGTTTGGGTATGCTTGCTGGTGACTACCTGAAGGAGGCTTCTGACAGCAACGTGGATATGTGTGCTGTTGGTTTCCTCTATAGATATGGTTACTTCAAGCAGTCTTTGAGTATGGATGGTCAGCAGATTGCTAACTATGATGCTCAGAACTTCAACTCTCTCCCTATCGAGCGAGTATATGATGAGAATGGTAACCCATTGGTAGTTGATGTACCTTACACAAACTATCAGGTACATGCATACGTATGGCAGATGAATGTAGGTCGTATCAAGTTGTATCTCCTGGATACAGATAATGATATGAACTCAGAGTTCGACCGTCCTATCACTCACTCTCTCTACGGTGGTGACTGGGAGAACCGTTTGAAGCAGGAGATTCTGCTCGGTATCGGTGGTATGCTCGCATTGAAGAAGATGGGTATCAAGAAGGATATCTATCACTGCAATGAAGGTCATGCTGCTCTCTGCAACTTGCAGCGTCTCTGCGACTATATCGAGGAGGATGGCTTGAACTTCAACCAGGCTCTCGAGTTGGTTCGCGCTTCTTCTCTCTATACTGTTCACACTCCAGTTCCAGCTGGTCACGACTACTTCGACGAGGCTCTCTTCGGCAAGTACATGGGTGGCTATCCACAGCGCCTCGGCATCTCTTGGGACGAGTTCATTGGTATGGGTCGTGAGAATGCAGATGATCACAACGAGCGTTTCTGCCTCTCTACCTTCGCCTGCAACACTTGCCAGGAGGTTAACGGTGTAAGTAAGCTGCACGGTTGGGTAAGCCAGCAGATGTTCTCTAACATCTGGAAGGGTTACTTCCCAGAGGAGAACCACGTAGGTTATGTAACCAATGGTGTTCACTTCCCAACTTGGACAGCAACAGAGTGGCGTAAGCTCTATGATACATATTTCGACAAGAACTTCATGAACGACCAGAGCAACGAGGAAATCTGGCATGCCATCTACAATGTTTCAGATGCAGAAATCTGGAATACCCGTATGACATTGAAGAAGAAGCTCGTAGCTTACATCCGTGAGAAGTTTACACAGACATGGTTGAAGAACCAGGGTGATCCTGCTCGTGTCGTATCTTTGCTCGAGCGTATCAACCCTAACGCTTTGATGATTGGTTTCTGCCGTCGTTTCGCTACATACAAGCGTGCTCACCTGCTCTTCACCGACTTGGATCGCTTGTCTAAGATCGTTAACGACCCTGAGCACCCAGTATTGTTCTTCTTCTCAGGTAAGGCTCACCCAGCTGATGGTGCAGGTCAGGGCTTGATCAAGAAGATTTTCGAAATCAGTCAGCGTCCTGAGTTCCTCGGCAAGATTATCTTCCTCGAGGACTACGATATGACTTTGGCTCGCCGTCTGGTTTCAGGTGTTGATATCTGGATGAATACTCCTACACGTCCATTGGAGGCTTCTGGTACATCTGGCGAGAAGGCTGAGATGAATGGTGTTGTCAACCTCTCTGTACTTGATGGTTGGTGGGTAGAAGGTTACCGCGAGGGTGCTGGTTGGGCTCTTCCTGAGAAGCGTACATATCAGAACCAGGGTTACCAGGATCAGCTTGATGCTGCTACTATCTACAACCTCTTGGAGAACGACATCATCCCTATGTATTACAACAAGAATAAGGAAGGCTTCAGCAAGGAGTGGATCCAGGTAGTAAAGAACTCTATTGCTACTATCGCTCCTCACTATACAATGAAGCGCCAGTTGGATGACTACTATGATAAGTTCTACAATAAGGAGGCTGCCCGCTTCAAGAAGTTGAGTGCTAACGACAATGCACTTGCTAAGGAGATTGCACTCTGGAAGGAGAGCGTTGCAGAGCGTTGGGATGGTATCCACGTTGTATCTAAGGACGACTGCATGCTGATGGCTGCTGAGACTGGTCAGAAGATCAAGGTTCAGTATGTTATCGATGAGCAGGGCTTGAACGATGCAGTAGGTTTGGAGCTTGTTGTATTGAAGGAGCAGCCAGAGGATGGCAAGCAGATTTATGCTGTTTATCCATTCAAGATGGTTGGTCACGAGGGTAACAACTTTACATTCGAGGCTGAGATTGAGCCAATCAATGCTGGTTCATTCAAGACAGGCGTACGTATGTATCCTAAGAATGATAAGTTGCCACACCGTCAGGACTTCTGCTACGTGAAGTGGTTGAACTAATATAATAGCGACATTGTCACATTATAAATATATGAATCCTGTATCTCTTTTTTGGGATACAGGATTTTTTTTGTTTGAAATCGAACAAAGAACAGTGTTATTGTAGTTGTGGAAAGTGAATTGTGGAAAGTGAATTGTGAAAAGTGAATTGTGAATTGTAAAAAGTGAATGTAGATTAGAAACATGGGAAGAATGGAATCATAAAAAAGGAGTCTTCCTTTTTAAAAAGAAAGACTCCTTGTAAACTTGTATGATGATATTTCCTTATACCAGATACTGGGAAGAGATACTCTCGTTATCCTCAACACGGCGAATGGTTTCTGCAAACATATCTGCAATAGAAATCTGCTTAACCTTTGCGCAACGCTTGGTGTAAGGGATGGAATCAGTGAATACTATCTCCTCAAGAGCTGAATCCTGAACACGCTCAGATGCAGGACCACTCATCACGCAGTGAGATGCACATGCACGAACAGTCTTTGCACCAGCCTGCTTCATGATGTCGGCAGCCTTCGTGATAGTACCGGCTGTATCGACCATATCATCAATGATGACAACATTCTTGTCTTTTACATCACCGATAATCTGCATGCTTGCTACTACATTGGCGCGAGCACGAGTCTTGTTGCAGAGCACGAGAGGGCAGCCGAAGTACTTAGCATAAGTGTTGGCACGCTTAGAACCACCAACGTCTGGAGAAGCAATGACCATATCCTTGAGGCGTAAGCTCTGCAGGTATGGCAAAATAACGCCAGATGCATAGAGGTGATCTACAGGAACATCAAAGAAGCCCTGAATCTGGTCGGCATGGAGATCCATGGTGATGAGACGGTCGATACCGGCAACGCTGAGCAAGTCGGCTACCAGTTTAGCGCCGATGCTGACACGTGGTTTGTCCTTGCGATCCTGACGGGCCCATCCGAAGTAAGGAACAACAGCAATAATATTGCGGGCAGAAGCACGCTTTGCTGCGTCAATCATCAGGAGCAACTCCATCAAGTTGTCTGAATTAGGGAATGTGCTCTGTACGAGGAAAACATCGCGTCCGCGGATAGACTCCTCGAAAGATACGCCAAATTCACCATCAGAGAACTTGGTTACAACCAAATTACCCAGTGGGCAACCTAAACTAGCGCAGATTTTTTCTGCAAGGTATCTCGAGTTAGTACCAGAGAATACCAAAAAAGAGTTTTTGTCACTCATTTCTATTAGTGTTTATGTGTATTAATAGTTATTTTTATCTATTTTCATGTAGGGGGATGAATATTTTTTCGGGAACCTCAGTATTAGCTGATAGCCTTTCTCAATTTCTCGAAGTGAAGAATCAGCTCTTTGAAATCGCGCTCGTTGTGAATGTCGAAACGGTTCCAGAGATCTCCACAGATTACTACTCCTCCAAATCCGAGTTCCTTGGCAATCTTGAGATTTTCCAGACTCATGCCTCCCAAGGCGTATACCTTCTTGTCTATGAGTCCTGCCTTGGCTGCATTCTCAAGCTGCAGCAGATTGAAGGAAGACTTTTCATCTTTAAACTCAATACAGTCGAAGATGTTTTTCAGAAACACATAGTTTGATTTCTTCTTCATCTCTTTCAGCATCGAGAGATCTGTGCAGGTGCGACTGAACTTGCCTTTGTATCCATCCGGTACCGGTGCTAGCGGATCGTCTATATGGATTCCTGCTAAATCATACTCCTGTTTGAGGTAATAATGATCATGAACAGTAATCTTGCGAAGATAGTCTTCAGGCAGTAACGTGAGCAGTCGCTCAGCATACATTGGTGACGAACCTGGCTTGAAAAGATGCAGGTTGTCCATGCCCTCGTCGAACAGCGAGGATAGTATTTTATCTTCTTCCACAAAGAATGTGGACTTGGTCATTATTGCTAATTTCATCGTCAAAATGATTTTTATGATGCAAAAGTATTAAAAAAAACGCAAACTAGCAATTATATTCAGGATAAAAAGCTATCTTTGCACCATAAAATTAATATTTATCAAGTTATGCAAGTAAATTTAGCGAATTTTAATGAGATTCATCGACCAATTTACGTTTTAGAGGAAGAACGTTTGCGACACAATCTGTCGTTCATCAGAAGTGTGGCTGAGCGTGCCGATATGGAAATTATTCTAGCTTTTAAGGCTTATGCTCTTTGGAAGACATTTCCGATTTTCAGAGAGTATATTTCTTCGACCACGGCCAGCTCTCTTAGCGAGGCAAAGCTGGCGTATCATGAATTTGGCAGTAAGGCGCATACTTTTTCGCCGGCTTATACCGATTATGAGATTGATGAGATAGCTCAATGCTCAAGTCATCTTACTTTCAACTCGCTTACGCAATATGAGCGATATCATGAACGGGCTCGTAGGGCAAATTCTGACATCAGACTGGGATTGAGAGTAAATCCGGAATATTCTGAAGTCGGAACATTGCTGTATAATCCGTGTGCACCTGGAACCCGATTCGGTGTATCGGCAGATAAATTGCCTCAAACTTTGCCTTCAGATATAGAAGGATTCCATTGTCATTGTCACTGCGAGAGTGGGGCGGATGTCTTTGAACGTACGTTAGCTCATATCGAAGAGAAATTCTCTCCTTGGTTTCCGCAGCTGAAATGGATCAATTTCGGTGGAGGTCATCTGATGACAAGGAAGGATTATGATGTGGAACACCTTATTAATATAATAAAGGGATTTCATCAGCGTTATCCTCATCTTAAAATTATCATGGAACCTGGTAGTGCCTTTGGGTGGCAGACCGGGCCGCTTGTAACTCAAGTAGTAGATGTGGTTGAGGATAAAGGTATCAGGACAGCTATCATAAATGCCAGTTTTACCTGTCATATGCCCGACTGTCTGGAGATGCCGTATATGCCAGCTGTCAGAAATGCAGAAACCCTGGAGGTTGATGATCCGACGAAGGCTCCTGAGGGTGCACATATATATAGAATAGGTGGCAACAGTTGTCTGAGTGGAGATTTTATGGGCTTCTGGAAATTTGACCATGAATTGCAAATAGGCGAGAATGTTATTTTCGAAGATATGCTGCATTATACTACGGTAAAGACAAATACCTTTAATGGAATCACTCATCCATCAATAGGAATCGTACATTTAGATGGAAAATTGGAAACTCTAAGAGATTTCAGCTACGAAGATTATCGCAGTAGGATGGATTAGTATAATTTTCATTTTTCCCGATTTTTCTGCCGGATGAGTTTAAAAATCGGCAAAATAAGGCTTAAAATGTGTGTTTTGCTCACTAAAAAGGGCAAAATGCACATTTTTTTTCAAAAAAATCGAAGAAAAGTTTGGTAATTCAGAAAAAAGTAGTACCTTTGCACTCGCATTCAGAGGAATGCTCCTAAGTAATAGGAAAAACTGCGGAAATAGCTCAGTGGTAGAGCACAACCTTGCCAAGGTTGGGGTCGCGGGTCCGAGTCCCGTTTTCCGCTCATTTTTTTTGGAAACAACATCAAGCTTTATCTTGGTTAGATAATTGATGGCAATATACTTGGAGAGGTGGCGGAATTGGTAGACGCGCTACTTTGAGGGGGTAGTGACAATTGTGTCGTGGGAGTTCGAGTCTCCTCCTCTTCACTGGTATTGTTATCTTACATGCGGAAATAGCTCAGTTGGTAGAGCACAACCTTGCCAAGGTTGGGGTCGCGGGTCCGAGTCCCGTTTTCCGCTCGATTATTTTTTATAATAAACCAAGATAGGTTTAAGTTTAGGGCCCAAGTGGCGGAATTGGTAGACGCGCACGTTTCAGGTGCGTGTGTTTCACAACGTGCAGGTTCGAGTCCTGTCTTGGGCACAATGTTTAAATTAGCTTAGTGTTGGAGAGGTGGCGGAATTGGTAGACGCGCTACTTTGAGGGGGTAGTGACAATTGTGTCGTGGGAGTTCGAGTCTCCTCCTCTTCACATTTATTGTTGTTTTTATAAGCGGAAATAGCTCAGTTGGTAGAGCACAACCTTGCCAAGGTTGGGGTCGCGGGTCCGAGTCCCGTTTTCCGCTCTTTTTTTTGAACTCGAGAAACATACCCATTTATGAATTTATATTTAAGATATTTTGATCAGGAGACATTAGTTACTAGTGTTGATGATGCTATTGATTTTTTAAAGAGTATTCCTGAGATTGAGATGGATGCGGAGCTAGAGGCAGATGTTCGTGAGTATGCCGCTAGCGATTTGACGTATCCAAAAAGATATAAGGTACGCCCACGTGTTTATTTTATTGTGATAAAGACTACGGCGCAAACTATGCAGGATTTTAAGGATAAGAAAGCATTGCGTACTCCTACTCCTGCAGAGAGAATGGAGAATCCTGTTGTTGCCAGTTTGGCTCAAGAGGCTCCAGGCTGGTATGAAGGATCACTTGATTTCAAGCGTGTTGTGATGGTATCGGCTACAGGAAAGTTTGAGTACCGTGATACTCATTTCGTTGCGGATGTTAAAGCTGAATCAGGTTTGGATTGTTACAATCGCATCGTAGATTATCTGCGCGATTGTGTAGATTCACGCAGCCAGTTCCCATCTGCAAAAGGTAAGAATTTCCATTTCCGCTATCTGGGAATGTGGAAATAAAATATTCAGAAATTTAAAAGATTCGTGTCATGAACAAGGTTATGCTAATTGGTAATGTAGGTAAAGATCCTGACATTCATTATTTCGAAGCAGATCAGGCAGTAGCTCAGGTCTCTCTCGCAACTACAGAGAAAGGATATACTTTGCCTAATGGTACCCAAGTGCCAGACCATACAGATTGGCACAATCTTGTTTTTTATCGTGGGCTTGCAAAGGTAGTAGAGAAGTATGTGCATAAGGGTGACCGCCTTTATGTGGAAGGAAGAATCCGCTACCGCTCCTATGATGACAAGCAGGGTAGAAGACAATATATTACAGAAATCTATGTAGATAATATGGAGATGTTGGGTACTCGCCCTGCTACTAAAGAACAATAATTATTAATTTTTAGCTCAGAAATTGGATATATCCACCATAACTGATGCCTTCGGTGATGTGATGCTGATGCAGCCTTCCGCCGGGGTTATTGTAGCTGCTGTACTTGCAGCTATATTGTTAGGCATGTCTGCTTTTGCCAGTGGTTCCGAAATTGCTTTTTTCAGTTTATCACCAACTGATGTTGCGGAACTTGAGGATGAAAAGACTGATGCCGATAAGAAAATACAGATGTTGCGTGATGATTCTGAACGTACGTTGGCTACCATTTTGATAACCAATAATTTTGTGAATGTCACAATCATCATGCTCCTTAATTATGTATTCGCAGGAATCGTAGAGTTTGGTCCTAAAGCTTATTGGCTTCAGTTCCTGATTATTACGGTTATTCTTACTTTCTTGCTTTTGCTTTTTGGTGAGATTATGCCGAAAGTGTATGCCCGCCAGGATCCTCTGAAGTTCTGTCGCCGGTGCGTAGGGGGAATTCTGTTTGCCAGAAAGTTGTTTTGGCCTTTAGAAACGATCTTGCTGAAAAGTGGAATTCTTGCAGAAAAGATTATACAGAAGGAAAATCATGTGCTGAGTGTTGATGACTTGGAACAAGCTCTGGAACTGACAGATAAGAATGATATCAAGGACGAGCAGAGCATGCTGAAGGGTATCATCCGCTTTGGCGATGAAACAGCCAAGGAGGTGATGACTAGCCGACAGAATATTGTTGACCTAGATATCCGTAGTTCTTATCCAGAAGTATTAAAGTGCATTGAAGAGAATAATTACAGTCGTATTCCGGTATATCAGGATAATACGGATAATATTCGTGGTGTATTGTATATCAAGGACTTATTACCACATCTTTCAAAGGCATCCAACTTCCGTTGGCAGAGTTTGATTCGTCCTCCTTACTTTGTTCCTGAAACCAAGAAGATAGATGATCTGCTTCGCGATTTCCAGGACAACAAGGTTCATATCGCCATTGTGGTAGATGAGTTCGGAGGTACATCGGGTATTGTTACTCTCGAAGATATTCTGGAGGAAATTGTAGGTGAGATCAATGATGAATACGATGAGGAGGAGAAGTTCTACTCGAAATTAAATTACAACACCTTTGTTTTTGAAGGTAAAACGCTTCTTTCTGATTTCTGTAAAATCCTGAATGTAGATGACGAAGAGTTCGAGGAGGTTGAGGGTGATGCTGATTCTCTGGCTGGTCTGCTCTTGGAAATCAAAGGCGATTTCCCAAGTATGCACGAGAAGATAGATTATAAGAACTATACTTTCGAGGTTATGCAGATAGAGGAGCGTCGCATCAGCAAGATTAAGGTGACGGTACATCCTTTGAAAGATAACGTGGAGGATTCTTCTAAGTAATCATCAGTATTCATCAATATCAGAATATAAAAAATATGGCAGTTGTCAATATACGAGAAGTTTATCCGGGAGTGAGTCTTGGTTTATGGCAGATGGATGAAACTGTAGAACAGTTGTTCGAGCAGTATTCTCATCTGCAGGCTTACCGCTCTCAGTTGGAAGAGAAATATAAGAACGATGGCAGGAAACTGGAGTTTCTTGCCATTCGTGCATTAATGTATGAGATGCTCAAGACGAATGGGGCTTCCAAGGGCTTGCTTTCTCATGCGGGTGACATTACCCACAACGAGGTTGGAAAGCCATTGTTCCGTGGTTATCATATCAGCGTTTCGCATACCAAGTACCTTGCGTAAGGACGGCGAGCCTGCATCATGGCAGAATGGAGAAGCCAACAGGTTGCGCCTGCTTGCTTTCGACTGGAGCGAGCGTTCCGACACTTCTTCCATGTTTGGTTCCGTCAGGCATCCTATAGCAGTTTCATACGCTTACCGGATGGATGCGCCTGCGATTCGCAAGCGGTCTCAGACCTATGCCATGGGAGTGAGCGAGTTGTGTGTGCTTCCTGATGGACAGCTTCTCGTGTTGGAGCGTGAGGTGTATGTGCCCAAGTCCAAGATAGGTGCTTCTTGCCAATGCAAGCTTTATCTCGTCAATCCTGCCGAGGAACAGGTCTTCCCTATGTCGGCTTCGTTTGCCAGTGATGACGTTCCTTATGTCAGGAAGACTTTGCTTACTCAGTGGTCAACCCGTCTTACCCTTCTCGGACGTTCCTTTGCCAATTATGAAGGGATGTGTCTTGGTCCGCAACTGGCTGATGGCTCTCAGGTGCTTATTCTTCTGTCCGATTCTCAAAACCAGTATGCTGGTGTCTTGAAAGACTGGTTTAAGACAATCGTATTGGCCAAATAGGACTTTTTGGCTCAAACCAAAGATGAATCCGTAAACAAACA
>VOFE01002164.1_pt1 | contig 50001 bp, 73 predicted proteins | sample 5384071 | NCBI WGS metagenome assembly VOFE01 (sample SAMN12384724, study PRJNA508395) | human gut metagenome | isolation source: healthy gut D | host: Homo sapiens
TAATATGATAAAGGGACTCTCCAACACGCGGAGCCCTGAGAAAGGACGAAAAACATGGCTTCTGCTCCGGGAAAAAATACGCAAAATACCAAACGGAAGAGAAAAGAACCGGCGGCTGCGGCGGCTGGTCGCTGTCCTTCTGCTGTTGGCGGCGGTGATCCTGGTGATTGTGCTGCTGGTTCGCCTGCGGGGGAAAGGTGGAGCTGTCGTCCGGGGATGTGCCGCCTTCCGGCACGACGGCCACGACGTCGGCATCCGCCACAGAAGACGGGAACCACTGCGGTCCCCTCCGGTACGGATACCACTGACGGTACGACCACTAAGCCGACCACCAGCAGCGGCATCGGCGCGGGCAACGCCTATGTACAGGCAGGGGCGGCGTGGAATCTGGTGCTGGTCAACGATTGGAATGCGGTGCCGGCTTCCTACGAAAGCGAAACCGAGATGTACTGGATCGGCAACCAGCGGTTGGATAAACGCATTCAAAGCGCGGTCAGTGAACTGCTGGCGGCGGGATCCGCCTACAATATCCGCGTGGTATCGGGGTTTCGGGATCAGGCGCTCCAGGCCCGGCTGTACAATAATGAAGTTCAAAGCTGGGTCAATGCCGGGTTGTCCCAAGCGGATGCGCAGATAAAAGCCGCCACCATCGTCAAGCAGCCGGGGCACAGCGAACACAATCTGGGGCTGGCCATGGACCTCGGGGAAGCGGAAATGAGAAATTGGAAGAGGACTTTGAAGAAACCGAGGCTTTCCGCTGGCTGATTGCCCACTGCGCGGAGTATGGCTTTATTCTCCGGTTCCCCAAGGACGGAGAGAGGACCAGACGGGCGTTATCTATGAGCCGTGGCATTATCGCTATGTGGGGAAGGAAGCGGCCAAGGAGATTATGGAGCGGGGGATCACGCTGGAGGAATATTTGGCGGAGAAAGGGCTGTAAACGAGATTTTCCCGATGATAGGAAAGGAAGCATAACATTGATGAAGGCGCCGGATGGCATCGACGACATTCTGATTCTGGGCGGCGGCCCCGCCGGATGTACGGCGGCTCTGTATGCCGCGCGGTCGGCTATGAAAACACGGATACTGGAGAAGCTGGCGCCGGGAGGACAGATGGCCACCACCGATCATATCGACAACTATCCCGGCTTCCCCGACGGTATCGACGGATATTCTCTGGGCACGCGGATGGAGCAGCAGGCCCTGCAGTTCGGTGCACAGGTGTCCGCCGGGAAGCGGTCAGAGTTTCCTTTACGGCCCGGTGAAAACGGTGGAAACCGCCGACGGCGCCCGTTATGAGGCGCGGGCCGTCATCGTGGCTCCGGGGCCTCTCCCCGTGAATTGGGGCTGCCGGGCGAGGCCGCTTTCCGAGGACGAGGCGTTTCCTACTGTGCCACCTGTGACGGCGCTTTTTACCGGGGCAAGCGGGTCGTGGTGGTAGGCGGCGGCGATACCGCCGCCGTGGATGCGCTCTTTCTGGCGCGTATCTGCGAAAAAGTCACGATCGTGCACCGCCGGGGAGCTGCGGGCGGCGCGGGGATACCGGCGCCGCTTGGAATCCACGGATAATGTCGAGTTTCTCTGGAACAGTGAGGTCACGGCCCTCCGCGCTCAGGAGAAGGTAGAGGGTGTGACAGTGCGGAGCCGGACGGAGGAGACGGCCCGGGATATTCCTGTGACGGGGTGTTTATTGCGGTGGGGACGGTTCCCAATACGAAGCTGTTCCGCGGTATTCTGGATATGGATGAGGCGGGATATTTGCTCGCTGGCGAGGATACCTGTACCAATCTCCCGGGTATATTTGCCGCGGGTGACGCACGAAAAAACCGCTGCGTCAGGTGCTGACAGCGGCGTCGGACGGGGCGGTGGCTGCTTATATGGCGGAGGAATACCTGCAACAGATAGAATACGTCCTCTAAAAAGTCCGGTCAAACAACGTTTGACCGGACTTTACAAAATAACAAAAATAACAGGATAACAGGCCGGCGGAATCATCCGCATAAGCCCTGTAGGAGGAGATATTCTGGAGATTAGTCAAGGAGGGATACGCGTGGCAATACTTTTCCGCGGCCAGGCGGGGAACTCCTTGACGGGGATACGATCGTCAATCAGATAGTCGCAGGAGACATCGAACAGCTCAGACAATTTGAGAAGAGTGGGATAAGACGGACTGACTCTTCCGGTTTCATAATAAGCATAAGTCGAGCGGTCTTTCCCGATAATCTCCGCTACGCGCCATTGAGGATAGCCAGCGTACTGACGCAGCCATCTCAGCTTGTCCCCCAACATATTGCATTCCATGATTTTCCCTCGCTTTCAGTAAATCGCTTTTCGCCAGACCAGGCGTAACAAGAACCTCTTTATTCTGATTTTAACTCTACAAGTATTAGATTACTATAGCTGTTTCAATAAGTCAAGTGGAAACAATTTATTTTTTTCGATACAGAAAAAATTTCCTTCCATAATATTTTGCGTGCAAACAATCAATAATTAGACAACAAAAGCGTGGAAGAATCAAATACAAAAGCGATAATAAGTCAAAAATGGAGAATAGAGATTGATTTTTAAATGAATCAGACGATTTCGATAGATGGATGGAACTATTTTGGTCAATTAGAAACGGCAAGCCTTCGTTGGGCCGATTGGAAACATTTTGACTGGCCGGGAACGATCTCCGTACAGAGGCCGATGAAATTCCGGAGAAGCGGCAAGAAGAGGCGGAATAAATGAAAAGTTTTAGCGGATCCGACTGATAAGGCGGAAGGTTTGCTTGCTCTTCCTTCCGTTGTATGGTATACTGGGCCCAAGGCCTCTATGTTGTGTGGACAAACCATGTGGGAAGTCCCTGGGCCTGGAGCCGTCCCTGCGGGCCGGTTCCCTTTCACTGTATGGTCGTCGGGGCCAGGGTCTCTATGTTGCAGATAGAGGGAGAATTCGAAAGAATTCTCCAACCCCAGGGCAATATAACATAGAGTCATCTGCCACTCAGGCCCTGGGGCGCTGGGCCGTTATGTCAGAGGATGAATGGTTTGGGGAAAGGCAGTCGTCAAAACGCTTCGGCGAAACTTATAGCAAGAGGATGGATAGAATGGAAGAGAAAGCCTGGGACCAGGCTCAAGGCCGCACAGTATGGTTTTTAGCCCTGATTTTCTTGTCGCTGACCTTACTGCTCTATTTGGGGTTCCGTACCGACAAAGCGCTGACCACCTCCCTTCAGAAAATCGTGTTCCCTCTGGGAATCAGCCTTCTGCTCTCCGGTCTGGTGACCCTGCTGTTTTATATCCAGCTGGATGACCGGCAGGAGGCTCGGAAAAAAGGGCCTTTATTTTATCCGATTTTCTCCGGAGTGCTGGCTGTAATCTGCATGTTTTTGGCGCTTTCCTATATGGGCGTCTACCCGGTAGGGGAAAGAAGCACCATGATCGTGGACATGCACCATCAATACGCCCCTTTGCTGTCTCTCCTGAAGGATCGCCTTCTTCATGGGGGTGGGGTTCTATACAGCTTTGAAGTCGGATTGGGCGCCAGCTTTCTGCCGTTGTTCGGCTATTATCTGGCCAGTCCCCTGAATTTGCTGCTGTGCTTGTTCCCCGACAGCATGCTTACCGACGGCATTCTGGTGATCACTTTAATCAAAGTGGGGTTAGCCGCCGCCTTCTTCACTGCCTGCATCCAGTATATCCATCGCCGCCGTGACTTGTCTTTGGTGGCTTGCTCGCTGATGTACGCGCTGATGATGTACATGCTTGCCTATTTCTGGAACATCATGTGGCTGGATGTGGTCATGATCCTGCCGCTGGTAGTCATGAGCTTTGAAAAGCTGATGCGCGAGGGCAAGTATCTGCCCTATATCCTCACCCTGGCTTATGCGTTGTATGCCAATTATTATATTGGCTTTATGCTCTGCCTGTTCCTGGTGCTGTACTTTGTTTTTATGTTTTGCGCAAGCGCCGTCCTCTGGACCGGATAGGCAAGAGCTTTGTGCGTTTTGCCGTGTCCTCTCTCATAGGCGGCGGGTTGGTGATGTTTTGCTGCTGCCGGTGGCGGTTTCCCTGGGTGACACGTCGGCGGCGGGAGGCGGCCTGAAGGAAATGGCCAGCAACTTTGATATGTTCAAGCTGCTGGGCCGGCATCTATATGACGTGAGCCCCACGATTCGTTCGGGCAACCTTCCCAATATTTATTGCGGTATTCTGCCTTTATTCCTGCTGCCTATTTTCGCCACACAGAAAACCATCCCCCCTGCGCAGGCGGCTGGCCTATATGGCGATGCTGGCGGTGGTCGGGTTCAGCTTCGTGCTGAATCAGTTGGATCTTCTCTGGCACGGTCTGCATTCTCCCAATGATTTGCCGTACCGTTTTTCCTTCCTGTATTCCTTTGTCCTGATTTTGATCGCATACGAAACGCTGCTGCACCTGCGGTTGGTCCAGTTCAAGCAGATTGCGGTATCGTTTACCGCCATTCTTACCTATCTTGTCATTGAGGAACGGTTTGGCGATGACGCCTACGGCTTCGATTCCATTTATATCAGCCTGCTGCTGGCGGCGATTTATGCGGTCATCGCGGTTCTGGTATCCCGCAGGAAGCTGTCCCTGGCGGTCCGGCGGCCTGCCTGCTGCTGCTGGTAGTGACGGCTGAGATGACCTTTAACGGCGGCGCTGTTTTCCAGACGTTGAACAGCAATGAATATTTTACCAAACGGGCCGATTATGTGGATAACGACAATAGCCGGGCCATTCAAAAGGAGTGGACCGTATGCAGGAGATCGGCGACGCCGCGACAAACGGCGGTTTTTATCGGATGGAATTTTGCCGCGCCGCACCTGTGTGGATACGTCTCTGTTCGGTTACCGTGGTATGACGGTATTCGCCTCCAGCAATTCTTATAACCTGACCAAATATATGGGCGGGATCGGCTATGCGAACAATGGCGTCAACAGCCACTTATACCGTGATTTTGTCGCGGCTTCCGATTCCCTGCTGGGGATCCGTTACGTCATGCTCAAGGAGGACGCCATGCCGGGCACCAAGCTGAAAAAGCTGGAAACGGTGACGGAGGGCAGCGTCACCTATACGATTTATGAGAATCCCTACGCTTTGCCGGTGGCCTATTATGTCCAATCCTCGATCGAAAATTGGGGATATACCCAATACGATCCGATCACCTCTTTGAACGATCTCTTCACCGATCTGACAGGGAATGGGGAAAACATGTATACCACTCTGCCCATCTCTGTTGAAGGCGGCAGCAGCTCCACTGCCAAGGCGACGTCTGGTTCGACTGCGGTGACGGTAACGCCTTCGAGCAGCAACAAAACCGGAAAATTTGTGGCGGATATTGCGGAGGAAGGCCAGTATTATGTTTATGTGGACTGTGGGGCCGCGGAACGCATTACGGTTTCCGGCGCACAGAACAAAACATGGTCGGTGAGCAAGAGCGAACCGTATCTGATTGATGCGGGTGTGCTGTCATCTGGTACGCAGATCACGGTGGCCATTACAGCGAATTCTACCGTTTCAGGCAATATTTATGTGGCCAAGCTCAACGATACCGTATTTGAGCAGAACATGGCGACTCTGGCCGCCAACGGTATGGAGGTTACAGGGGTTTCCGAAAGCCGGATTTCCGGTCAGGTAACCGCCCCTTCCGACGGTGTGATTTATACCTCTATTCCGTATGACAAGGGCTGGAGCGTGGAAGTGGACGGGCAGAAGGTGGAGACCTTGCTTACCGGCTGCAACGCCATGCTGGCTTTTCGCGTGGGGCGGGATCCCATTCGGTCCAGCTCAGCTTCTTCCCCCGCGGATTGGTGCCGGGCATCGTCATCAGTCTGATCGCTTTGGCGGCGCTGATCGTGCTGATTCTTGCCATTCGCCGCAGCCGTCAGGCCAATGTCCCGGAGACCGTTACTGTATCGGTCGCGTCTCCCGACAGGGAAAACGGGATGGAGAGTGCGGTCCCCCGCTGGAGCAGATGGATCAGCCTCTTCCTATTCCGGAAAAAGAGGCGCCGGAGGATGAAGAGAAGCCTGCCGCATGGGGAGAACTAGACAGGAGGGATCGGCGGATGATTACGATTATTATGCCGGTATATAATGAGGGTGAATATATCTATCAAAATGTGGTATCTGTTGATGACTTTTTGACGGAACAGGCAATCGAGCATCAATTTTTATTAGTTGACGATGGTTCCAAGGATCAATCCTATAGGAAATGTGCCGTTTGGCGGACGATCGGCCATGTGTTTCCATCATCCGTCTTTCCCGGAATTTCGGAAAGGAAGCCGCCCTGTGCGCGGCGTTGGAAAATGCCGGAGGAGATGCGGTACTGGTGATGGATTCCGACCTGCAGCATCCTCCTAAATATATACCGGAAATGGTCCGTCTTTGGAAAGAAGAAGGGTATGATGTCGTAGAAGGCGTCAAGGCGGACCGGGGAAAAGAATCCTGGGAAGTAAGCTGGCTGCGCTGTTCTTTTATCGGGCCTTCCGCAAGACGACGGGAATCGACATCGGTGTGGCGTCGGATTTTTAAGCTATTGGATCGTTAGGTGGTGGAGGCTTGGAAGCAGCTGCCCGAAAAAATACGTTTTTCCGGGGGCTATCTGCTTGGGTCGGGTACAAGCGCTATGCGCTGCCCTTTGAGGTGGCTCCCGGGCTGGGGGGCGAGACCAAATGGACGTTGAAAAGCCTGACCCGTTTGGCGGTGAATTCGATCACAGCTTACACGTCGGCCCCTTTATTTATCGTATTCTGGCTGGGTGTCCTCATGGGGATCGCGGCAGTTATTATGGCGGTTCAAACACTGTATATGTACTTTTAGCCATAACGCCGCCACGGGGTTCTCCACGGTAATCCTGCTTCTGCTGTTTATTGGCAGCGGCATTATGATCAGTTTGAGTATTATCGGATTATATATTGCCAAAATTTATGAAGAGGTCAAGGGAGGCCGCGCTATCTTATTAGGAATAAACGCGGAGCTGCCTTGCTGGAGAAGGAACCGGTTTCCATTTGTAAAATGCCCCTTATAATGGATTGGCCGGAAAAAGCCGCTGTATACAAGGACGAAAGACAGATTTCCTCTATCCTTCTGTACAGCGGTTTTTGCGGCAAAAGCCGTTGACAAACTTTGGTGGATGAAGTATAATAACGCCGTTGCTTATTTCAAGAAACGCTTGAGAGGGCAGCCTCTGTTTGATGGCGCAAACACAAAACAGATCGCCAACCATTTCGGGGTGTAGCTCAGTTTGGTAGAGCGCTTGGTTCGGGACCAAGAGGCCATGGGTTCAAGTCCCGTCACTCCGACCATCCCAGCAGCATCGCAAGATGCTGCACTTTTTATCTCAAGTCAGGACTTGAACCTTTTCAAGCTCCTGTCAACCGCACCAAAAAGAAACCAAAGCAAGTGCTTCGGTTTCTTTTTATCTTTTCTTGTTAAGTTTGATCAATGACATTATGCCTATTACCGGCATTTGTTGACAAAAACATGTTCTTTTGTATATTGAAAACGGCAGATCATATACAGAAAATATGCCGAAATGTTTATTTCTTGCAGGCTTTGATCAGCTCATGCTGGGATATGAAAAAAGAAAGCTTTATATCTGCCTCCTGAGAATATAAGAGGCATATTTAACCTTGCGGGCATTGTTATGCCAGCTCTTATGATCGATGGCAGGGTTGTTGGCAAGTGGAAGAAAAAGGCAGAAAGTTGACTGTTACACTATTTGAAAATATAGTTGAAAAGAACAGAAAAATCGTTTGCGAGAAAGCAGAATCACTTTGGGATAATATCATAACGGTGGAGTTTGTGTAAATGCCATTTTGCATAAATAAGCGCTAATTGCATGATTGTTTCACGATAGGTTTAGTTTATTAGGTATTACTTGACAGGGCAAACCGCCTAATAAGCGGTCGATTTTCCGCCATTTCGCCCTCGCAACGGTCCACGGTCGCTACCAACCTTTTGCGGGTTACAGGAGTTCAAATCCACCTACAAAAACGCAAAATATCTTTTTGTTTTAGAACCTAAACACGCAATACGCACGCCGGGGTTTTCGCTTTTCAAAATGTTTTATCACGCGTCCAAAATGCTTTTTTGTAGTCCTCTTCCATCTAAAGACACTATTGAATCCAAACCATATGGGTTCGGATTTGTTATTGTAGTTTAACGGAGGTATAAGATTATGAACGAATTATACGAGTTAGCAAAAGGATATACAAATCGTTTTCCCAATGGAAATACCCCTTATCAAATTGTTGCTAAGGATTCTTGAAGAGTGTGGTGAGGTTGCTAGCGAAGTAAATCACTTTGAAAATAGCGGCATTAAAACACAAAAACACGGCGAACCCTCCAAACAACATTTAGCCGACGAAATAAAACAAGCTATAAATGCTTTAATTCAGTTAACTGTTTATTACAAAGTCGAAGATGAGCTGAAAATATCTATTGATCGTTCGATTGATAAAATGAAAACGAAGGGTTGTTGTAACTTTGAAATTAAGTAAAAATCAAATCTATACAGCAAACTGGTGAAAATATTTTTTTATAGCTCTTAGACAAAAAGCAGAAGCCGCGACCGTAAGGTTGCGGCTTTGTTTTTTGCTTTGTGCGTAAGGACGATAGAACCAATTCCAGCACCACGCCATCGGCACTAGAAAAAAGCGACAAGTTTGGGCTTGTCGCTTTTATTTTAAGTTGTCGCAGCAAAAAACGGAGCCATATATCAACTTTGGTATCGTCGTTATTTGAAAGTGAATGTATAAAACAACCATTTCGAGATGTTTTCCTCGCACATTCTCCAAAACGGAGAAAATATTGATTTGCGCTTCATTGATTCTACCAATAGTTTCGTGTACAATACAGGCACAAGGACCGGAACTTGAATTTTTTACGAGGTAAAACTATGAATACTTGTAATATCACCACAAAACTTTCAGAACTGAGGATAGCAAAAGGAGTCACACAGGGCGAGGTTGCAAGTGCATTGTCCGTATCTAACAAAACCATTTCAAAGTGGGAGAACGGCACATCTTCACCTGACCTTTCGATGCTTGTTTCTCTTGCAAAATACTATGACGTAAGTACCGACACATTACTTGGTTTGGAAGATAAGCGAAAAGGGACAAAACAAGTTATAGCAGACGAATTCAGAGGTCTTGACCGACGTGAAACCGCACTCAAAGTATTTGAAATCATTAAGGAAATGTTTTCTGCATGTTTTGACGCTGCAGGCACGGGAGATGATAGTGTTTGCGATGATATGGACACTATCCCGTCTCAAACAGATAGTATGTCAAGATATCAAATCTCTCTGCACGAGTTATTCAACTTCGCCGTTTGCTCGGACGATGTAAACTTTGCCGTGGTTCAGCTTCGCAATAAATCAAACTTTGCGTGGCTTCTGGATAAGGAAAAACAGAAGCGTATCATCGATCTTCTTGCCTTCCCTGGCGGATGCAGACGTTCTGAAAATCCTGTCATTTATTCACTCAACAGCTTGCTCCGAAAGTTTTACCACGGGTTATATGTCAAATAACACTGCTGTGTCACTTGATAAGACGACAGCTGTGCTTGAAAAAGCTGTGAATTAGGTATTTGCAGTAAGGTAACTGCTCACCTAAAAAACGGTAATGCTATCATATATGAGTCCTTCGGAGACGGCTTAATCCTTTCAGCCCTTTCTATTGCATATGAAAGAATGTGCGGCAGCAACGGATACAATTATAACTATAATGGCAGATGTAAAATGATAGGAGGTAAAAAGATATGAGTTTATCTCAAAATATCAAAAGACTTCGACTTGAAAAAGAGATGACACAAGAACAGCTTGCATCTCTGCTTGGCGTTTCAGCACAAGCGGTTTCCAAATGGGAGACAAGCGAGACCTATCCCGATGGCGCGTTGCTTGTTCCTATTGCAAATGCCCTTGATGTATCTCTTGATGTTTTGTTCGATAACAAGGCATATTCGTTGAATGACATATCCACGAGGATACGAAATCTGATTTCAGATACTCCCGCAGATAAACAAATCCACCTTGTCCGTGACATCTGTTGGCAGATTGAAAAAGGGTTGTTCAACTGCCGCATGGCGATTGAGGACAATTATTTGCCTGATGAAATCAATATGCAAACGCGATCATCGTATATTCTGAATGATTACGGCTTTACACACGTTTCAAACGGTCGTGCGCCTTTCTTCTCCGTGTTTCCCGAATACGGTAACAATCTTTCCGATGTGATCGGTAATGGAGAGGAAATGAGGAAGATTTTCGCAGCTTTGGCTTCACCCGAAACGATGCATGCGCTGTTGTTCATTTTCAAAAAGAGGCGAACTATGTTTTTGAAGCAGAGGTATTATCAGAGTTGTGCGAGATTCCTCTTGAATGCATTGATGATGTTATAAAAGATCTCGTTACACTTCATGTCGTGTACAAGAATGACTTGGAGATAGACGGAAAGACGTGTGCTCTCTATTATTCAAAAACCGCATCATCTGATTATTGCGCTCATGCTCTTTGCACACGAATTGAATTACCAGGATGGATACTGTCTGCAATCGCATAACAGAAACAAACCTTATTTAAAATGACAACAACATTAAAATCCGAAATCCATTATCTAAGAGGGCGTTGCCTGAATAGAAATTCAATACTAACTCATAATAAAATATATAGTTGTCGGTTCAACCCCACATCAAAATTTTGCGGTGGCATCTTTTTTGCTACATGAAAACACCATTGCAATCTGAACCCTCGTGGTTTGGACTGGATGGTGTTTTTGTTATAATTCCAGTATTTAAGTGGTTCCCCGAAACCGCTTTTTGCTATTTGGAGTCAAAAGAAGAAAAACGCAAATTTCAAGACAAAAAAAGTCGAAAGTAAATGTTTCTGAGCCGGTTTGTCTATTCGTCTATTCCTTTTCCTGCGCGACCCCAGACTATATCCAAAAAGTTACTATCAAACACTTTGCCTGCATTGGCTGTTCCCTATAAAAGCGAAGTTCACTTCAAACTTTTGAAATATCCATTAGTCTACATAGACAATATGAAATTCATCCGGATACTCTTTTTCAGCCTCCGTAAAAATATCCAGGATTTTTTTGCAATTCCGCACGTCGCTGTTTGTTTAAAGAAGAAATCCCAGTAAACCGGATATTGCATGGGTAACCGATAAAACCCGTTAAGCAATCCCACAACGCATCTCGATTTTCACCGAAAAAATCTGGTAGAGCCAGTCCCCTTTTAATGCATTTATAAAGGTCACGATAGTGTTTTACCGGTGTAAAATCAACTGTATAAACAAAATTCGCTTTAAAATTTGATCTCTCCACAGTATCTCCTCCTTTATACAATTTGAAAAAATGTTTGATAATGAGCGTAACTGACAAAGAGTAATCCATCATCAGAAAATAACAATCTCTGGCTGTTCCGATATCCTCCGTGGTAATTGACGTCCGCTTGATACCATTTTCGATTGGGGGCTGAAGAGCTTACCTTCTGCGTTGCGATAGGGCTCGTACAAACATACACCCGGAAGCACTTCCCAAAGATTACCGTTCAGGGTTTCCAATCCTTTTGTTTTGCCTCCGTTTTGTGCATATAGTTTTCCGGCAATTCGCCTGTATTTTTTCACTACATAATCTGCCCCGGTATATCCATTTACCGTTGCTGTACCAGCCAAAATACTAAGCATCCATTCGATGCTGCCAACGACAAAACAGGTGAGAATTTAATCGGATTTCAAGTGTTGTTGGCGCATCTTTTGCAGGATATACCGAGCCATATTTATCCCAGCAAGGCTCACAGAGTTTCTCGTCGATCACTGCATTTCTATACTTATAATCTCTGCTTTTCCCAGCTTCGGCTGTAGGTGGTGCCCATTCAGGCTTTCGGTAAAGATTACGCCGTATAGCGCCGCTAATTGCTGTTGTCTTGTTTCTTCTTCCATCTTGCACCCTTCTATTTTTAGAACATTTGTTCTATATTTAGTATAGCAAAAAATGGGAAATGTCAAGTGATCCTATCAAGCCAATTCTGTGTAGTCCGGCTTCATGGGCTACCATTTTAATGTCCAATTGCCCCCACAGCTAAATCCCAAAAAGGTCACGCCGCGCCTTCGCTGCTCGCTTGTAAACGCGCTCCGGGCGCTCACGCTTGCTACCAACTTTTTGCGGGTGTGTCTGCGGTACATGGAGTTTTTTCCAAGTCCTATAATTGCACTCCGACCAGTGTAGAAACCTGTCGAAAAAGCTTTCATTGCTTTATCGGCAGGTTTCCAACTCAAAAAGCCGGTACTCAGCGTTATTGCTGAGTACCGGCTTAAAATGAATATGCGGGAAACCGAAAGGCAGATCGCTTTTGATCTGGTACAGTTTTTTTATTCCACGGAGGATATTTTTTGCAGCGCCTGCTCAAAATCTACAATCAAGTCGCCTATATTCTCAATTCCCACGCTCACGCGTACAAGATCGTCAAATGCTCCGGCGGCCTCCCTTTCTTCACGGGTGCTGTGCAGCGCCATTGTGGAGGCCGGGTGTATCACAAGGGTCCTTGTATCCCCTATGTTGGATACGATCAAGGGCAGCTTAAGCTCCCTCATGAGGGCAAAGGCTCTTTGGCGGGAACCGGTTCTTACGGTAATAATTGTACCGAAGCCGTTTTTGAGCACCGCCTTTGCGGTATCGTAGCTTTTGCTTGTTTCAAGCCCCGGATAATTCACCGTAAGGCCGGGGGATACGCGACAAATACCGCGCAAGAGCAAGCGCGCTGCTGCATTCCCTTTCAAGGCGCAGTCCCATTGTTTCCATACCTATAAGGTTTAAAAGGCGTTCTGCGGCGAAAGACAGCCGCCGTGGTTTGTCAGAAGGTCGGCGCGGAGCTTTGCAATATAGCAGCGCTCCTTCTGCTCAAGGAAGGGGGCCATCTGCGGGAACCCGCCGTTGTTCCAGGGGGAACGTTCCGCCGTCCGTAACAACTCCGCTTATGGCGTTGCCGGTGCCGTTGATATATTTGGATGTGGGTTTATTACCACATCCGCTCCCCATCTTAAGAGGGGTTGCAAGGAAGGCTGTTGCCATTGTGTTGTCCACGATCAGGGGCAGATTATGGGCATGGGCTATCCCGGCAAGCTTTTCTATGTCGGTCACGTCAAGGCTTGGGTTGCCGAGTTTCGGCAAAGATAAGCTTGGTTTTTCCGTTTATGGTGTTTTCAAGCTCCTGCCAGTCGTTGGGCTTTACATAGCGCACGGTGATATTGAATTGCTCGAAGCCGTTGAACAGATTAATGGTTCCGCCATACAGATCCGCGCTGGCGATAAATTCGTCCCCGCTCCTTAGAATATTTAAAATCGAATAGGTTATTGCCGCCATGCCGGAGGCGCAGGCCACGGAAGCCACGCCGCCCTCCAGCTCCGTTATGCGCTCCTCAAAGGCGGAAACGGTTGGGTTGTTTATGCGGCTGTAGCAAAAGCCCAGCTTCTTCTTTGCGAAAATATCGGCCATGTCCTCTGCGCTTTCCTGCGCAAAGGCGCTGGACTGATAGATGGGCGGATGCACAGCGCCCTTAGAGGCCGGCGGTTTTGCCCGCGGTTGTGCCGTGAAGAAGCACCGTGTTGAAGCCGCGTCCGTCCGCCTTGACCAGTTCCATGGCCATCTCGGCAGGTATGATTATGTTGGAGGTGCCATACCTGCCGCTGTAACGCATGGTGTATGTCCCTTGCCAAGAATCACATCGTAGGAGCCCCAATCGATATCCCTTTTTCGGACATTGCTTCTTACCTCATTTAAGAACTCCCTCGGCACCTCATAAATAGTATGGCCTCCGAGATACGTGTCGAAGGGGAGGGAAAGAGCCCTGGAGAGCGTCTCCTCGAGTGTTTTCAAGGTATCGTGATTTTCGGCGAACATCCACATATCGGGATTAAAGGCGTCGCCGGAAACAAGGAGCCGTTCCTCCAGAACAAGAAGTCCGATAGTCCCTTTTGTGTGGCCCGGCAGCTCTATTACCTTTACGGTAAGGCCGCCGAGATCAAAACACGCTGTCCGGACGGAGGGGATGCATTTCGGCCAAGGGTTGTTGAGCGAAGGTCTCCTTTTCCGATCCCTCAAGCCCGTTCTGACGCTGGAGCCTGTCATAGACGGCGCGCCTTCTTTCGGCCGTATTGGCGCTTTCATAAAGGGCCATGTCGGCGGAGGAATATACACACTGCCGTATTGGTAATTGCCTTGAGTATGGTCAGGGGTGCCCATGACTGTTTATGACAGTATAAGGAACGGACAGAAGCGAATCCGTAAATTTTTTGTTATCGGCTATGCCGTAGCCCGTATCCATCACAATGGCCTTTTTTGCTGCCTTTTATGATGGTAAAGTACACTCCGGAGGCTTCCTGAATCTGCCAGATTCCATCCCGTATCCGAAATAATTCATGCATCCGCTTCTACCCCCATGTATCAGTAGGTCTCGTCTACTCCGTCCAAAACACGTAGGCCTTCTCAATAAATGCGTCGATATCGGTGCTTTCCTCCAACAGCCCGATCTTAACAAATTCATTGACGTTTTTAACAACAGCGTCGTAACCGCCCTGAACAGAAGGCTTGCACACATAGCTGTCCAGTATTTTTCCAAACAGCTCCGGCTGGCCGGACAGATATTCCTTTTCAACCAGGTACTCGGCAGCCTCCATTGGATTTTCGTCGACCCATGCGGAAGCCTTCATCACGGCTCTGGTGTATTTTGCGGCGATTTCGGGGTGCGTTTCAGCAAGCTCAGTGGTAACAAAGGTGGCGCAGCAGTACTCGTCCTTATATGGTTCGTCCACAGCCGTATCCAGCAGGGTCTTATAGCCGTAGCTGTTGATGGCAACGGTTGCGGCCGGATCAACAAGGCAGATAGCGTCCACAGCGCCGTTGTCAAGGGCCATTGCCAGATCCGAATTGCTGTAAACCACAAAATTGACCTCCAGATTGTCTGGAGTAACGCCTACGCCCGCGTTGTAAAGCGCTCTTTTTAAGCAGTACGCAGGGCGCCTCGGCAAGGCCGACAACCCCTATTGTTTTCCCCTTAAGATCGGCAATTGCGTCGATGCCGGAATCCGGTTTTACAAGGAGCTTTATGCAGCCGTTGTGAATGCCGGCCGTCATGGTGATGTTAAGGCCGTTGTCTATGGGCTGAATGAATTTACTTACAAGGCCGTAGCAGGCGTCAACCTGACCGGAGCCGACATATTCGGTCACGAGCCCGTCCATTTTAACGACTTCATAATTGAGGCCTTCTTCATCGAAATAGCCCTTTTCGATGGCTATCTGAAGCGGAGCCTGGCACAGAACCGTGCCGTAGCCGATTTTAAGCTTGTAGTCGTCTCCTTTTTTCGCTCTTGCTGCACCCTGCAAAGGAAAGGGAAAGAAGCGTGAGCAGCGCCAGTAACAATGCCAATTTCTTTTTCATTTTGGTTTCCTCCTGTGTGAATAATTTATGCTAAATGTAGTAACTCAACTCGTTTGCTACATTTCCGCCGTAGTGCAGAATTTTCAGAATTTTGGAACGGTACTGCAAAAAGTCGGGGTTGCTTCTGTCACGTGGTAAAGCCCATGCCGATATCGATGATCTGCTCTATTTTCGCAGGTCTCGGCGACATGACAACTACCTTGTCGGAAAGATAAATGGCCTCATCCACATCATGGGTGACCATGATCATGGTCATGTTTTCCTCTTTCCATATGCGCAGGATCTCGTCCTGCATGTTCATCCTCGTAAAAGCGTCGAGAGCGCCCAGCGGCTCGTCAAGGAGCAATATCTTTGGTTTTCCACAAGCGTTCTTGCGAGGGAGGCTCTTTGGCACATGCCGCCGGAAAGCTGATGGGGATACGATTTTTCAAAGCCTTCAAGGCCCACAAGGCGGATATACTCCTCTACGCGCTCTTTGTTCTGGCGGTAAATGCGGCGTGTCCTTAAGCCGAAGGCCACATTTTCATAAATAGTGAGCCAAGGAAACAACGTTGGATTTTTGGAATACAAGACCGCGTTCATAGCTTGTTCCCGATATTTTTTCGCCATCCAGCAGAATGGCGCCCTCATCCGCCTCGATAAGACCGGCAATCAGGCGGAGCAGGGTGGATTTTCCGCAGCCGGAGGGGCCTATAAAGGGAGGTAAAGGAGCCGGCCTCGATGGTGAGGCTGGCGCCGTTGAGCGCAACAAGCTCTTTTTCGCCGTCCCTCTGGAATTTTTTACGACGTTTTGTACACGAAGTCCGCCTACCACTTTATAACCCCTTCTGCCATAGAAGAACCTTGTCTCTTACCTTAAAGAGCAGGGTGATCAGAATAGAGAACACCAGGGCTATGACGATCAGCCCAGCATATACGTTTGCATAGGAGAGCATTTCCTTCTGCCAGTTAACATACCAGCCGATGCCGTATTTTGCACCGATCATCTCGGCTGTCACAAGTGTGATAAAAAGAAGAGCAGGTTCCGTTGAACAGCCCCAAAAACATGTGGGGCATGGCGGCAGGAATGCCTACCTGAAAAATCTGAGAAAAACGACCGGCGCCCAAGGTGCTGGAAACCTCAAAATAGGAGTTCTGAACATTGCTGATCCGCTGCTTGTCATGATGGTTGTCGGGAACCACACCGAAAACGGCTATAAGGAAGGTGCTGGCCGAAACAGCCGAAGGGAAGCACACCAGAACAAGCGGGATCCACGCCGTGGGGGATAGGCCCGAGCAGACGGACGAGGGGCATCAGCCAATAGCTTACCTTTTACTGAAGCCCGCGGCTATACCGCATGTAAAGCCCGCTATAGCTCCGGAAAAATAACCCACAAGCAAAGCCTGGCTGAATATAAGAGGCATTTTCCGAGCAGCCCCCTGTCCGTTACAAGAACGCCGAACACCTTGTCAAGCGAGGGGAAATATAATACCGGGAGCAGCGCGGATTTTGCGGTGACGATATTTAAAATATTCAGAAAAAGAACGGCCCCCCGCAATAAAATAGCCCTTATAAATGAGTCCTTTCCGTATACCTTTTACACCGAAAGAAAGCAGAAATGCCGCCAAATAGGCCGCCAGCCCAATCCAGAGCGCATATGTAAAATATGGCGCTTCAACATTAGGATGTTTCCCGGAATTGGGAATGGCTGTCTGCAATCCCAAGGCGAACAAAATGGATATAATGGGCAGAATTTCTTTTTATGACATCAAGCTTTTTAAGCTTTGTTTTTCCCCTCCATGCCTGCATCCGCTCCTTCTTATTCATTTAACGGTTTTTGATCATAGCATATTTTTCCTATAAAGTAAATAGGTTTTATATGTTTTAAGGCGCAGGCAATCGTATTTTTTAAATAAATGCCAAAAACGGATTGAAGCTATATTTTTTATTGTGGATTTTATTTATGATGATTCCGCTTATACGAAAGCTGGGGATATCGGAGACAAGATTATAGAACCTGGCGGGAAAAGTATGTAGACGAACGGCATCAGAGGGCGGATGACTCCACCGAAAAAGATCTTGCGGCGTCCACAGGGAGAAGGCGAAAAAGAAATTGGCCTATAGGGCATTAAATTTCATACCGGGCCCGCACAGCGTAATAGATAATCCTGATTGACATATTGATGGCATTTTAATGGCATTTTATTAATATAGTATTTAATGTTTTAGGGATTAATGATGCTTTTGGGGGACGAAATGAAAAAAAGAGATTAAAAAACTCTTGGCGGGAGGGCTGATTCTGATGATGACCTTGGGGATGGCGCCCGGCGTATCCTCGGCCAGCGAGACATATGAAAAGCTGGCGGACAACACGTTTACCATCGTATGGCAGTCGGATCCGCAGTGGTACTCATTCAAATACTTTGATATTCTTCCTCAGATCAACGAATGGGTGATAGATAACCGCGAACGGCTGGATATCAAATACGTTGTTCACACAGGGATTTTGTCGACCTGCCGAATAAGCAGGAACAGTGGGAGGTCATGACCAAGGCCTATGATATTTGGGACAAGGCCGGTCTGCCTTGGGGATGTTTGCCCGGCAATCACGATACCACCTGGAGTAAGGATTGGAGCGAATACAGTAAATACTTTGGCAAATCCCGCTTTGAAGGAAATCCATGGTACGGGGCGACTACAAAGACAATCTTGGCCACTATGATCTGATGACCCTCGGCAGGGGTGGATTTTATATTTTTGTACATAGGGGGCATCGAATTCAGCCAGGAAGATTATGACTGGATGAACGGCGTACTCCAGACGTATAGCTCGCGCTTTGCCGTTCTGGTGACCCACGAGTACCTAAATGTGAGCGGGGGACGTACGTCAAGCGGCGCAAAGCTATACAAGTATGTGGTTAAACCCAATCCCAATATCCAGCTGGTTTTCTGTGGAGATAACTACAACTCCGTCCGGCGGGTGGACAAGATGGACGATGATGGGGACGGCGTGGCAGAGCGTACCGTGTTCCAAATGATGGCCAATTATCAGGACTTAACGAATGGAGGCAATGGATATATACGTTTCCTCGAGTTTGACACACAGGCGGGGAACCATCGCCGCCCGTACATATTCCCCGTATTTGCAGGACTTTAACGCCTATGACAATGACGATGGCAACAAGGATGAATACGGGTATCAGGATGAATTTACCATTCCTGTTGATTTCAGCGCCTATAAATCCAGCGGCGGTTCGGATATGGACACGACGACAGACAGTTCGGAGGCGGGCGCGGAGGCTACAGAGAAACCATCAGCCGATGCCACGCCGCCGACAGGAGGAGGGAAGCCCCCTTTTCGTGGGATTGGGATTGCTGCTGGTAGCGGGCGGCTTGACAGGCATCTTCTTGTTCCGGAGGAACAGACGCAAACCGTCTTAAAGAAAAAGGGGACGGCTTTCGGATGAGCCTGTATCTGTAAGACGGGAGCAGCCCCGGGCGCATAAAAGTAAACAAAGCCACATCAGACGAAATCTGATGCGGCTTGTTTACTGCTTTATGGGGAGCGGGACAAACGTGCCAACGCATTTCGGCCAAAGCGGGCGGCTTTAGCCTTCCAACAGGCGGATATAATGATTGGCCTCCCGCAGGACATGATCGGCCAACAGAGGAAGGATCACCGACCGGATCTCACAGTTCTGGATCCCCTGTGCGCCTGCCGCCTTGAAGTCCCGGAATTTGAGCGTTTCCCGCAGGGAATCGTCGTGAGCCATGGCGGCATCCTGCCGCTCACAGGAGGGCCAGCAGCTTGGCGTAATCGTCCGCAAAGGAATCGGCTGACTCGATCAACGCATTTTCACAGGGATCCAGCAGCCCGCGGATGAACAGAGCATGCTCCATCATGATCTGATTCCAGAATTGCTCGGTCTGTCTCATACACCGGCAGTCGGGAAGACGTCCGTTTTCGAGGTAAAGCGATATACGAGCGGTAGAGTCTGGCTTCGCGCAGGATGTGTTCGATCAGGAGCGGATAATTCATGGTGAACATCCGGCAGGACAGGACCTGGCGGAGGGTTTTTTCCTTCAGTCGGATCAGACCGTCCAGCAGATGGAGCGAGGTCCTGTTCAGCTCCCTTACCCGCCGGACCAGTTCGGGGCTGACCGTCGGATTCTCGCAGCCCCGCAGCTGGGCCTCCAGTTCCGTGATGTTCTGATTGATGCAGATTCCCGTCAGCCGCTGCGTCTGCTGTTCGGCCGCCGCTGTAAATTCGGTCAGCACCTCCCCGAGCAGAGGACCCTGGGGCCGACAATACCGCTGCTCAGCCGGACAGCTTGCAGCAGCAGACGCTCGAATTCATTTTTATATCGCTCCGCCTCTTTGGCAAAATCGGCGTTTGGCGGTACATAGGCCGCCTCCAAAAATAGAGAGTGCTCTTTCATAATGCGTGCAAAAACAGATGCAGTTCCAAAGACAGAACTACATACCTTTCTCTGGTCTCCATTGCAGTACCTCCATGAAATATATTTGGGGTGCGGATACTGTATTGTATGTCGCTTTGAAATAAAGTGTACAAGCAGAACCTCTCACAGGAAGGAGACATACAATGGAGAAACAGATTGTCCCTGGCTGGACATTTTGTATCCTTATGAAAGGGGTATACTTTTTTGCTTACCCTGTCTGACTACCCATCCCAGCGTGTGGTAAGGACGTTTGATATTGAAGCCATCTCTCTGCCGATCGTTTACAACCGATACGGCGATCACGACCCCAACGGCCTGATGTATGTCCTGAAACAGGATTCCCGAGAGGATCCAGCGCCGGGCCAAAGAGAACTTTGCGTTATCCCTCCGCAGCCCTATGAGGAGGTGCAGCCTCTGGTCATACGCGCCAATGTGGGAGACGAGATCCGCATCCGTTTCTATAACCGCCTGAACCGGAGAGCCTCCATTCATGTGCAGGGGCTTCCGTACAATGTGCTGGATTCCGACGGCGCCAACGTGGGCTTTAATCCCGATACCACGACCGGCGGCTGCATCCGTTATACCTGGTTCGCGCAGCGGGAGGGCTGCTATCTGTTTTCCGACCTGGCAGATCCCCGAGGCAGCGAGCAGGGGACCAATATCCATGGTCTGTTCGGCGTGATCATCGTGGAGGAGGCGGGATCGACCTGGCGTCATCCCGTTACCGGAGAGCCTTTGGACAGCGGCGTGTTTGCGGACGTCTATCCTCCGACAAAGCCCTCCTTCCGCGAATATACGATCATCTTCCATGATGAATTGGAAATCCGCGATAAGGATGGACTGCCGCCTGTGGATCCGCATACCGGACTTCCAAACGGAACCACCGCCATCAGCTACCGCCCGAGCCCATGCGCAACCGCCCGCCGCTGATGTCCCACGGACGCGAGGATCCTACGGTGACGGACGAGGATATTTCCATGAGCTCCTGGGCCTACGGGGATCCCGCGCCCTTTATTCCCAAGGCCTATGTGGGGAGATCCGACGAAATTCCGGCTGGTGCATGGCGGGGTCAAGGAAACCCACGTCTTCCATATGCACAACCATCAGTGGAGGTTGGAGTCGACGATCCCAAATCCACCATCATCGATTCCATCTCCGTCAGCCCCCAGGAGTGTTATACGCTGGATATTTTGTACGGGGCACGGCAGCCTGAACAGGATGATCGGCGACGCCATTTTCCACTGCCATCTCTATCCTCATTTTCATGAGGGCATGTGGACCCTGTGGCGGATTTTCGATCGTCTGGAGGATGGATCCGGCCGTTATCCGGACGGAACGGTTATTGAGGCTTTGATGCCGCTGGAGGACCGGCCGCTTCCGCCGCTGAAGGACGCCCTGCATCCCGGATATCCGAACTTCATCAACGGGCGGTTCGGTCAGCGCCCGTTACAGCCGCCGCTGGGGATCCTGACGGCGGAAGGAAAGAACAAGATCGACCCGACGCCGTTGGAAGAGGCCAATTTTGTCCCGGATTTTACACGGGCGCCCTGTACTCCCAGCCCTGTCCCTGCCATGCAGCGCAGACGAGCATCTCAAGGTATTTGAGCTGGCGGTGGTACAAGCGAACGTCGTATACAATTCCTATGGCTGGCACGATCCCCAGGGCCGTTTTTCGTGCTCAAGGAGGAGATCGAACGGTACGGTTCCCTGGAAGCCTACCTGGCCAAAATCGAAAGCGGGGAAATTCGTCCGGAGCCGCTGGTCATCCGCGCCAATGTGGGCGACTGCATCGAAATGCGCATGACCAATCTTCTGCCCGAATTCCTGGAGGGCAGTGCATTCCAGCCCAAAACCCTGACCGACATCGTCGGACAGCATATCCACCTGCTGAAATTCGACACCATCGTATCGGACGGCGCCGCCAACGGATACAGCAATATTGCAGGGGCCAAACGATTTGAAACGCTGATAGAACGGTTTTTGTCAACGAAGAGCTGAACACGGTATTTTTCCATGACCATTTGTTTGCCAATTCCCATCAGCAGCACGGCCTGTTTGCAGCCTTGATTATTGAAGCCGGCCGGTTCGGTTTATTCCGACCCCTGTACGGGAGAACCGCTGAAATGGGGAACACAGGCCGTCATCCGGACCGGACAGGGGATTCCTATCGGGAGTTTGCCCTGTTTGTCCACGACTTTGCCCTGCTTTTCGACAAGGAGGATCAGCCTCTCAATCCTCCCGAGCATCCCGGATCGGATGACGATCCCGGCGTCATGGGCGTCAATTATCGCTGTGAGCCCATGCGGGAACGGCTGAAAATTCGAAACGACCCTTCGCATATCTTCAGCTCTATTGTATATGACGACCCGGCGACGCCTCTGCTGGAAACCTACCCCGGAGAACCGATGGTCATCCGTCTGCTGGACGGCGCCCATGAGGAGCAGCACGCCTTCAACCTCCAGGGAATGTCCTGGAGAAAGGAGATCACCGACCCGGTTTCGCCCATCGTGCAGGAGCAGACCATTGGCATTTCCGAGGCGTTCAACATCCGGGTGGACGAACCCTACGCGGCGGGGGATTATCTGTACTATTTCGGAGGCATAGACGATCTCTGGCTGGGCCTCTGGGGAATCATCCGGGCCTATGCCTGTCCCCAGGCTCATCTGCTTCCTCTGTGTACGGATCGCCCGCTTCCCGCACCCCGTCCGTTTGTTCCGCCGGAGGGAGCCGTTATCCGGCGCTTTGAAGTGGCGGCCATCCAAAAGGATATCGAGTATAACCGCTACGGGGACCATGATCCGAGGGACTGCTCTTTGTCCCGCTTGCCCAGGCCAAAAGTGTTTTATGCAGGCGCAAAAGGCCGGTCCCGCTGATTTTGCGGGCCAACGCGGGAGAGTGGATCGAGGTCATCCTGCATAATTTGTTCGATTCCCCTGATTCTCTCTATCACGATTACCCATCTGTTCCGCTGGATATGCCGCATGTTCCCTCCAACCGAGTCTCCCTGAATCCCCAGTTCCTGCGGTATGATCCGGTGGCCTCCTCCGGTGTGAACGTAGGGTATAACGCCGTCGAACAGACGGCGGCGCCCGGACAATGCATCCGCTATCTTTGGCATGCCGATAAGGAGTACGGCACCTGCTTGCTGAACGCTTTCGGAGATCTGCGCAATCAGCGTTACCACGGCTTGTTCGGCGCGATTATCATCGAACCGCCGGCCGCCAAGCATTACGCCGGTTTTCTGCCGGTGGAGGAGAATCATCTGGAGCAGACGGTGATCGCTGCGCCCGGCGTCGAAACCTTCCGGGAGTTTGTCCTGTTTGCCCATAACGGTATCCGCCTGCTCGATAAAGACGGACAACTGATCAAGACAGCGGAAGAGGACGGGGAAGGCGGACACGGGGGGCCCGACCATGAGGACACGGGCGAAAAAGGATATAATTACCGTTCCGAACGGTTTTTCAACCGGCTCCGGCGCTTTCCGCTCCTTGACAAGGTATTCGATTCCAAGACCCACGGCGACCCGGCCACGCCGGTGTTGACGCCTTCTCGGGAGAGCGGGTCCTTATCCGCCTGCTGATGCCCGCAGATAAGCCGCGCAATATCAGCTTTACCCTTCACGGGCATGAGTGGAGAGCGCAGCCGGATGATCCCTTTACGCGGGTGGTGCCAATCCAGGGCGCCGTCAGCGTGGGCGGAACGTATACCCTGGAATTGGAAAACGGGGCGGCGGTATGTCCGGGAGATTATTTGTACCGCCCGGTTCCCTGCGCTGGGATGTGGAGTCCGGTATGTGGGGCATTCTGCGCATCCTGTCCCGCAATATTCGCTCCTGCTGTGAATCCCTTTGCCGCAATATCTGCCAGCGGTGGGGAAAGAATAGCGTATTCTCCTCGCGCCGCCGGTCAAAATAACGGCGCCCGGTTTCGCATGTCCGGCAGCCGAAGCAATTCGTCAGGAGTTGCCGGCTGCTTTCTTATTCAGCGTTTGTAGGGGAAATCGAAACCAAACGCCCATAGGGGGAACGGCGGCGGTCGGATACGTGCAGGGGTTTGACCGATTGACACATACGCCCGCCCACCGCCGCATACAGTAAATAGAGGGGGACGATGATGAAGAGAGAACTATATAACCGGCAGGCCTCAGTTGACTACGCAAAAAAATGGGCGTTGGCGCGGAATCCCCGGTATTATAATTTCGACGGAATCGGAGGCGATTGCACCAACTTCGCATCACAGTGTCTGGTTGCGGGAAGCGGAGTCATGACTGATACCAAGGATGTCGGATGGTACTATCGTTCACCGACGGATCGGGCGGCGGCCTGGTCGGACGCCCAGTATTTCCATGATTTTCGTGTAAGGCATCAGCGGAGCGGCCCCTGTTGCCGCCGAGATCCCCCTATCGCAGCTGGGGATGGGGGATTTTGTACAGCTGCATAACGGAACGGAATATTATCATACGCTGATCGTAACCGGGTTTTCGAATGGGGAACCGTTGGTATGCGCCCATACGGAGGATGCTTACATGAGGCCTCTGCAGACCTATCTCCACTCGACAAAGCAAGGGCTTCACATTGTAGGGGATCAACCGGTGGTGAAAAAGACAAACGATACGGGTGGAAACAATGTCTAAACCATGCGGCCTTCCGATAAGGCAGGCCGGGATCAGGAAAAAAAAAGCGGGCCATCCCTTCCTGAAAATCCCGGAAGGGGATGACCTTTCCCTGAAGTTCAATTCGCGCCGCAAAAAGAAAGCAGAGAGTCAGCGCTGAAAAAAGCCGATAGCCGGATGGGTGACGTCATAAATCAAAATGCCCATAATAAAGAGGATGAAGGCGCAGCAGCAAATGAACAGCCGGTGGATCCATCGGTCCTTCATTTTGATCGTCTCTTTGGACAACAGAGAGGTCTCCACATTCAGCTGAATTTCCCGCTCGTCTTTCCCGGCGGATGAGGAGGCGATCCCCACCAGTTCGTCGAGAGAACCGCCCATGGCAATGACCATATCTCATACGGTTTGGAAGCTGGGATTGTCTGTCTGACCTGCCATAATCCGGTTGATCGTGCCAATAGGAATACCGGACAAATCTGATAATTGTTGATTCGTCAGATTTCTTTTGTCTTTCAGCGCTTTTTAGCTGTTTGCAAAAGCATCACAATTCACCACCTGTGATAAAGTATTTTATCATTTACGGGGACGATTTTCGGCGGGCAACCGTACCTGGGTTTGACGAATAGCTACCCATGCTATACCCTAAATCACAAGGAAGCTCCTCCGGAAGAGGACCCCAATCCCCTATACCATTGTGGGACATTTCGAAGGATATCCGCCCACGCTGATCGCTTCCTTGCCGCCTATTATGATACCGACGGTATCATAAATAGAACTCTTAACATAACTTTTTATGTAATGGAAGTAAAAGATGAAATTTATTTATGGAGGAGGATTAGTATGTCGACGAAACGTCCCATAACGCTTTAGGACTGTGGGTCATACCGGAATTGAACCGCCGGAATATCCGGTTGATGGAGTTTGCGGAATTACTACATACCACCCCGCAGAACTTGTCCGATCTTTTTGTGGGGGAACCGCTTTAGAGATCACACGCTGTCCCAATGGGAAATGCGCTTCCTGGGAGGTCCTGGAGACCATTGACAGCGAAACGCGCGAGAAGATGCTTCCGCTGGTGGGCTATCAGGTTATTTGTTCGTCCATCCATAACGGGGAAACAGGAGATTATATCGCCTATGGTCTGCAGTGCGTCTGCTTTTCGGAGGGTTCTTGGTATTGATGGATGCCCTTCCGGACATATCCACATGCCGGGAGACAGTGATCGGTCTGGCGGCACGGTTTAATGCTTCGGCCGTCTTTCTCCTTTGCATTTTCGCGACGCGGTAGTGGATTGCTTATCAGAAGAATAACTCATTTTAGCCGGTTTGCCAAGGGGCTCTCCAAAGCGCCGGTATAAAAAACGGGAGGGCCCTTACGATAGGCCCTCCCATTTTTATACCGGCGGGAAGAGTGGAGATACCAGACGGTAAACGCTGCCGTGGCCAAAAAGAGCGGTCGCCAGGATCAGGAGATTCACACAATCGATCCCTTTGGGACAGGCAGGCGGACCGCCGGGAATAACGAGACAAAAGAAAATAACGGCTCCAATCAAAAAAGATTGAAGAATGACATCCAGCTGAAGCACAGGGACAGCAGGCTGAGGCAAAGCCCTGCCAGAGGTCGTGCGCTGAAGGGCTGTATTCCGGCGACTGCCGGAGGGGTGGGAGGTTCGCTTCCCACAATGGATGCGCCTCCGGCCACTATGCGGAGTTTTTTCCCGCAAGAGGGACAAGTGCCCATGACCATTTCCCCTTTCCGAATTTAAGCAAAAATGACATTTTTCACAAAAATATAGAATGTTGACGGATGTGAGACAGGGATTCCTTCGGAGATTATAACACATTTGTATTCAATTGACAACATATGTATTCAAAAGCATGTCAATACTCCTCTAGAATTGAGATGAGATTGAAATCGTTTGAGGAGAGGGACTATGCTTGACGCGGAATTGGTCGGAAGGGTGATCCAGGGCGTTCGCGAAAAAAAGGGACTTTCCCAAGAGGTAGTGAGCAGTTTTGCGGAAATCGGACGGACCCACCTGAGCGCCATCGAACGAGGTCAGCGGAAACCCACGCTGGAGACATTTTATAAAATCAGCCAAGCATTGGATATCAGGGCCAGTGACCTGATAAAGCTGATCGAGAAGGAAATGGAAAGCCAATCGAAAACCGATGGATAATATCAAGACAGGATGTATGGCCAAGCGAAGGCCCTCTTTGGCACACAGGTCAAAAGGCACGCTGTTTTCTAAAAACGGCTTGCCTTTTGACGTTATGACAGAGCGGAGAGGTATGGAGAAAAGTGATTTCTTTGTGCCGGTTACCTGTCGTCGCGGAATCAAATAAAGAGACAGGCAATCGCCTGTCTCTTTCTATATTATAGCATCGCGATACTATAGATATATACAAAAACGGAGTTTCAATATGGATCTGCCGTAAAAATATTGGTTTCGGTTTTGAAAGCCTTGCAGGTAGACCTGTGAAAAAAGTAAACCCGGCTTTTAGGAGAAAATATTTGGAAAGCAGGGTTTATTCACCACCTTTTCATTTCCCGCCGGACAAGAAGCAGCGCCAAAATGCCGGACAAGCCATCTGCAACGGGGCTCGGCCCACAGAACGCCATCAATTCCCCAAATCAGCGGGAATATGATTACTAATGGGAGCAGAAAGAACACCTGCCGCTGAGGGATACCACGGTGCCGATACCGCCTTTGCCGATAGATGGAAAGAACTGTGCACAGAGAATCTGTGCACCTACAATAAAGGTACAGAAAAGGAAAATATGAAAATACCGCAGGGCGAAATCGTAATAAAGTTCGTTTCCATTTCCGAAAACATCGATAATCTGGCGCGGGAAAATTTGGAAGCAGAGAAATGCAATGCAGGATATACTGGTCACAATCGTAACAGCCTTCTTGAAGGTATCCTTTACACGGGGTAGTTTCCGCGCCATAATTGTAGCCGAGGATGGGCTGTGTGCTTTGCGAAATGCCAAAAATGACGGCATTAAAGATGGCGCTAACCTTTGAGATAATCCCTACGCAGGCAAGCGGGATGTCCCTTCCGTATGAGGAAAGCTCGCCATAATGTCCAAGGGTATTGTTCATGACAATCTGCACAAGGGTGATGGCCAGTTGATTTGCCCCCTGCCGCGACGCCAAGCTGAAGAATCCCGGCAATACTTTTGCTCCTCGGAACAAAATCCCGCAGTTTCAATTGAAAGGTCTTGAATCTCGTAAAAAAAAGAGGATCAGAAGCGCCGAAACAAACTGTCCGATTACGGTGGCGAGGGCGGCGCCCGACATCCCCAGATCGAATCCGAAAATCAGGATCGGGTCAAGAATACAGTTCAGCACGGCGCCCGACAGGGTGGAAATCATTGCGTACCGGGGGCTTCCATCCGCACGGATCAACAGGCTTGCACCGGTCCCTAGGATGGCACATGGGAAACCAAATGCGAGAATACGTGTATACTCAATGGCGTATTTCAGGGTTTGATCGCGGCCGCCAAAGGCTATGAGGATCGGGCGCAAAAAGCTGTGAAAGGACGGCGACCAGAATACCGCATAGAATCATCAGGGTCATGCCGCTTCCGACGATGGATTTAGCCCGGTGTTCATCCTTTTGGCCAAGGTGCAGACTGAAGGAGGCCGAGCTTCCCGCGCCAAAGGTCATAGCCAGTGTGGTAATAATCATGACCAGTGGAAACGCCACATTGGTTGCGGCATTGCCCATTTCCCCATTTTACGTCCCACAAAAACCTGATCCACAATATTATAGATAGAGCTGATCAGGCTGCTTGCGATGGCGGGGAGTGAATATTTCAGGATCAGTTTCCCGATGGACTCTGATTCCAACGGATTATAAGGAGGTGTGAGTTCATTATTCTCCATGATGATCCTCCATTCTGTGCCATACCTTGATGGAGGTTATCAACCATTTGTTGCAGGGTTTGTTCCACTAATGCTAGCTCTGCCGGGGAAATGTCTGCGCTGAGGGTGTCGTAAAAGTCGGCGTGTACTTTCTGATCTGTTTGGCCGCTGGAATTGCCCTTTCCGTCAGGTACAGATGCTTGACGCGCCGGTCCTTTTTATCGCCGATAACTTTGATGTAATCGATTTCAGTCAGTTTCTTGATGATTTTGGTCAGCGTTGCTTTGTCAACGCGGATACACTCCGCCATTTCCTGCGGGGATGCACCGGGATGGTCATAGAGATATTCCACATAAAATTGCTGACCCCAGCTGATTTCAAACCCGAGCAGGCCGCGGTCATAGTACATCTTCATGAGCCTATCGAAGATGGAAATACAGCGTCCTAAATTTGAAAAGCGATCATTCAAGGCATGTAACACTCCCTTAATTTATTTTACCTTTCTATTATATTGAAAAATAGTAGCGAACGCAACTATATGACGGTTGATTTTACAGAATGCCTGAAATGGTGATGGAAATTCCACTGAATTTCGCTTAAAAAGTATTTGAGAGAAATTCAGTGACTGCTCTCGAATATGTTTAATAGGACAATAAATAAAATCGACAAGCACTATTAGGTGCTTGTCGATTTTTGGTAGCGTCACAACACGATGGACGCCGTTATTTCATTATGTTGGCCGCGACGCTGGTTCCGGAACGGATTAACTGGTTAGTCAAAACAGATTCCTTTTTCTCACGCTTTATCTGATTGCATACTTTTATGATTTCCAAGACAAACGCCTTTGACTTGTCAAGCAATGGACTGGACATAAAAACCGCTCCCCGCATCCTACTTCTTCACTCTTCACTATTACCTATTACTTTCCAAAATCGACTGCTCATTTTAGTGAAGAGTGAATAGTGAAGAGGTAATAAGTAAAAAATCGACAAGCTCCTTACGTCGCTTGTCGATTTTTGGTGAGCCATCGGGGATTCGAACCCCGGACCCTTTGATTAAAAGTCAAATGCTCTGCCAACTGAGCTAATGGCTCATAGGTCGCTTAACGCGCTTTGATATTATATCCAATACATACGGTAATGTCAAGCCAAAGTTTCCCATTCTTCGCCGGATTCGAAAGGTGGGGGAAAAGCCATTGACAGTGGATTTCATCGTTATATAATGATCCATGAAGCATAGACGACCGCCTGTGGGGCGGATGAGCAAGTGAAAGGGAGAGGGAATTTATGGATCGAGAGGCATTGGCCCGCTATCGCCGGTTTTACCGGGAACAGCTGTTGGAGGACTGCATTCCGTTTTGGATGAAAAGCGATCTGCTGGACCGGGAGAACGGCGGGTACATTACTTCCGTGGACCGGCAGGGCAAAAGCTACAACGACGACAAATCTGTTTGGTTCCAGGGGCGGGGGCTTTGGACCTTCTCCGCTTTATGCAACCGATACGGCGCCCGGGAGGAATGGCTGGAGGCGGCCCGTCTGGGCAAGGATTTTCTGGAGAAATATTGTGTGGATGCCGACGGCCGGATGTTTTTACCATGACCAAGGAGGGAAGGCCTCTGCGCAAGCGCCGGTATCTGTTCTCCGAGAGCTTCTATACCGTGGGCATGGCGGAATATGCCGCCGCCACCGGGGACCGGGACGCGCTGGAAAAGGCGGAGAAATGCTTTGAGAATATGCTGGCGATTTACCGCGCTCCGGCCTCCGATCCCTACAAGATCACGCCTAAAAGCTACGCCTCCACCCGCAGCGAGGCGGGCGGTGGCGGTGCCCATGGTGCTGATCAGCAGCGCCCAGCTGCTGCGCCGCTGCGATCCGGATAAGGCGGCGTATTATTCGCAGGTGACCCGTCAAATGGCGGACGACATCTTTACCTATCATTATAAGGCCGATAAAGAATGTGTGCTGGAAACGGTGCTGTCCGACGGTTCCTTCCTGAACAATCCGGCCGGACGCACGGTCAATCCGGGCCATTCCATTGAAAATTCTTGGTTTTTGATGAATGAGGCGGCGTATTCCGGCGATCAGGACATTTTGAATAAGGCGCTGAATATCCTCAATTGGTCGCTGCGCCGGGGCTGGGACAGCGAAAACAGCGGGATATTCTACTTTGTGGATGTGAACGGACGGCCCTGCGAACAGCTGGAATGGGATATGAAGCTGTGGTGGGTGCACAATGAGGCGCTGATCGCCCTGCTCATGGCATACGGGCTTACCGGGGGAGGAGAGCTACTGGCTCCGGTTCGAGGAAATCCATGAGTATGTGTTCTCCCATTTCCCGGACCGGGAATATGGGGAGTGGTACGGCTATCTTCATCGGGACGGCACGGTTTCGCATACGCAGAAGGGCTCGCTGTGGAAAGGCCCCTATCATTTGCCGCGCTGCCTGATGATCTGCGAGCAGCTGCTGGGATTTTTAGAGGAAGGCAAACCGGTGGAGCCGGTGCTGTAAAAGGCTGTCAGGGCCCGGACGAACCGGCAATCCAAAGGAAGCAGGCCGAAGCTGACCGGAGGGATAAACAAGCGGAGCGAACCGTATCGGTTCGCTCCGCTTTTATCGCCCTGCGGGCAGTTCCTCGAAAGGAGCAGAAGCAGGGATTAACCGACCGTACGGCAGGCTTTGGGATCGTAGGGCTTGTGTTTTTTCCATTTGAGCAGAAGCGCCGAATGGGTGATGACGAGTACGGAACCCGCATTATGGACCAGCGCGCCGACCACTGGATTCAAGACGCCGGTCATTGCCAAAAAAATAGCCAAAAGTTCAGAGCCATGGAAAAGACGAGATTGATCTTGATGGTGGTCATCATCCGTTTGGACAGCGTCAAAAGATGGGGAGCTCTTTCATCTCGTCATCCACCAGGACAATATCCGCGGCGTCTATAGCGATATCGCTGCCGGCGCCGCCCATGGCGATCCCCACATAGGCCCGCTTTAAGGCCGGGGCGTCGTTGATCCCATCGCCGATCATGCACACGGATTGTTTTTCTGTCTGGTAGGTGTCGATGCGGCGCAGCTTATCCTCCGGCAGACAGCCGGCGTGGAGCTCGCTGATGTGGAGTTCATCGGCAATGACGCGGGCGGCATTTTCGTGGTCGCCCGTCAGCAGCACGGGCGAAATACCCAGCGAGATAATGCGGTCGATCATTTCCCGGCTTTCCGGACGCACCGTGTCGGACAGGGCAAGATAGCCCGCCAGCCGCCGGTCAACGGCAACGTAAATAACGGTGCATCCCTGCGACAGGAGCTCTTCCGCTCCGGCCAACAGGGGCTCTTCAGGGCACGGCATGCTCTGCCAGCAGTTTCCGGCTGCCTGCGATGATTTCCCTGCCGTCCACCATGGCGAGAACGCCCCGGCCGGGCAGCATTTGGAATTGCTCCGACTGTGGAACCGGATCACCGCTTTGCTGTCGATAACAGCGTACCACCGCCTTGCCCAGAGGATGCTCCGACCGCTGTTCAGCCGCGGCGGCAAAGGCGTACAGCCGGTCCGGCGCAAACGAGGGCAGCACGCTTCGGACCGCGGTGACCCGAGGGGTTCCGTAGGTCAGCGTTCCGGTTTTGTCAAAAACGATTTTGGAAACGGAAGCCAATCGCTCCAAAGCGTCGCCCTCGCGCACGAGAAAGCTGTGTTTGGTAGCGTTGCCGATGGCCGCCATAATGGCTGTCGGCGTCGCCAGCACGAGGGCGCACGGACAGAAAACCACCAGAATGGTCACGGCGCGGATGATTTCGCCAGTGATCAGCCAGGTCAGAGCCGCGGCGCTCAGCGCGATTATCACGATCCAGGTAGCCCAGCGATCGGCCAACCGGACGATTTTGGCTTTGCCGCATCCGCGGACTGCACCAGACGGATCATGCGCTGGATGGAGCTGTCCTCTCCCACCCTGGACGCCTTCATATCAAAGGAACCGAACTGGTTGACGGTGCCGCTGGATACCTCGTCCCCGGCGCTTTTATCCACAGGCAGCGATTCGCCCGTCATCACCGCCTGATTGACCGAGGTCTGCCCCGACACGATCACGCCGTCCACGGGGATGGTTTCTCCCGGCAGCACACGGAGAATGTCGCCGATTTGGACCTGTTCGGCGGGCACGATTTTTCCCTGTCCCCGTTCAATATCCGGGCGGTCTGAGGAGTGAGACGAACGAGCTTTTCAATACCCGCCTGGGCTTTTGCCACGGTCAGGTCCTCCAGCAGGGCGCCCAGCTGCATGATAAACGCCACCTCCCCTGCCGCGAAATCCTCCCCGATCAGCACGGAAGCGATCAGCGCCAGGGGAGACCAGTACATCCGCCTTGATATCAAAGGCCGTGACCAGTCCGATGACAGCCTCCAGTACGATGGGCACCCCACATAAAAGAATGGCGACCCAAGCCGCGTCAAAGGGCAGCGGAACCAGATGAAGGATGCTGACGGGCAGAGACAGGCCCGATAGAATGAGCAGGACGAGATCCTTTTGATTCCGCCCCATTCCAAAAGCCGTTCCAGTTTTTGCATGGACAATCCTCCTCTTCCATACCCCTAGGGGTATGGAAAGATTATACCAATGGGGGTATGGGTTGTCAAGAGCGATAAAAAAGCAGCCCATACGGGCTGCTTGGATCGGAAAAGGCTCAGGTCATGTTGGCGAAGCGTTCCACCGCTTTGGTAAAGCTCTCGATGGTTTTATCCGCGTCTCCGTTCTCAATACCGTCCCGGACACAATGCCGGATATGACCTTCCAACACTACCTGTCCGGCTTTGTGAAGAGCGGATTTGGCCGCGTTGATTTGTGCCAGGACATCCTCACAGGGAACGTTTTCGTCCACCATACGGTCAATAGCCTGAACCTGGCCGATGATTTTTTCAGCCGGCGGTGCAGATTATCGGAATCCATACATTGTCTCATACGGCGCCCTTCCCTCCATTTTATGTGTATTTTTATATTGTAAGAAGAAGAGACGGCTTTGTCAAGCAGCGGAAGAACTTCCAAACGGGGAATGGGACACCGATAAGGGAACGACGAAAACCGGAGGAAAAGGAGGATATAGGAGGAATTCGGGGAAAAAGGGGGGATAAAATCAAATAATTCAGGATTTTATCAAAAAATCAGGAAATATATTGACATTTGATGTCAAAGCCCCTATAGTAAAGATTGCTGCTTTCCGCAGGCCGAAAACGGCCTGCGGAAAGTCCATGCATCTAAGCAAAGTCCAGCGGGATCAACGCAGCGCCGCAGCCGCGGCCGACAGGCGCTTGGCTGAAAACCCTTTGCGGAGGGCGCTGTCAGAGACCGCGGCCCCGCGGCCGATAGGCGGGGCTCATTACCGCAAAGGGGGATGCATTCATGGAAAATCAGGAGATCATTCGATTACAGAACATTGCCGTCTCGTTTGACGGGGAAAAGGTGCTGGACGATTTCAGTCTGAGCATCCGAAACGGAGAATTCGTCACCTTGCTGGGGCCCTCGGGCTGCGGCAAAACGACGACGCTGAGGATCATCGGCGGTTTCGTTTCCCCGGATGAGGGCGATGTTTTTTTTTGACGGGAGCGTATTACCCAGCTGCCCGCCTACAAACGGAAGGTCAACACCATTTTTCAGCGGTACGCGCTGTTCCCGCATTTGAACGTATACGACAACGTGGCCTTTGGCATGCGGGTGCAGCGAAAGAGCTTCGGCAGGAGATCCACGACACGGTCAGGCAAATGCTGGAGCTGGTCAATCTGAAGGGGTTTGAGAAGCGGGGCGTGGGCACGCTGTCCGGCGGCCAGCAGCAGCGGGTGGCCATCGCCCGTGCCCTGGCCAACAATCCCCGGGTGCTGCTGCTGGACGAGCCCCTTTCCGCCCTGGATCTGAAGCTGCGCAAGGATATGCAGGGGGAACTGAAGAATATCCAGCAGAGCCTGGGCATCACTTTCATCTATGTCACCCATGATCAGGAGGAGGCCCTGTCTATGTCGGATACGGTGGTGGTGATGGACGGCGGCCGTATCCAGCAGATCGGATCGCCTCAGGATGTATACAATGAGCCGCTCAATGCATTTGTGGCCGATTTTATCGGAGAAAGTAATATATTGGACGGCATCATGCACGAAGACTATCTGGTGGAGCTTTTCGGGAAAATTCCGCTGCCTGGACAGCGGGTTTGAGCCGAAAGAGCCGGTGGATGTTGTCATCCGGCCGGAGGATATCGACATTGTGGAGCCGGAGAAGGGGCATTTGACCGGTACCGTCACCCGGGTCACCTTCAAGGGTGTGCATTACGAGACCATCGTGGATTTCAAGGGCTTCAAATGGATGATCCAGACCACGGATTACTGTGAGCCGGGCAGTGTCATCGGCATCGTGCTCAACCCAGAGGATATCCATATCATGAAGAAGTCCGCCTATTCCGGCATGTTCGGCGACTACAGCTCCTATTCGGAGGAGTTTGACGAGATGGCTGATCCGGAGGCCGATCTTCTCCACGAAAGCGGAGGTGAGGTGGAATGATGAAGGCTCGTTCCGCTGCGCCGTTTATGGTATGGATGGCCCTGTTCACCATTGTGCCGCTGGCCATGGTGGTGTGGTTCGCCTTTACCGATTCCGCGGGCAATTGGACTCTGGAGAATATTTTCGCCATCGGAGAGTATGCCGAGACGTTTTTATCCTCCATTGCCATGGGAGGCCTGGCTACGCTGATTTGTTTGGTGCTGGCCTATCCTCTCGCCTACAGCATTTCCCGCTCCAGCGAACGGGTGCAGCAAACCATGGTTTTGATCGTCATGCTGCCCATGTGGATGAATATGTTGCTGCGCACCTATGCCTGGATGTCCCTGCTGGAGAACAACGGGTTTATCAACCAATTTCTGGGACTGCTGGGAATCGGGCCGCTGCATATGATCAATACTAGGGGGCCATCGTGCTGGGCATGGTGTACAATTTCCTGCCGTTTATGGTGCTGCCCCTGTATTCCGTGATGGTGAAGATCGACGCCAGCGTCATCGAGGCGGCCCAGGATCTGGGGGCCAGCTTCTGGAACGTTCTGCGCCGGGTGCTGCTGCCCCTGTCTATGCCGGGGATCGTCGCATCGGCATCACCATGGTATTTGTCCCGGCGGTAAGCACCTTTGTCATTTCAAGCTGCTGGGCGGCGGCAAGGAAATGATGATCGGCGACATTATTGAAATGCTGTTTGTGGGCAACGCGCCCATTACAATGTGGGCGCGGCCCTGTCTCTGGTGCTGATGGTGCTTATCCTCATCTGTATGGGCGTCACCAGCCTGGTGGACAAGGATAACGAGGAGATAGGGGGAGGATGGCATGAAAACCCTGTCGAAAATCTATAATGCCCTGATCTTTGTCTTTCTGTACGCCCCTATTGTGGTCCTGATCGTTTTTCCTTCAACGATTCCAAAAGCCGCGTGGTATGGCATGGCTTCACCGCCAAATGGTATGCCTCCCTGTTCCAGAATTCCGACATCATGGATTCCTTGAGGATCACGCTGATCGTGGCGGTGCTGGCGGCGGCTGTGGCCACCGTGATCGGTACCCTGGCGGCGGTGGGGATTTTCGGGATGAATCGAAAGCTCAAGCAGACCATGCTGGCGGTCAATAATATTCCCATGGTCAACCCGGAAATCGTCACCGGCGTGTCCCCTGATGCTGATGTATGTGTTTATTTTTCCGGGCCACCGGCCTGCTCAAGCCGGGCTTTACCACGCTGCTGCTGTCTCATATTACCTTCTGCATCCCGTACGTGGTGCTGCAGGTGATGCCTAAGCTCAGGCAGATGAACCGGCATATGTACGAGGCGGCGCTGGATTTGGGCTGCCGTCCCTCCGAGGCTTTTTAAGGTGGTGCTGCCGGAAATCATGCCCGGTGTGGTTACCGGTATGCTTATGGCGTTTACGCTGTCTCTGGACGATTTTGTCATCAGCTATTTCAATTCCGGCTCCACGGCGCAGAATTTGTCGGTGACCATCTATTCCATGACCAAGCGCCGCATCACGCCGGAGATCAACGCCTTGTCCACGCTGCTGTTCGGCGCGGTACTGCTGCTGTTGATTTTGGTGAACGTACGGCAGATACGTGATAAGAAAAAATCGCGTCAGTTTTAACGGATTACCGGCGGAAAGACCGTCTGTATCATAGGGAGAATTCCATAAAGGAATACTCTTGTCTCCGGGACGATGGATTCCGGGGGCAGTAAGACCCGAGACGGGAAAAATAAGGAGGGGTTCCATTGAAAAAATAGTCTGGTGTGAGAAAAATCGCATCCCTGCTGGCCGCCTTGGCGGTCACGGTCGCCCTTTCCGGATGCTCCGGCGCCGATACGGGAGAGCAGCCCGCCTGGATGGACGAACCGGCCGCTGAAAAAACCGGCGTGACCCTGAACGTCTACAATTGGGGCGAATACATTGACGACGAAACCTATCGCGTCAACGAAGCGTTTACCCATCTCACCGGCATCGAGGTCAACTACAAGACTTATCAGGACAACGAATCCATGTACGCCTTGCTCAGCTCCGGCGCCGCGCATTATGACGTGGTATGTCCCTCCGACTACATGGTGGGGAAGATGATCAGCGAGGGTATGCTGGAGAAGCTGGATTTTAATAATATCCCCAATTTTCAGTACATTGACGACGAGTTCAAGAATCTGGAATACGATCCCGCCAACGAGTATTCCGTTTCCTATACCTGGGGAACGGTGGGCATTTTTTATAACACCGACATGGTGGATGAGGAAGACCTCCAGCAGGGCTGGGGATCTTATGGAATGAAAATACAAGGGCCAGATTCTGATGTTCGACAACTCCCGTGACGCCTTCGGCATTGCGCTGAAGAAGCTGGGGCTGTCCATGAACAGCGTCAACCCCGCCGATTGGCAGGCGGCCTATGAGGAGTTGGCAGCCCAGAAACCGTTGGTGCAGGCCTATGTCATGGATCAGATCTTTGATAAGATGGCCAACAACGAGGCGGCTCTGGCGCCCTATTATTCCGGTGACGGCATCGTCATGCTGGAGGAAAACGACAAGCTGGACTACTTTGTGCCGGAGGAGGGCACCAACCGCTTCGTGGACGCCTGGTGCGTTCTGGAAGAACTCGCCCCATAAAACGGAGGCGGAGCAATATATCAACTTCCTTTGCAGTACCGAGGTGGCCAAGGCCAACGCGGAGTACATCGGCTACAGTACACCCCAGTCCGAGGCGCGTAAGCTGCTGGATCCGGAAATCGGAGAAAATCCCAACTTCTATCCCCCGGAAGAGGTGCTTAGCAAGACGGAGGTATTCATCACCCTGCCCCAGGAGATCAACGAGCTGCAGGACAGCCTGTGGCGCCAGCTGAAAAAGTAATCCGGTCCGGCCGGAGGCGATTTTCGCCTCCGGCTCTTTTTTTCCCGTAGGACTTGACCGTCCGGGGAGAGGGAGGTATGATACAGATGATTTGGGCCCGTCTCTGGATCGGGTCCGTTGATGAGGCTATCCTCCTTCTCCAATGGCAAGAGATCCTGTTTTTCTCTTGCTGTTGGAAAGAATCAGAAGGGAAAATTGGGAGAGGAGTCATGGGAATGGAAACTACGATCCGCAACGAGCAGCTCACGGTGGTATGCGACAGCATGGGCGGCGAACAGCGCGCCATCACTTCGGCGGAGGGGATCGACTATTTATGGGACGGGGACGCCCGATTTTGGAAGGGCCGCGCCCCCACCCTGTTTCCGTTTGTGGGGCGGCTGCGGAACAACCGGGCCCAGTCGGCGGAAGGAGAGGTGGCCCCTGCCCCGGCACGGCCTGGCCCGTACCCGGGAATGGGCGGTGGAATCGGCGGACAGACAGTCCGTGACCTATTATTTGTCCTCTGATGCGGAGACGAAAAGGGCTATCCCTATGATTTTGAAATGCGCATCCGCCATTTTGTAAAGGACACATCCGTGACCACGGCTTACGATATCCGCAACAGCGGTAAAACGGCTCTGCCGTTCTGCGTCGGCGCCCATCCGGGCTATCGGATCCCGCTGGACGACCGGGATTCCTTTGAGGATTATGTGGTGGAGTTCGAGTATCCGGAAACCGCCGATTGTCCTCAGGTCAACGCGGCGAACGGCCTGCTCATCGACAGCGTGCGCAACCGCTTGTTGAGCGACGAGCGTTCGTTCCGGCTCAATCATGTCCTGTTCCGGGGCGACGCCTTGATCTTCGATCGGCTGAAATCCCGCAGTGTGCGGGTGTATTCGCCCAAGAGTGGACGCGGCCTGCGGATGGATTTTGAAGGCTTCGATTATTTCGGCATCTGGTCCTCCCTGGCCGACGCGCCGCTGATCTGCCTGGAGCCTTGGACCGGCACCGCTACCCTGGAGAGCGAGGACGATGTGTTTGAGCACAAGCAGGGAATGCGTTTACTGGCGCCGGGTGAAAAGGCGGAGTATGCATTTACCGTGACCGTGTTTTGGAGGGCGCGTATGACGCATCAGCCCCTTACAAGCCGTGGTGTTTGACTTGGATGGAACGCTGGTGGACTCTCTCCGGGATCTGGCGGAGGCCACCAACGGCGCCTTGGCGGAGGCGGGGGTATCCGGTCCATCCGCTTGACGAATATCCCCTGATGGTGGGAAACGGCGCCCGTAAGCTGATGGAACGGGCCTTGGGCGCGGCGGCTGCGCCGGAGCGGGTGGATCATCTGCTGGCGGCCTTCTGAAACGGTATGACCGGGATTGCCTGCGTTACAGCCGCCCCTATGCCGGTATGCCGGAAGCGGCGGCGGCATTGAAGCAGAAAGGATGCCGCCTGTTTGTCGTTACCAACAAACCGGATATCCAGGCGCGCAGGATCGTGACGCAGCTGTATGGGGAAGCCCTGTTTGATCGGATCGACGGGCCGGACCGTTATCCGGTCAAGCCGGACCCCCGCGCTGACGCTGTCTGTGCTGGAGGAGGCGGGTATCCCATGCCGGCGCGGGCGGCTTTCGTGGGAGACAGTGGAGTGGATATCCTCACGGCGCGGGCGGCAGGGATGTACAGCGTCGGAGTGCTGTGGGGCTTCCGCGACAGGAAGGAGCTGCTGGAGGTTTCCGGCGCGGATACCCTGGCGTCTATCCCACAGGAGCTGCCGAATATTTTGTTTTCTGAGGGGATTGAGCGGAAATTCCGGCTCTTGTTCCGGCAGAATAGGGCTTGATAATCCGTTGGCAATCTTTTTATAATGAAAAATAAAGTAGAATCTTGTGGAGGGGTAACGATGAAAAGGTTTATCAAAGGGATCGCTTTTGGCTGCGGCTGCGGCTATGATGGCGGTTTCCGCCGCCGCGTGCAGCGGCGATGCATCGTCCAAATACGATCTGGTGAGCAGCGGCAAAGATCATTATGGGGACCAATGCCGAATTTCCGCCCTTCGAGTATAAGGAAGGCAACGCCGTAGTCGGCGTAGATGCTGAGCTGATGCAGAAGATCGCCGATAAGCTGGGCCTGATCCTTGAGATCAAGGATATGGCCTTTGAATCCCTGCCCGAGGCGTTGAGCGGCAAAAAATATCGACGTTATTGCCGCCGGTTTCACCCATTGAGCCCGACCGGGAAGAGCAGATGGACTTTACCGACAGCTATTACACCGCCAGACAGACGGTGCTGCTGCGGGCCGACAGTCCTTACACCTCCATTGAGGAGATGAAGGGCAAGGGACTGAAGATCGGCGCGCAGACCGGTACCACCGGCATGATCTCCGCGGCTCCGGAGCTGACCGAGGAGGCCAACATCGTCGGCTACAACAACGGTTCCCTGGCGGTGGAGGCTCTGCTCAACGGCAATGTGGATGCCGTCATCATCGACAACAACCCGGCCAACGAATACAAGGATCAGCACGGCGACGCCATCAAGCTGCTGGAAAACCAGTTTGAGGATGAGTATTATTGCATCGCGGTGCGCAAGGGCAATTCCGCCCTGCAGGAGGCCATCAACCAGGCGTTGAAGGAACTGAAGGACGAGGGCGAATTCAGAAGATCATCGACGAATACATTAAATAATGGACCCAGGGCCTCTATGTTGTATGGACAAACCATGTGGAATGTCCCTGGGTCTGGAGCCGTCCCTGCGGGCCGGTTCCCTCACCCTCTGTGGTATAGCCTAGGGCCTATGTTATAAGCGCAAACGATGTGGGAGTCCCTGGGTCTGGAGCCGTCCCTGCGGGCCGGTTCCCTCACCCCTGTGGTATAGCCTAGGGCCTATGTTATAAGCGCAAACGATGTGGGGAGTCCCTGGGTCTGGAGCCGTCCCTGCGGGCCGGTTCCCTCACCCTCTGTGGTATAGCCTAGGGCCTATGTTATAAGCGCAAACGATGTGGGAGCCCCTGGGTCTGGAGCCGTCCCTGCGGGCCGGTTCCCTCCCTTTGTAGTAACGGAAACTTTTTTCCGGCGTTTTTCCGAAAGCGCGGATTCTGACAAAAGTTCCGGCTGTCCGTTGGCGGCCTGGCTTTTGTTGTCAAGATGGGAGGGCGAACCCTACCGTTCCCGCCCGGAAGGATGCGGTACTGTCTTACAGATTCTCCGGTATGGCCGGAGAGAAAAGGAGGGTCCGAGAGGTGGCTGCGTTCTTTCAAAAGTTGGTGAACTCTTTCTCCGACGCTGTTTTTCTGTCCCTGATCAAAGAGGACCGGTATCAATACCTGGTACGAGGGTTGGGGATTTCTCTGCTGCTTACCCTGATTGCCGCTGTCATCGGCGTCGTGGTGGGACTGCTGCTGGCTATTGCCAAGCTGCAGGAAATCAACGATCTTACCGGCAACCGGTTCACGCGGGGACTGCGGCGCTGGCTGACGGGCTTTGCCAATGGATATATCTCCGTGGTGCGGGGCACGCCGGCGGTTGTGCAGCTGATGATTATCTATTTCATCGTTTTTGGGCGTTTGCTGAAGGGGATTTTTCCCTTTAGTCTGATGGAGGATTATCAGATTGCCGGGGTGGCTTTCGGTCTCAATTCCGCCGCTTATGTGGCGGAGATCATCCGCGCGGGCATAATGGCGGTGGACAAGGGACAGACCGAGGCCGGACGTTCCCTGGGGCTGTCGGGGCGGGCCACCATGTTTTCCATCGTGATTCCCCAGGCGGTAAAGAATGTGCTGCCCGCCCTGGGCAACGAATTCATCGTCCTGCTGAAGGAAACCTCCGTCGCCGGATATATCGGTATCGCCGATTTGACCAAGGGCGCCCAATCCGTGGGCAGCGTTACTTACGATTATATCGTTCCCCTGATCTGCGCCGCCTTCATCTATTTCCTCATGACCACGGTGCTGTCTACCGGGATCGGCGCGCTGGAGAGGAGGCTGCGTAAGAGTGATTGAGGTACAGAACCTGCACAAGTATTTTGGAGAGCTTGAGGTGCTCAAGGGAATCGACGCCACCATCGATAAGGGCGAGTGCGTTTGCGTGATCGGGCCCTCAGGCGGCGGCAAATCCACCTTCCTGCGCTGCATCAATTTGCTGGAGATCCCTACCAAGGGCGATATTCTGATCGAAGGCGTTTCCGCCATGCAGAACCTGCGTCAGCTGGATAAGCTGCGGCAAAGGTGGGAATGGTGTTCCAGCAGTTCAATCTGTTTCCTCACATGACGGTGATGGAAAATGTCACCCTGGCCCCCGTCAAGCTGAAAAAGGCGACCAAAGCGGAAGCCGCGGACAAAGGCGATGGAGCTGCTGGGGCAGGTGGGGCTGGCGGCCAAGGCTCAGGAATATCCCAACCGCCTTTCCGGAGGTCAGAAGCAGCGGGTGGCTATTGCCCGCGCCCTGGCTATGGAGCCGGACGTTTTGCTGTTCGACGAGCCTACCTCCGCGTTGGATCCCGAGATGGTGGGGGAGGTGCTGGAGGTGATGAAGCGCCTGGCGCTCAATCACGCCACCATGGTAGTGGTCACCCATGAGATGGGCTTCGCCCGGGAGGTGGCCGACCGGATCTTCTTTATTGACGGCGGTATCGTGACGGAGGAAGGCGCGCCGGACGAGCTTTTCCGGCAGCCTAAAACGCCCGGACCAAGGAATTCCTTTCAAGGTCCTGTGATCCCGGCGACATCATAGGAAAGGCAGGACTGCCCATATGAAAAACGCGCTGATCATTTATATTACCATGGGCGTGTTGAGCATTATCCCCCTTATTCTGTTCAACATCCGGAGAATCTGGGTGCGCCGTCCGCCGGAGCCGGTGAAGTTCAAGGCCAGCCGCTTTTGTGTGATTCTGGTACTGTGCATCGGCATCGGCACCTTTCTGTTCGCCGGTTATCAGGCCACCATCCACAATCGGTACGAGATCGCCACCGAGCGGTTTGCTCAGCAGCATGCCGAGATGCTGGTGGAGAAGGCGTCTGCGGAGGATTTCCGATCATTTGTGGAAGAGAACGGCACGGACAATGCGTTGGCCGCCTTCGACGCGGCGATGGGTGGAACAGAACTGGAACTCGTGGCGGGCGTCCAGCCGGCTTCGGTTAAATTTATGCTCAGCAACTGGTGCACGCCCAAATACTGGGGAAGGCGCCGAGGGGTTTGAACAGGTGGAAATCCTCGGTTCGGAAAATCCGGTTTATGTAATGTATGTGATGGATGACGGGACAGAGCAGCGATATTACGTCCTTCGGCTGATCAATACCGACCAGGGATGGAAATACGACTGGTTCGGCGAGGCCAATGAGCAGCACCGGAAAAAATCGATATGCCTACCCTGCTCAACGGCAAGTGGTATACGGTTAAAAAACTGACAGGGAAAAAAGGAGAAAGGGATATGCGCATCTTGTTTCAGGGCGACAGCATTACCGACAGCAACCGGAAGTACGAGGAATTTTACGACTTGGGCAACGGCTACGCCTATTATACAGCCCAGGGTCTGCGGGCGGCACTGCCCGGCAAAAGCTGGAATTCATCAACCGCGGCGTCAACGGCGACCGCACCTGGGAGATGAAAAGCGCTGGCAGGAGCAGTGTATTGATCTGCAGCCGGATGTCGTGTCTATCCTGATAGGCGTGAACGATACCTGGCGCCGGTTTGATCAGAACAATCCTCACGACGGCGGAGGAATACGAAAACAATTACCGCGCCATGCTGGAGGATGTCAAGCGGCACACCAAAGCAAAGATTCTGATGCTGGAGCCGTATTTGATCCACGATGTGCCGGAGAAGGATGTATGGAGGGCGGATCTGGACGCCAAAATCGACGCCTGCCGCCGTCTGGCGCGGGAATTTGCCGACGAATACGTGCCTCTGGACGGTATACTGGCGGCCGCCAGTGTGCATGAACCGCCGGTCCATTGGGCTGCCGACGGTATTCATCCTACGCGGGCGGGTGCCGAGCTCATCGCCCGGTATTACGTGGAAGCGGCGCTGCCGCTGCTCAAATAAACAAAGAACCGAAGAGGGAAGCTCGTATCAAGAGCTTCCCTCTTTTTATAGGCTATGATTAGACATTTGCCGCCTCCTCCGTATAATACTGCGCCTAAGCCTTCCTGCATCTGGGTATATTTGCCGTCCTTCCCTGCATAAGCGGGCGTAGAAAAGCGGTCACGCCGGGGAGCGTGGCCGCTGGAATAGAAATAATAATTTTTAGTTATAGTTTGGAAGAGAAATAGGATTTTAACCGGTCGATTCCGACGCCAATGCCTATTCAATGATAGAAATAAGGGCACCGGTTACAAACATAGAAAGATGAGGCATATTGATTTTGCTGAAAGAAACCATGTTTGCAGCGGTAAACGTTGCATATTCAGCAAGCATATACATGACGCCGAAAGCGGCCGCAGAAATCCATTTCCACTTACCCCCCATAGCCGTTTTTGCCAATCAGCAACGAGAGCACAAATGTTGTAACGGGGAGCAATACCAAGAAGAACATAACACTATAACCTAGTGCATCAGAACCGCTTGTAAAAAACCAGAATACAATTACTGCGATTGCCCAAATTGCGAGGTATACTGTGATTAGAATAAGCTTAGCGAATTTATTTCTGCTTTTACCACATTTGTGCTTTTCTCCAGATAATCCAAATAATTTGACAGAGGCTTTTCCTCCTTTAGCAGATGGTCAAGACTAACGTTGTATAGGTCGCTCATTTTCACAACACTTACAATATCGGGATATGTCTTCTTCGTCTCCCAGTTGGATATTGTTTGCCTGCTTACCCCAAGAATTTCCGCTGCTTGCTCTTGCGTGAGATTCGCTTTTATCCGAGCATTTTTAATTTTAATATCGATATCCATTGGCCTTGCCCTCCCATCTGTGTTTATACGATAAGCGACGGAAAAGTCCGCGTCTATCAAATGCCTTTGGCTTTCCTACTTTTCTCATGCCAAAATGATTTTACATCAAGTACACCGGCGTTCAGGGACTTACTCCCTACCCTTTTGCGCGGGTTTGTCGAGGAGGTATAGTGTGTGGGTGCAGCTATGACGAGAACGGCAGCCGCAGATAGGACATGGATATTTACGGCTCTTTCGTTGGCAGGGTAGACTTGCCGGAATGACCGCCCGGCCTGTCCGGCACAAGAGCGAAGTGCCGGATAGGAATGGTAAAATTTTTGACGCTTCTATTGCTTCTTTACCAAGCATCAGCAAACTCAACGTTTATATTGTTCGTAAGCGGCCACGGCCAGACGGTCGCAGCGCTCGTTCTCCGGATGACCCTGGTGACCGTGGACCCATACGAAGGTTACCTCATGGATGTCCAGCAGCGTGAGCAGCCGGTCCCACAGGTCGGCGTTCAAAGTAAACCTTTTTATCCGCCTTTCGCCAGCCGTTCCGTTTCCAGGAACGGGCCCAGCCCTTTGTATGCCGTCCACCACATAACGGGAATCGCTGGTGAGCACCACCCGGCAGGGCTCCCGGAGTGCAGCCAGCCCTTCGATGACGGCGGTTAGCTCCATGCGGTTGTTGGTGGTGCTGGGGCGCCGCCGGACAATTCCTTTTCCCGTCCGGCCCAGCGCAGGATGGCTCCCATCCTCCCGGCCCCGGATTGCCGGAGCAGGCGCCGTCGGTATAAAGCTCCACTTCTCTCATGGCAGCATCTCCTTTTGTTCGCAGGTCTTAGATAGGCCCAAAATCGAACGCCATAAATGTAGAGGAGAATCCCCGTGAGATTCTCTAGACCATGGGCCGGATAACGTAAAGTTCTTCTCCCTATAAAGGCTCATAGACGATGTACGATAAACGTAGAGGGAGAATCCCAAGGGGATTCTCTAGACCATGGGCCGGATAACGTAAAGTTCTTCTCACTATAAAGGCTCATAGACGATGTACGATAAACGTAGAGGGAGAATCCCAAGGGGATTCTCTAGACCATGGGCCGGATAACGTAAAGTTCTTCTCACTATAAAGGCTCATAGACGATGTACGATAAACGTAGAGGAAGAATCCCAAGGGGATTCTCTAGACCATGGGCCGGATAACGTAAAGTTCTTCTCACTATAAAGGCTCATAGACGATGTACGATAAACGTAGAGGGAGAATCCCAAAGGGGATTCTCTAGACCATGGGCCGGATAACGAAAAGTTCTTCTCACTATAAAGGCTCATACGATGTACGATAAACGTAGAGGGAGAATCCCAAGGGGATTCTCTAGACCATGGGCCGGATAACGTAAAGTTCTTCTCACTATAAAGGCTCATAGACGATGTACGATAAACGTAGAGGAGAATCCCAAGGGATTCTCTAGACCATGGGCCGGATAACGTAAAGTTCTTCTCACTATAAAAGCCCATGGTCAGCGCTCATGCCGCGCAGGCACCCACTTTCTTACGAAAAGAAAGTGGGCAAAATTCGCCAGGGGGAACCTTCGATGGGTTCCCCTTGATCCCCCTCCACAGACGACCAAGGGGTTACCACCCCTTTGGAATCCCCTAACGCTTAATAGTAAAAACGGATAAAGAAATTCCCGAAGGGAAGATCCAACTATGAGCCGGAAAACATTAAATTATATCCCTATAAAGGCTCATAGTCAGTGTACCATAATTCCCTGAGAAAAGGCAAGAATAGGGAGGACGAGGGAGCGGATGAAAAAACAGTGAAAAAATTGCTTTAGAGCAAGATAAAGAGGGAAAGACAGGTCAATACTAAGGCCGAGAACAAACGCCGGACGACGGCGCGGAAAGGCCTGATAGTGAAATGAAAGCAATGATTATGGCGGGCGGAGAAGGGAAACGGCTGCGGCCTCTGACCTGCGATCAGCCGAAACCCATGGCCCGGCTGTGCGGTAAGCCGGTGATGACCTATATCCTGGATCTGCTGGAGGATAACGGGATCCAGGAGGCGGCGGTGACGCTGCGGTATCTGCCGAATGCTGTCTCCTCTCACTTCGGTGATGAATACGGCCGGGTGGCACTCTCTTTTTACGAGGAGGAACAGCCTCTGGGAACGGCGGGCAGGGTGCGCAACGCGCTGTCCTCCGGCTTTGAATGCGGGGATGAGGATCTGCTGGTGATCAGCGGGGACGCCCTCACCGATATCGATTTGCTGGCCGCGGAGAAGTTCCACCGGGAGAAGGGCGCGGCGGCCACGTTGGTGGTGACGCAGGTGGACGATCCGCGGGAATACGGTCTGGTGGATTTTGACGCAGAAGGCCGTGTGCGCGGCTTCATTGAAAAAACCGGGTTGGTCCCAGGCAGTCACCGACATGGCCAACACCGGGATCTATCTGCTGTCCCCGGGTGCTGGAAAAATCCCGCCGGAGCGGGAATTTGATTTCGCCAAGGATCTGTTCCCGATGCTGTTGGAGCAGGGGAAGCGCTGTACGCCTATGCCACCGACCGGTATTGGTGCGATATCGGCGATCTGAACAGCTATGTCGCCTGCCAAAAGGATATCTTACAGGCCGCGTGCGTACGCGGCTCAAAGCGGAGGACGGTATCCATTTCGAAGAGGAACGGCCTGAGGGGCCTTTGAACTGATCCCGCCGGTCTATATCGGCCGCAATGTGCATATCGGAACGGCGGCGACGGTGGGGCCCTTTGCCGTGTTGGACGATGGCTGCCAGGTGGGCAGCGGCGCCGGATCAGGAATCCGTGCTGCTGCCCTGTTCCTATGCCGGGGACCGCGTCTCCCTCACCGGTGCGCTGCTGTGCCATGGGGCCTCTGTCCGCCGGGGCGCTTCTTTATTCGAGGGGGCGTCGGTGGGGGGCGGAAAGCACGGTGGGAGAAAACGCCACCATTCGCCCCGGCGTGAAGATCTGGCCGGAGAAACAGGTGGCGGCCGGAATGATCCTTTCCGACCACCTTCGCGCCGGTCGGGGAACGCCTACGCTGTTCGACGATACCGGTGTGACGGGAGACCGGTGTGGAATTGACGCCGGAGCTGTGCGCCCGCTTTGGCGCGGCTGTGGGCAGCTTGTCCCGCGGCGAACGCATCGCGGTGGGATGCAGCCATGACCGGGCCGCGGCCGCTTTCCGGCTGGCGCTGATCTCCGGATTCTGTCCACCGGCGGACAGGTATGGGATTTTGGCCTCTGTGTGGAGCCTCAGTTTGATTTCTTCGTCAATTTCGGCCATCTGCACACCGGCGTCTACCTCAGCGGCGGACTTAAGAGTGCTCTGCGGCTGGTAACGCTGGGTGGGCTTCCTGCCGAGCGGGGAATGGAACGGGCGGTGGAGACCTGTCTGTCCGGCGGCGATTTTGTCCGGGCCAGCTGGGATTGCGTGCGGGACAGCACCGACATGTCGGGGATGCGCCAGCTATATCGCCAGGAGCTGGTGAGTCTGGCGCCCGACGGCCTTGGCGGTGTGGAATGCCGGGTGCGCGGTTCGGATTATGAGACGGTCAAGCTGTTGGATTCCGTGTTGGATACGCTGGGCTGCCGCCATCCGGAGGGGAAGGGCTGCATCTGCATCTGGGGGCGGGAGGACGGCGCTTGTCCCTTTATGATCCCGAAGCGGGATATGTCTGGCCGGACCGCGTACTGGCGCTGAATTGTCTGCTGGAGATGGAGAAGGGACGCAATGGCTCTGCCCTGCGACGCCCGCCCTGCTTGGAAACGCTGGCGCAGCGGTATGGCTGCCGGGTGCTCCATTATGTCTCCTGTCCCGCCGATGCTTCCGACGCCCGGGCGCGGCGGCTGGCCGCCAATCAGCTGTGGGTGCGGGACGGCCTGATGATGGCGGTCCGCCTCCTTTCGGCCATGAAGCGCAGCGGCCGCTCTCTACAGCAGCTTCTCCGGCAGCTGCCTGATTTTGCCACCACCAGCCGGATAGTGCCCTGCGCGGACAATCCGGGGCGGGTGCTGCGCCGTCTGGCGCAGGACGGACAGGAGCATGTGGGAGAGGGGCGCCCGGGTCCGCACGAAAAACGGCGTGATTTTCGTGCGTCCGGCCAAGCTGGGACGGAGCTTGATACTGACGGCGGAGGCCACGGATATGGAGACGGCCGACGAGCTTTGCGGCGAGCTGCAGCAGAAGCTGGACACGCTTCTCCTTGACAATGGCAGGGAAAAAAGTAAGATAAGGATTAACGGTATGAGGCACCTTCGCCCACGGCGAAGAATTTTGCTCATGGCTTGCTTTTTAAAGCGGGGAATTCCCGCTCAAAAATAGCCGTCCCCACCGGGGATGGATTCGGTTCCCAATTCGGCTGTAAAGCGCGGCATTTCTGCGGGAGAGCGCGACGGACTCCCGCACCAGGGAAGCGCCGGGCGGATTTTTGATAAAAGCGTGCGTGATGAGACGGCCCCGCGTTGCGCGGGCTCTTTTCCCGTATCCGTAATTTGTTCGTGACCGAAAAGACAGGAGGATATATTTGTGACAAACGACACCAAAAAAAAACGGCCGCCAGCCGTCCGGCAACGCGGCAGGCGGGTGAAAAGAGGGGCCCCGTGGGGGATACCGGGGGGCCAAAAGCCGTCGGCGGCGGGCGCAAGGCGGAGCGCATCATCATTGCGACGTTCGCCTCCAATATTTACCGCGTGCAGCAGATCATTGATCTGGCTGTGGCGGATGGGCGCAAGGTGGCCGTCAGCGGCCGCAGCATGGTGAACAACACCGCCATGGCGCAGGAACTGGGCTATATGCACATCCCGGAGGGGACACTGATCAGCGTAGACGAGCTCAACCAGTATCCGCCGGAGCAGGTAGTGCTGGTGACCACGGGCAGCCAGGGCGAGCCCCTGAGCGCCCTCTCCCGCATGGCATCCTGCAGCCACCGTCAGGTGCGCGTGGGCCCCGGCGATTTTATCATCATCTCGGCCAAGCCCATTCCGGGCAACGAGAAAATGGTGACCAAGATCGTCAACGGCCTGCTGCTGCTGGGCGCGGAGGTCATCTACGAGGGCATGTACGATGTCCACGTTTCCGGCCACGCCTGCCAGGAGGAGCAGAAGCTGATGCTCACCCTGACCAAACCCAAGTATTTCCTGCCGGTGCACGGCGAATACAAGCAGCTGAAAAAGCATGCCATCACCGCTGCAAGCCTTGGCATCCCCACCAGCAACATCCTGATCGCGGAGAACGGCTCCAACGTCATCCTCAGCCGGGATGAGATCAAGCTGGGCGAGCCTGTCACCGCCGGTGCCGTCATGGTGGACGGCCTGGGCGTGGGTGACGTGGGCAATGTGGTCCTGCGGGACCGCAAGCACCTCTCCGAGGACGGCCTGGTGATCATCGTGGCCACCGTGGACAG
>VOFE01000389.1_pt1 | contig 50000 bp, 69 predicted proteins | sample 5384071 | NCBI WGS metagenome assembly VOFE01 (sample SAMN12384724, study PRJNA508395) | human gut metagenome | isolation source: healthy gut D | host: Homo sapiens
CGTATTTCTTACGTTCTTTCATTCTCGGATCACGAGTCAGAACTTTCTTTTTCTCTTCCAGAGGAATGCCCGCTCCTCTTTCAAGCGCTTCTTGAAATGCTTCTCGATCCATTTTATACGGCTTCAATTTCGGAAAAATATTTTTCTTATTAAACCGGAAAATACGAATGCCTCCCATATCCATATCTCCCCAATGAAAATACTGTATCTCTCCTTCCGCCACTTCCATTAATCTTTTCAAAAAATCCGTTCTTTCGGAGAATAAAATCCATGACAGAACAGATAAAGCGTATCCTCTGTATTTCATTTCTTCATAATTTGCCTTATTTTCAATCGTTACAATTCTTTGGACTCCTTTTTATAGAAACGGGAAAGGCACGTTCCAATGTCTGCGAATTAATCACTGTTCCGTATTGATTTTGAGATGTATCTATTTCATATTCCTTTTCCCTCGCCTTATCTTCTATATACTCCTGTCCGCCCTTTAATTTATACAGAAGCGGACCTTTCCATTCCATCACCTGTGCATAACTGAGGATTCCATGAACGCTTAATATCTCATCGTCAGTCATCCCTCTTCATACAAAGGTGATCTGACCAGTACTTTCACCACTTTTTTCTCATAATCTTTTTAAAACGCTTAGAGTCATTAAGCACAGCAGCACTGAATACGCGCATCCACAGAGATTTTTTCAAATTCACAACTGCATTCAAACATCGGAAAAAATCAACGTCCTCCATATCGGGTGATTTTACGATCTCCCCAAGTTCCAACCGTCTTATGATCTCATCATAATAACCTTCCAAAAACTGCCTTGTACCTCAGCGCGCAGTTGTTCTATTTGTTTTATATAACGAAGCTGCTGCTTTCTTGGATCTTCAATTCCTTCTTTTTCGCACAGCTTTGGAATGACATCTATGGAATAATAGATTTTTTTTCATATCCGCGCCCAGATTGCTTTTTTCTGTCCGGATATATCCGCTTTTCTCCAACTCATCAGCCTGTCTGATCAGCTCAGGCAAGCCACCTGCTGCCTTGATCTTCGCTTCGCTCCTTATCCATTTTTGAAAATGCCTCATCAAGAAGAACAAGGCGATCTTTGAATCACGGTTTGTCTGCTGCATATAGAGCATCGCAAATCCTGCAAGCAGTGCGACATATTTCGGGTTCTGTCCCTCTCCTCCGGAATCGACGCCCGCCATGTCGTCGACTAATTTTTCGGATCGATCCTGTTTTCATCGATAGATTGTTCATACATATTAAAGTCAAATAATTACGATAATCCAGCAACTGCTCCATCCATGACGATTTTGGCTTTTAAGGATCTTGCCCTTCTTCCTTCGGAGGCATGAATTTTCAGTCAGAAGTCCGATCTTCCTTTCATATTTTCTGATAAAATTCATCTTCCATCAAACTCATCTGACCGTCAAACCCGTAGTCATCGAACACTTTACTGTCCAGTTCAGGTGCCATAAGCATCTCATAAAACTGTCCGTTTTCATTTTTTGCCGGAAGATATCAATCTGATAAATGCTGTCCGAAAACGGATCTTGCGACAGCATTTTATTGATCTGACGCCGATGTCTGTATGCCGCCTTGATTTCCCCATGAATCGTTGCGATCACGTTATCGCGCAGAGAATGGTACACGAGCTCGTATTGTTTTTCAAATTCTTCTTTATATTTCGGCTCAAAATCTTTTTCTGCATCGCTCCAAAACTTTGTCGTAAACATCATTGTCATGTTCTACACCTGAAAATCCATATGCCGGATATGCATTATTGAAATGCATTTCTTTGCAGTTTTATCCTTTCATCCTGAAGTTTTCTTCCAACTTTTCAAAAGCCATCCTTTTCTTTTGTCTTGTCTTTTTTATAAGCCGCTTCGCTCTTCGTTTAACGCATCTGTTCACTTCGGCTGTTATCTCATCATTCGAGTTTATCTTTTCATCAAAAAATGATTTGATATTCAGCGCTTTAATTTGTCCCTCCAGTTTCGCATACTGTTTTCTTCCCTTTTCGATTTTTTTCTCTTAATCTTCCTGCCGCCTGTTTTTCTTCAATCCGGCTTGTAATTCTTTCGTTTTAGCCTGCAGTTCTGCTGCCAAAGTTCCGTTTTTCAGTTCTTTATTTCTTCTTTGAGCCGGTAATTTTTCCTGGCGGTAATAATCGGAAGTTCGTCTGCTGCTTTTGAAAGATGTATCAAATGTTCCGGTTCCTGACCGAACCGTTCAAATTGCCGGGCTTCTTTCAACGCTCTTCCGTCTGACGATCTGCGATCAGCGTCCTTTGAACTTCCTGTTTCCTCCTGCTTCTTCTTTTAGCTTTGTTTCGATTTGAAACTTTTGTACCGATACATGCATTTTTCGTATAATCCTTCCTGCTTAGATGTCGGAAAATATATTGCTGTAGGAATAACAGTCCTTTGTGACACCATCTTCGTCTCATTAAGTTCTTCCACCGTCTCACATTTTTGTATTCTTCCAAGATAACGTTTCAGACAAGGTCAACATATCCGCTTCCTCTGCGCGCACCACTTCGTACAGCGAGTTTTCATCTGCCTTCGGCTTGTCCTTCTCAATTGCCGCAGTATCCATGAGTTCGACATCCTCGATCCCCTTCATCTGCTTCATTTTGCGAAATGCTTTCGCAGCATCTAACGTATATTCAGGTGCTGTCACCAGACTTTTCACACGTCCCATACGTCCTTCGATTGCATTTTTCCACTCTTCATCCGTAATATCAAACAAGTCAAAGAATATTTACATGGATCGTTCTTCCATACTGAGTCACTAAATATTCTGCAATTCCTGTCTTGCACTGCTTCAATTCCCACGATATGGTTTTCTGTCATTTTGAGGTCTTCGACAGCATCTTGTTTTTCTTGATGTTCTTTTTCTGATTTCATGGATTCTTTCGAACATCGACAATTCATTTATTGATGTTGTCGAGGTGCATCACTTAAAGATTGTCTTTAGCTTTTCAATCGAATCTTCACTCACAACACCATCTCGGATATCATCAATTCTATGCAGCGCCTGATTGCTCACATAATCAGTGACTTCATCGTCTTCCTCCCAGGCTGAAAGACCTTTCACGATATCTCGCCATTGTTCTGAATTCGTTGAGGAGCTGGATCTGTATTTTAAATCTTTTAGTTCCTGTTCTTTCTGTCCATAATCGCTGGCTTTGAGTTCTGCCTCGACTTCTACCTGTTCTTCTCGTATAAGCATGCTTTCGTCCCAAATAAGATTTTCTTTTCTTCTTTTTCCTCGATCTTCTTGAGAATATCCTGCAGATTCAATCCTTTTCGATTGCAAATCGAATTACAATTTTCTATTTCAATATATTTTAAAATCTGTTCCGTTCATACTTTCTTATCAGCTCTTCGTCTGCTCTGTCTAGATTATGCTGACTGATCTCGTCAAGCATTTTAATTCTTGCTCCAGATCTTCTACGCGTTCCTTGATCTCACGGTAAGCGCCAAGCTGATCACTGATTGTTGCAACTGTGTCTTCCTTGCTCTTTGGGAACATATAATCTTTGATAAACTGTCCCGTTCCGTTCGTCATACGAAGTGCAATCGCGCTTTTCTCCATTGTCATCATACGGCCCGGCTCTACATAACCAAAGATTGCATCATAAACCGTTTTCAAATACGCTTCTTTCGATGGATATACACGGTTCACATCTCCGCGACCTCTGTTGTCAGCCGATTCTATCCTTGCTTCTACCAATTTTTTAAGTTTCGCGATTGTATACGGGACACCTTCTTCTGTCAAATATTCATCCTCCGGAATCTTTCCAGAATGACTGAAGAAACAATGTTTCCTGATGTCTGTATCTGCCTTTCCAACCTCAAATGAAACACCAATACAAGTATGTGTATTCTTTCCTGTATCCTTAATCTCCAAGACGATCTGAGAACAGAAGTCCTGGTCTTCTCGGTTAAAGGAACCGTCTTTCTGCGCTCCTCTAAGATAACTTAGAACACTACGCCTGTTCTTCGCGTCATCTGCCGCTTTATTCAAGAATGTGGAAGATATACTTCCATATAAAACAACCTGGATCGCATCCATAACAGTAGACTTACCAGATCCACTTTTCCCACTGAAAAGATTCACATACTCATGGAACTCCATCACTTTTATGACTGATACCGCCCCAGTTATTCATTAACATTCTAGTAAATATTTTCTTCGACTGTTTTCTTTCATCTTCCACACCTCCCTCTGCTTCTTCCTGGATTTCCTGTTCAGAAACTTCTTCTGTAATCTCTTCCTCTGCGTACTGATCTTCCTGATATTCTTTGATCAACGCAGTAATATCCATACTTCCAAATAGAGAGATCGGCTGTAGATATAAATCGGAGTCTCTACGTCCTCACCGCTCCCGGCACGTCGATGATCTGATGCTTAGCCGCATCAGATAAAGAGCTTCTTTCCATTCATCTGCCTTCAATTTTAATTACGATCAGGTTCGTATTCTTTCCGTATTCGCGAATTTCTTTCAGCGTTGTCGTCACTGGAGCGTTTAACCCTTCTCTAATAATTTTATCTTTATAGATTAGTTTTATGATAAGAAGGATCACTTTTTAACGGTGTCATTTATTTTTTCTATCGCAGATTCTGTCTCCATGTCAAACAGAAAATATGTTCTTGTGCATCATGCACTAATTCACATCTTAAAACAGAAAGATAGTCTTCAATAAAATTTCTGTGTCTTGACACAGATTTCATACTGTACATTATCTTTGGGACAAGTGTTGCCGGATCATATTTCACCTGCAAAATACATGTCTGGCGAAACAACGCCTGTATCGTTTTTTATCTGTTATCCCCTTCTGTGATAGAAATTCTTCCAAATAATCAAACATGACTTAGTCCTCTTATTTCCAGCGTTGAAAAACGCATTCCCTGTTCGGTTTCTTCTTCCTCTCCTACGGTGATCTCCCCACTGCCAAACGCATTTTCCGTCGCTTCCTGCCATATAAAAACAATTTTTCCAAATCTTCATTGCCGACCGAACCGTCTGCCGCGTAGTTCTAAATACGTTTCCGACACTGTTTCTTTCTTTTGAACTCCTGCAGCTCTTTCCTTGTATAAAGCGGTTTTAAGACAAACGACTCAAATTTTCTTCCGCCTGTCCGCCTTCCGAAACAGCAGCCGGAACAAACGCTTCTCTTCTTTTTCTTTCCGTTTGTACAGACTTTCATCCGTCAACGCTTGTGAGGTCTGCTAAGGCGGATACGCTCCGCCAGTTTTTCCGATATTTCTTCTTTTCTCCTGCTTTTATTCAACAGATCTAATCAAGCGCAACCGTACGGTCTTCTTCTGCTCCTTCCTGAAGAACGTACCGTATTCTCGCAGCCGCCCTGGACGCAAAAAATCGTCTTCTGTTCGATCAGTTTATTATATCTTCTTTCGATCGCATCAAACTGCCTTTCGATTCGTATCAGCGTATCTGCCGCTTCCTCTTCACATTGCCGCCGCCCGTTCCAGCCGCAGTTCTTTTATTTTCTCCGCCTCATCTTTTTTTTCGGATCTTTAACTTTTCCCGCGTTTTCTTCGTCTTTCATCTTCTTTTGACGGACCTCTTCCAGTTCTCGCAACAGTTTCAGCCTGCTCATATCATTTTCCTGTAAATTTCTGTCAACAGTTCTTTTACAGCTTCTTTGTATCGATAAAAGCTGTCTGTTGTAGTCAATATCGCGTATTTTTTACTGTCACTGTTATTGATCTCTTTCACAAGAACTTCCTGAATTCCCCGAAAATCTTTCTGACGGGACAGTTCATCAAAATACCCTCTCATACCGTCCTGCATATTTACAAGCATCTGCACAAGCTTTTGGAAACACCAAGGGCGCTTTTAAAATCTCATTATTTTTTCTTTATCGGAACTATATGTATACAGATGGCTGTATATCGTCATAACGCTTTCCCGCTCTTCGCTCTCTTGTTCATCAAGCAGACTCCTAAACAACTCCACATACATCTGACTATATTCAGGAAATGTCACAACGTAACTGTTCAAAGCCTCGTCATAGTCCTGTTTCAGCCATCCCCACTCCTGAAAATGTTTCAGACACACGGACGCCATATTAGAACGTGTAAGAAACTCTCCCTCTTCATCATAATTTTCCTCATCCCACAGAAGAGCCGCTGCCGCGATCTTTTCATTCATAACTGCCCTGCACTCTTTTTCCGTCAATCCAAGCACGGAATAAGACAGACTCATTTCCTCATAGATTGCCGTGAGAAACAGCATATAGTAATCCGTATATTTACTTGAAAATAATTTATAAAAATCTTTGGGGATCCTTTCCATCAAACTCATTTTTACCGTTTTTACTTCCTTTATCTTTGTTTTTTTGTGCCTTTATTCAGTATATCTACTACACTTTTTAATGTCAATTCTGCCTTGATATGTTACAATCTACCTATCAACAGTTGGCTGTACAGATGTCCGTTTACGAGGAAACATATATCTGATCACAGCAAAAATATAATAACTGAAAGGACTGAAATTATGTGGGCTTATAATGAAACTTTTTATCAGATTTATCCGATCGGCTTCTGCGGCGCGCCGACGCACAATGACGGCGTGACAATGCACCGGATTTTGAAAATTGCAGACTGGGCCGGATATCTCGAAGAACTCGGCATCGGATCGATCATTCTCAATCCGATCTTTGAATCCGACAATCATGGATATGATACAAGAGATCTTACGAAGATCGACTGTCGCCTCGGAACGAACGAAGATTTCCAAACAGTATGTGAAACGCTTCATTCGCACAATATCAAGATCATGCTCGACGGGGTATTCAATCACGTCGGCAGAGGTTTTTGGGCATTTCAGGATGTGTTAGAGAAGAAATGGGATTCTCCGTATAAAGACTGGTTTTATATTAATTTTGACGGCAACAGCGCATATAACGACGGCTTCTGGTATGAAGGCTGGGAAGGACACTACGAACTTGTGAAGTTAAACCTGCAAAATCCTGCCGTCACAGACCATCTGCTTAGCTGCATAAAAATGTGGATCGAAACTTTCGGCATTGACGGACTGCGCCTTGATGTCGCTTATTCTCTCGATCATAACTTCATGCGCCGCCTCCGCTCTTTCTGCGAAGAGATTAAGCCGGGATTCGCTCTTGTAGGAGAAGTTTTATTCGGAGACTACAACCTGATCGTCAACGACGAAATGCTTCACAGTTGTACGAATTATGAGTGTTACAAGGGATTATATTCCAGTTTTAACAGCATGAACTTGTTCGAGATCGCCCACTCATTAAACCGCCAGTACGGACCGGAGCAGTGGTGTATTTACAGAGGAAAGCATCTGATGACTTTTGCAGATAACCATGACGTCACGCGGCTTGCTTCCATATTGACAAACAAGCGGCATATTCCCCTTGCTTACGGACTTTTGTTCGGTATGCCGGGTATTCCCTGTATTTATTACGGAAGCGAATGGGGAGGAAGGAACGAAATCACCGGATAATGATTATGCCTTAAGGCCTTGTTTCGATGCGCCTAAGCCAAACGATCTCACCGATCTGATCCGCCGCCTGATCGCTCTTCGCAGAGAAAGCGATGCGCTGTGCAGCGGTTCTTATCGAAATATCGTTATTACAAATCATCAGCTTATTTTCGAGCGCAAAACAGAAAAAAGAGCAATTCCTTGTTGCCGTCAACGCATCCGACTGTGAATTCACAGCCGGACACCATGAGTTAAACGGCACATATGAACAGATCCTTTCCTTTGAAAACGAAACGATCACAAGCGGCAAGGACACTTCCGTACAGGAACTTAACGGACAGCTCGTCCTGCCCGCATACAGCATCCGGTATTTAAAAAGAGCTTTATAAAAGTCTTATATGATCCAGCGGGCATGGCTTCCATGTCCGCTTTTTGTCTAATCAGCTTCCAGTCGATCTGCTCTTTCAATTCATTGACATGAGAAATGATACCTACAAGTCCTTTTTCTCCTGCAAGTTCTTTCAAGATACGGATCGCCCTCTCCCGCGACTGATCATCCAAAGAACCGAATCCTTCGTCTACGAACATCGTCTCCAAACTCACCGCTCCGGCTGTGTTCTGAATGATATCCGCAAGTCCTAACGCCATTGACAACGCCGCCATAAATGATTCTCCGCCTGACAGAGATTTTACGTCGCGGACAGAATCTGTCACCAGATCGTACACATCCAGATCTAATCCGGCCTGCCCCTGACTGCTTAAATCTTTCAATTCCCGACACTGCAGGATAAATCCTCCGGAAGTCATTTTGGCAAGCCTTCGGTTCGCCGCCTGTATGATCTGCCGGAAATACTTTCTCTGAACATACGTCTCAAAATCAAGCTTCACACTGCCTGTCAAACTTCCGTTCGCCGTCCTGCTCAGATTACCGACAACTTCATACTTTTCCCGAAGTTCCTCCTCTGCCGCAAAATACTTTTTAAGGCTGTCACAGGCGCTTTGATGGGTAATATTTTTCCCGTGAATCTCCAGTTTTCGCACATTCTTTTCTTTCAAAAGCATATCTGTCTCATTTTTCTTTCTGACGTCACTTTCCGTCTCCTGCCGCCTTTTACCGTTTAACTGACCTTTCAATGTCTCAACACTGCTTTTCTTTTGAACGACCAGACTTTCATACGTCTTTACTTGATCGTTCATCTGCCTCAACCTTCGATCCATTTTTTCGCCTCCCGGTATTCCTCCTGATCCGCAAACCGCTGCTTTCGTATCTCCTGACGAAACATTTCCTGTTCCTGCTCGAACCGCTCTTCCAGTTCCGTTTTTCTGTAAAACCAGATTTTCCGCCCGCCCTGCCTGACGTTGGTTTTCTTCTGCAGTTTTTCTGTATGCGTCCTGAAGCTTTTTCAAATTCGATCTTTTTTGCGCAAGCAGGCTCTCATATTCTGCAAGCCGGTCTTCCGCCTGTTTTTCATCTTCCCGAGAATACCTTTCTCCAAAAGCGCTTTTTCTTCTGTTTCAAATTGTGCGCGAACTTCCTGATATTTTTCCTGTGCCGCCGCTCTCTTTCGCTCCGCTTCATCACGGATCTTTTTCGCCTCTTCTACTGTCTTTTCATCGACTCCGCCTTCGGAAATTTTCGCCTTATGCGGATGATGCACCGACCCGCACACAGGACACGGAGAACCTTCCTTAAGTTCTTGTGCAAGAATCCCCGCCTGTTCGCCGAAAAAAGATTCTGTATTTTTCTTCATAATCTTCCGACGCCGCTTTACACTGATCTATGCAGCGTGTCATCTGAACTGTCTGTTTCTCATACTCTGCTTTTAATTTCCGTACTTTTGCATATCTGGGAAGAATCTCACGCAAACGCACGATCTGTTCTCGAAGCTTCGGTTCGATCCGATCCATCTCACTCTCCGCCTGCTCCGCATCTTCTTTCAGCCTGTTCTCCCGCTTACTGTGCTCTTCCATCCACTCATTCAGAGTAACGATTTCTTCTTTGATCCTCCGTGCATCTTCCTTTGTACGAAGCGCCTGCACTTCCAATCTTCTCGCCTGTTCCGAACGTTCTCCCAACAGCGCGTGATTTTTCAAAAAGCTCATATTCCGCGCTTTGTTCCTGCAGTCTTTTATATTCCGATTCTGTTCGCTCTAACAGACCGAAGATCCTGTTGATCTCCTCTTTCTTCCCGATCATAAGATGGAGCTGCTCCGATTCTTTCCGAAGCGCCGTTTCTTCGGCTTCCATCGTTTCGTACGCTTCTTTTCCTTCTTTTAATATCCGGCCGAGCGTTTCTGTTACAGCCTCTGCCGAGGGCATTTCCTGGGAAATCAAATCTTCCCACACCTTTTTGCACCTTCGATCCGTCTGCATCGACGCGCTCCATCTCACGCCGAATATCGGCTTCATTTTCTTTAACTGTATATACAATGCTTTTCCTTGCTCTTTTAATTGTTCCTGGACGTCTCTGTATATCTGCGTCTGAAAAATCTTGAAAATATCTTCTTTCGCTCTTTTGATTCCGCATGCAGCAGCCGCAGGAAGTCTCCCTGCGCTATCATAGCGATCTGCGTAAACTGCCCTGCGTCTAATCCGATGATCTGCTCTATTTTCTGATCAACTTCACGCTTTTTCCCCTGAAACTCCCTTCCCGTCGGGCATGATCAGGCTGACTTTTGACGTTTCCTTTACAAGGCGGATCTTTCCGTCTGCATTTTTCCGCTTTCCCGCGCGCATATATTCCGGGTTTCTTCGGATCGTATACTGCCCGTCCCGATATGCAAACGTATATTCCACGAATGTTTCCGCCTCGTCGTCGGCATACTGGCTTCTCATCATATTTCCGTCGCGCCGTCCGCCGCTTGTCCTGTCGTAAAGAGCATATGTCACCGCATCGAAGATCGTTGTTTTTCCGGCTCCGGTATCGCCGGTAACGAGAAACAACCCGCCTTGAATTTTCGTAAAGTCAATCGTTTCCATACCGGAATAAGAACCAAACGCAGACATCGTAAGTTTGATCGGTCTCATCTTTCTTCTCCTTTCACATCATCAAAAATCTGCGTCATCATTTCCGCCTCTTCTAAAGACATCTTTCTTCCATGCATTTCTTCATAGAAATCCGAAAATGTTTCAGTGGATTTTCCATGCGGATATCCTCATCCTTAAACTCAAGTTTTTTACGCGTCCGTTCATTATCCATCCGCACTTCTAAAATACGGCTGTACACTTTTTCCAACTGTTCTTTTTGGTCTATAAGGATCGATTTCGTCTGTAAGCGTCACGCTTACATAATCATCCCGCTTTTTCGGATCTGCCGAACTTAAGATTCCAGAAAGACATCCCCGCACTTTCTGTACGTCCCGCAGCGGATGAAGCGGAAATTTTTCGATTGTGACCGCCTCTTTTTTTTCTGCCCTATCGTCACAAGATGAAGAGACTTTTCTAAGTCCGCTTCACTGACCGAATATTTCAAAAGCGTCCCGCAATATCGAATATGTTCCGCCCCCACTCTCTGTGCCTTGTGCAAATGTCCAAGCGCCGCATAATCAAATCGGCTGATTGCGGAAATGTCTACATTATCAATTCCGCCGACACTGAAAAGTTCTGAATCACACGTTTCCGGAGTCTCGCCGTTTCCTGTATAAAACTGATGAGATACAAGTACGTTTCGCTCCGAAAAGTCGATATCCTCTCTCCTTAAAACCGCATCGACAGCCTCTGTATAACTGCCCGGCGTCTCGTTTTCACACAACAACCTTACATATCCCGGCTTCAAAAAAAGGAAGCAGATAAAAATTCACCGGACCATACTCATCTTTTAATACAACTTTTTCAAATGTTCTTTTTCCGTCTCAGGCGCTTTCCCCGCAATATAGATGCCGCGGCTTCCAAGCAGACGGCTGGCATAATCAAGTCTTTGCGCCGAATCATGATTCCCCGCGATGATCAAAATCGACACCTGAGGGCTTACCGATGAAAGCCGTGTCAGAAAATCGTCAAACACTGCGACCGCCTCTGCCGACGGAACAGATTTATCATAAATATCTCCCGCGATCACAACCGCATCCGGCCGAAGCTTCTCTGTATATCCGATCACTTCCTCCAAAATGTGTTCCTGATCTTCTTTCATATTGTAATGATAAAGATGTTTTCCGATATGCAGATCCGATAAATGTATAAATTTCATTTTACTGTTCCTTTCCGCTTCCATCCTGATCGTTTTCTTTTTTCTGCGAAAAACACGCTTATTAAAGTTTCAGTTTTCTGTATCTGTCAAAGCAGGCAAAATTTCCCTGCGCTCTTGGCATCGCCATACATGCGATACTTGATCTGCTCTCACAGAGAGCATCAAGCGACTCTTTTTCTATAACTTTTTCCATCTCTGCGATCACTTGACGAAGATCTTTCTTTCCGTTCATAAGATGTTTTTGAGCATATCGCATACAATATCCGAGCGCTGTCACCTGTTCGCTGTCAACAATCTGTTCCACATAGCGAAGATCGATCATTTCTTTGTTGATCATGACAGCTTCTTTTTTCCCATCGTCTTCATCTTGATCCGGTCATTCCCCTTTAAATCTGCATTTGCGATCGGACATCTCTTAAAATCAGGCTGCCGCGCCGGCTCTTGAGAAAGACTGATCGCAGGAAATGCTTCCGCTTCCTTTTTCGCATATCCGGTAATATCTTTCGGCTCGTATCGATCCATCTGAAGGATCGTATCTGCAATATGGAAATAAGCTCCTGAACTTCCCGCTACGATCACGGTGGAAATCCCCTGTTTTTCATACAATTCTCTTATCCGCTCGATAAACGGAGTGATCGGCTCCATTTCCCGGTGAATCACCCGCTGCATCAGTTCATCACGGATCATGAAATTCGTAGCACTGGTATCTTCATCGATCAAAAAAAGAGAAGTTCCGGCTTCCATGCTTTCGATTACATTTGCCGCCTGAGACGTACTTCCACTGGCGTCTTCCGTACAAAATAAAACCGTATCCTTTCCATTTGGAAGATCATTGATAAACATGGAAATATCTGTCTTTTTAATACTCCGCCCGTCCTCGGCGCGAATCTTTACCGCCGTATCGTCGGTGATCACATACTCCCGTCCGTCGCCTGCAACATGCGGATAAACTCCTGTTTCCAACGCCTTTAACAGCGTAGATTTTCCGTGGTATCCCCCGCCCACAATAAGCGTGATCCTCTTTTGATCCCCATTCCGCTTATGACTCCCGCATGCGGAAGTGTAATCGTCACTTCCTGCTCCTTTGGAGACTGAAACTTTACTGCGCCGCGCATCGGCTTAGACGAAACGCCGGACTCTCTCGGAAGAATGCTTCCGTTTGCCACAAAAGCGCAAAGTCCGAGTTTCGGAAGCTGATCTCTTATATACCTCTGATCTTCCGCAAGATCTATAATTTTACGCAGACGGGCCGCATCTGCATTTTTATAAAACAAAGAGGCCTTTACACATTCCGGCACAAACTGAAACAGGATCTTCTCAAGCTCCCGCGCATTGATCGTTCTTCCGTTTGCGGGAAAACCGATTTCCATCCGCAAAATGATATCTCCACTGTTCGGATCAAGTCTGCAGGCCGTACGTTCCAAAACTTCCTGCCCGCAGCGGCTTACAGCGATCATCCCACTTTTTCCCGAACCTTTTGCCTGAAAAAGCAAACTGATCCGCCTTTTTGCAAACTGACGCGTCAATTCATCCTGAAGCGCGATCCGCTGATCTTTTCCCACAGTAAAGATCACTCGGAAATGCCGCTGCCTTTCCTTCTACATGTATGCTCACCTTTGACGGAGACGCAAACGGATCTCCCTGCACATGGTCAATAGACAATTCATATCCCTGAAACTGATAGATTCCTTTTGTATCTTTATAAGCAGGATATCCACGATGATCGATCCTGTTCAATAAACTTCTCAAATCTGCTGCTGACTGCATTTTCTCGATTCCTTTCTTCCACTATTTTCCCGCGCCGCGCATCGGCTTACGTTTTACGTTCTTTTACTCTGTCTGCCGTTATCTTAATGTTCTGATTTCACTGCCTGACAATATTCATACTGACGCTTTACTTCAACTTTAAAATCGTACATGAAAACGGGGCCATTTCAACACATTTTCATATACTTCTCCACTTTCTGCATCAATCTGCTTTCCAATGCCTTCCAAACGAACCTGCCTGTCATTAAAATTCATCACAAAAACAAGACCTTTTCTTCCTGTCTCATCCTCTCTTTTTTGCAGCCGTCACGCCATGGGAAGTCGTTTTAATATGCGGTCGGCAGATGATGCTTCTTTCAACAATCCCGCCTTTATAAACACATCTTTATAAAATGCACTTAGAAACCTCTGATCCGATTCTGCCGAAAGATAATACGCCCTTCCGCTTCCATATGCATTTTCAGTTACTACCGGACATCCTTTATAAAAGTCTTTTTATAAACAGAGTAAATTTCCGTCTTAGCTTTTGCATGAACGATATCACACATCGTATACGCCGGATATTCTTTTCCGTTATAATCAAAACAATTCTCAAACTCCTTTGACGGCGCGTCCATTTCTTCAGAAACCACCCCGAGTACATCTTCCAACGGATGCCGTCCTATAAAACAAAGATCGGTTTCATTTACAATCCCGCTGAAATACGTTGTCACATAAGTTCCGCCCGCTTCCACGAACGCTCTGACCTTTTCGGAATATCCCTTTTATACATATAATTAAGTGGCGCCGCCAGAAGCCGATATCCCGAAAAATCATCGTCTATACTTACAAAATCAACGTCCAAGCCACACTCCCAAAACGCACGGTAGTGATCCGTCACACATTTCACATAATCAAGATCCTGACGCGGTCCGCTCGTGTCTTCTACAGCCCACCAGTTTTCCCAGTCAAAAACAATGGCCGCTTTCGCCCTGTTTAAAAAAGTTTTGATCCCGCCGCTTAAGTGCTCCAGCCGCTTTCCTACTTCCGTCACTTCTCGAAATGTTCTCGTATCAGAACCGTTCTTATGATCTACGACTGCTCCGTGAAATTTCTCATAGCCGCCCCTGCTCTTTCTCCACTGAAAATACTGAACCGAATCTGCTCCGTGCGCAACTGCCTGCATAGAAGAAAGCATGTGCATCCCCGGTCTTTTCAGCGGATTGTGAGAACGCCAGCTCACAGAAGAGGGCGTGCTTTCCATTAAAAGAAACGGCTCTCTTTTCAGACTTCTCATAAGAGCATGACCCGCAGATGTATATACCGCCTCCGGCACTTCATCTTTTCTCTCATGCCAAAACGGATAATTATCCCATGATATGATATCAACTGCATTTTCAGAGTATTGTAATCAACTCCTTTGAAAAATCCCATCATATTCGTCGTTGTCGGAAGATCGGAAAATTCTCTCAATGCATCGGCTTCCATTTTGCAAAAATCTGTAATCTGCTCGGAAGAAAATCTCTTCCAATCTAAAGTCAACGCTGTCGTCAGACATTCGCCCTGCGGAGAAGGGCTGTGGATCTGATCCCAATCTGTATATTTGTGACTCCAAAATCCCGTCCACCACGACGCATTAAAGCTTATCCAGTGTTCCGTACTTGTTTTTCAGCCATTCCCGAAACTTTTTCTGACATTTTTCACAATGACATGTGGAATCTTTGAAGTTTCCCCGAACTCATTGGAAATATGCCAGAGGATCACATTTTCTTTCTTTCCGAATCGCTGCGCAAGAGCCCGGTCTATCTGCTTTACCTTCCGCCTCATGACCGGAGAGGAATAGCAGAGTTATGGCGCTTCCCCGGCAGGTTTACCGTACCGTCCGCCTGCACCTGAAGCGTCTCGGGATACTTTTGTGTAAGCCAGTGCGGCATTCCTCCCGACGGAGTCGCCAAAACTACCTGTATCTTCCTCTCGGAGTTTATCTATAATTTCCTCCAGCCATTCAAACGTATAAACGTCCTCCTTAGGCTCTAACTCCGCCCAAGAAAACACTCTGAGCGTCACACAGTTTACATTTGCCTTATTCATCAACTTTAAATCTTCTTCCAATATCTCCGGATATTCGATCCACTGTTCGGATTATAGTCTCCACCGTGTAATAAGTGTCCTCCTATCATAGTACAACCTCCTGTTTTCATTTCGGACAATGTGTGTTTTTGCCGCATTCCGGTAATAATGCAGTCTCCAGCTCTTCTTTCTGCAATAAGTATGCCCCGAGATTTTTCAGATGTCAATTATAAAAGAAACAGAGGCTTTCGGAATCATACTGTTTCCACTTTATCGAAGAGTTCGCAAGAACATTGTTTCTAATTTTCAAATATCAGATTCCACTTTGTAAAACTTCTGCTTTTGAATTTCTCAAAAATTCTTACAGCCTTGTCTGTTGTAATTGCAGGAATTGCTTCTACCATGGACTTGATGTTCGGAAGTCCTCTTCTCTCGGCCTCTGCAACCCACTCATCAGTATATCCATTTCCGTTGAAGATAATCTCTCTGGTTGTCTGTCAGCGTATTCTTTGATCAGGTCATGTACTGCAAGATCAAAGTCATCTGCCTTCTCAAGAATATCACACGCATCTGCAAATGCTTCAGCAACGATCGTATTCAGTACAATGTTCGGATTTGCGATGGAATCTCTTGATCCTACCATACGGAACTCAAATTTATTTCCTGTAAATGCAAACGGTGATGTTCTGTTTCTGTCTGTTGCATCTTTTGAAAGCTCCGGAAGTGTGCTGACACCTGTATCCAGCTTTCCTCCATTCAGGCTGTGCGTAGCCTCTCCTGTGCTGATCAGCTGATCTACCACATCCTCAAGCTGCTCACCAAGGAACATAGAGATGATCGCCGGTGGTGCTTCGTTAGCTCCAAGTCTGTGATCATTACCAGGATCTGCTGCAGATTCACTAAGAAGATCTGCGTGCTCATCCACCGCCTTCAGAATGCAGGTAAGTACCAGAAGGAACTGTGTATTCTCATGAGGTGTTTTGCCTGGATCAAGAAGATTGATTCCATCATCTGTTGTAATGGACCAGTTATTATGCTTACCGGAACCATTTACTCCTGCAAATGGTTTCTCATGCAGCAGGCACTTCATTCCATGCTGGCATGCAACTCTCTTCAACGTCTGCATGTGATATGGTTCTGATCCAGTGCTACATTACATTCGGAATAGATTGGTGCAAGCTCGTGCTGTGCAGGAGCAACCTCGTTATGCTGTGTCTTTGCTGTAACGCCGACTTTCCACGACTTCATTGACATCTCTCATGAAACCTGCGATCCTCTGACGGATCGTTCCAAAGTAGTGATCGTCCAGTTCCTGACCCTTCGGAGGCATTGCGCCGAAAAGGGTACGGCCGGTGTAGATCAGGTCTTTTCTCTGCAGGAACTTCTCTGCATCTACGAGGAAGTACTCCTGCTCAGCTCCTACAGATGGAGTAACTTTCTTAGATGTTGTGTTTCCAAATAAACGGAAGAAGTCTTAATGCTTCTTTATTAATTGCTTCCATGGAACGAAGCAGCGGTGTCTTCTGGTCAAGTGCCTCTCCTGTATAAGAGCAGAAAGCGGTCGGAATACAAAGGGTTGCACCGCTGCATCCTGTCTCACGAATGCCGGTGATGTACAATCCCATGCGGTATAGCCTCTGGCTTCAAATGTCGCTCTAAGACCGCCTGACGGGAAAGAAGAAGCATCCGGCTCCCCTTGATCAGTTCCTTTCCGGAGAAAGGTCATCAGAACCTTTCCGCTTGGAAGCGGAGCTGAGATGAAGGAATCATGCTTCTCAGCCGTAACTCCTGTAAGCGGCAGGAACCAGTGAGTATAATGGGTAGCACCTTTCTCAATGGCCCATTCCTTCATCTCATGAGCAATTACATCTGCTGTTTCGAGGTCAAGATCTTTTCCTCTTCAATCGTCTTTCTCAGGTTCTTATAAACTTTCTTTGGCAGACGCTCCTGCATGACAGTGTCATTAAATACATTTTCTCCAAAGATTTCAGCTACGTTGATTACTTCTGTGCTCATACCCTTACCTTCCTTTTCTTTAATTCTTCGATTACCGTTTGCAATGAACAATATTCGATTACACTACGGGAAACCCCATAATAGATTACCTCTCAGGAAATCATCCGTCTGATCCAGTCAGATCAGATCTGATTTTATTCCATCCAATCTGATTCAATCATGCGGATCATTTCCCGTTGCGATAAAAAAAGGGCACTCAATTATAATTGGAACGCCCTTGTTCTGTTTTCTACGTCAGTCAGTATACCTCAACTTTCTTTAAAACGCAAGTGCTTTTTTAAAAAAGTTCTTCTCAGGCTTTTCCGACAGATCCGAATAACTCCATCTTTTCTTTTACTGTTTCCTTAATTGCATCTGTACCTGGCTTCAGAAGTTTACGTGGGTCAAATCCTTTGCCCTGCTGATCTTTTCCCTCCTCGATGTACTTACGTGTAGCTGCTGCAAATGAAAGCTGGCACTCTGTATTTACGTTAATCTTAGAAACACCAAGATTAATTGCTTTCTTGATCATATCGGCCGGAATACCTGTACCACCGTGAAGAACTAGCGGCATGGCTCCTGTCAGTTTCTGAATCGCATCCAGAGTCTCAAAGCTTAATCCCTCCCAGTTAGCCGGGTATTTTCCATGAATGTTACCGATACCTGCTGCAAGGAAGTCAATTCCAGATCAGCTACTCTCTTACACTCTTCTGGATCAGCGCACTCACCTCTTCCGATGACTCCGTCTTCTTCTCCACCGATAGAACCTACCTCAGCCTCGATAGACATTCCATGCTCATGAGCGATCTTTACAAGTTCTTTTGTCTTCTCAACGTTCTCATCGATCGGATAATGAGATCCGTCGAACATAATGGAAGAGAAACCAGCCTCAACACATTTCAGGCATCCATCATAGCTGCCGTGGTCAAGATGAAGAGCAACCGGAACAGTGATTCCGAGTTCTTCCATCATACCGTTAACCATGCCTACAACAGTTTTATAACCTGTCATATACTTACCGGCTCCTTCGGAAACACCAAGGATAACTTCCTTGACCATAATCTGAAGTGCCTGGTTTTTATTCTTAATTACAACTTCTTCATGAGTACCGCCGTACTCTCCATCCAGAGTCCATGGAATTGCCTCAACAGATTCAAAAAGGACTTCACCACTCTTGAAGGAGTATATTCTGTCTGAATTAATCTGACGCATCACAACTGCCCCAATCAGTTCGTTCAACTCGACTGGATTCTTTGGTGTTTTAAAGAGTGTCACCTCAAAAACGCCATCATCAAAAATAACATTTTCTCCTGTGATTCTTTTGAATCCTCCTACAGATCGGGAATTTGTCACCATTCCAAAGATAAACTCATCTTCAATCGTCTCTCCGTCATGTGTGACTTTGATCTTATAAGACGGAATATTGAACAGTCTCTTGGTTCCTTCGAATATAAGCCATATGACCAAGAATATTCTTCATACTCTGCTTCGTCTCATATGACACGTCTGTGAAAATGCCAAAGGCTGCAATATATACGAAGTAGTCATCGTTAAACTGACCGATATCAAAGGAAAATGGTGTTCCTGTTACAATTGTATCTGCGGCCTCCAGCATATTCTTGGAAATATGCAGACTACTTGCAAAATCATTCGTTGTTCCGGCCGGGATATATCCGATTGGCGTCTTATTTTCTCGCATCATCATACCGGTCACGACTTCATCCAATGTACCATCTCCGCCACTACATACCACGAGATCATATTCTTCTTTATACTCACTGACTTTTCTTACAGCATCCTGACTTCTTTGTGTAGGATAAACCGTCACCTCATATCCGCCCTTCACAAATGTGTCGATCACATCTGAAAGTTTCGGCTTCAGAAGCCCCATTCCTGAATTCGGATTGTAAACAAATAGCATTCTTTTCATAAACAAATACCTCCTTATTCAAAAATCATTTGTGTTCACATCAGCTGCAAACTCTCCCCCATAGAAAAAAGATGGCTGTACTCCTCTTCAAAGTACAGCCCCTCTATATTCATTTGTAATCATGGTTATCTCTCTGTGACTTCAATTACCATCTTATTGTTATTATACATTAGCAAAGAATGTCTTAATGCCTTCAGCTGCTTTCTGCTCGTCCTCGCCGTCTGTCACAACGGTAATCTCCTCACCACCGATCAGGTTCAGACTCATCATCCCCATGATACTCTTCGCATTGATATGCTTTTCTCCAACCTGAATATACACTGTACTTGCATACTGACTTGCTTCCTGTACAAGAAGTGCGATCGGACGTCCATCAAATCCAGGGTCAGCTTTTACTACAACAGATTCTTTAATCATAATAATCCTCCTTGTTCTTGCCTCACTTTATCTGCCAGTTCACTCAGCTTACGCAGTCGATGGTTGATACCCGATTTTCCAACCGGAGGATTCAGGGATTCTCCCAGTTCCTTCAATGTTGCTTCCGGATGCTCGAGGCGGGCAAGAGCAGCCTCGACTAATCCTTTCGGTATATTCTCAAATCCTATCTGATCTCTCAAATATGTAATATCTTCCAGCTGTTTCACTGCCGCTGATACAGTCTTATTGATATTGGCAGTTTCGCAATTCACTTTTCTGTTCACAGAATTTCTCATCTCCTTGAGAATTCTTACATTCTCAAGTTCCATTAATGAGACATGTGCCTCCATGATATTCAGAATATCTACTATCTGTGCTCCTTCTTTCAGGTAAACAACATACGACTTTTTTCTGAGCACGATCTTTGCGTCCATAGAAAAACTGCAGATCAGATCACAGATCTGATGTGCCATCTCTTCTGTGGAACAGACAATCTCAAAATGATATGCCTTGTTCGGATCACTCATAGATCCGGACGCCTGAAACGTTCCGCGGAGAAATGCTCTTCGACAACAAACCTGTTGGACAATCATCGGATTCACGGCATGCAACTCTTCCGCATTCTCCTGCTGTTCCCCTATCATCTTCGTAGCCTGTAAGATACGTATCGCATCTTCATGCTTTTTACGATAACAGAATAGGTCTCTGTCTGCTTCTTTATATTTCTCCGAACGGAAATATCACTCCTTATATTAAATGTTTTTTCTATTAATGTAAAGACCTTTCTTGCAACTAAAATGTTTTCTGTACGAATCTTGATACTGCACCGGTCAAAACTATTGATTACAACCGTCCCGCACATGCCAATAAAAGCCGTCAGTTCCGCAATCCGGCAATGTCTCGGCTGAACTGATGTTCCTTGCAAGCTCTTCCTTCACTTTTTTCGGAAAAGAAAATGACATATTTTCCACCTTTTACTTTCTCTTTGTGATACTATCCTTCCCGATATCACGATGTTCAATACGGACGCCATAACTTTCCTCTGTCTCAAGCGTGTGATATAACGCATTTGCCAGCGTTACAGATCTATGCTTTCCGCCGGTACATCCAATTGCGATCACAAGCTGGTTTTTTCCCTCCAAAATATAATTTGGAATCAGAAATTCAACCATGTCTTTTAATTTTTCAAGGAAAATCGGTCCCTTTATCATTCTGCATGACATAATCCTGGACTTCCGGATCATTTCCTGTTTTTTCTTCCAATGTATCAATATAGTACGGATTCGGAAGAAAACGCACATCGAATACAAGGTCTGCGTCCTGCGGAATTCCGTATTTAAAGCCAAAGGACATTACTGTGATATAGAGGTTGCAAAAACTCTCACCTTTCACAAAAATCTTCTCAAGTTCAATCTTCAGTTCTCTTGTCCCGTACCCCGAACTTCTCTTCCACTCTATCCGCAACATCTTTCATCAACTGCATGACTTCCGCTGCCGTAGCATTTCCTCTGTTGATAACAAATCCGCAGTGTTTTTCAGACACTTGAGCGTCTCCGACTCTATATCCCTGCATACCGGAATCCTGTATCAGTTTTCCCGCAAAATACCCTTCCGGGCGCTTAAACGTACTGCCGGCGCTTCCAAATTCAAGCGGCTGCTTTGTAACGCGTCGTTCCTTTAAATCTTCCATATATGCACGGATCTCCTGCCGATCTCCTTTCTCCAGTTTCAAAACCGCAGACAGAGCCACATAATCATTTTTCGCAATAACACTTGTTCTATATCCCATACCAAGTTCTTCATTCGTCAAATTTAAAACTTCGCCTTCAGACGTAAGCACTTCCGCACTTTCGACGATCTGTTTCATCTCTCCGCCGTATGCTCCCGCATTCATACGAAGCGCGCCGCCGAGCGTTCCCGGAATGCCCGATGCAAATTCCATCCCTGTAAGCGACGCCTCGCACGCAACAGCAGCCGTTTTTGATAAAAGAGCTCCCGCCTGTGCATAAACGCGCTCTCCGTCTGCATACACATCGCTCATCTGCTTAAAGACCTGTACGATCACTCCCCGAAATCCTTTGTCACCTACAAGCAGATTACTCCCTGTTTCCCATAATATAATATGGGGTAGAGCACTCCCGACACACAGCAACGATCCGGCGGATCTCTTCTATCTTCGACGGCTGAATAAAATAATCTGCCGGTCCACCAATGCGAAATGTCGTATGCATCTTCATCGGTTCGTCTTTTAATACATTACCTTCTCCTGATATTTCACATAATGCTTTATACAACTCCATAAATATCTCCATATTTCTGTTTTTTATATATTAATTATCTTCATTATAATGATACATTATAATTCACGCCTAATGCAAAGTAAAGCGAAACGTCACCGATTACCGCCGCATATCCGATTTTACTGATATATCGGATTCTCTTCTCCGTTCCTTGTCATTATTATCCGTTCCTTGTCATTATTATCCGCTCCTTGTCATTATTATCCGTGTAGGTTTGTCAAACATATGTTACACCCCGATCAATAAATTCCCTCAGAACAGTTTGTGGTGATTTCCACCCCAGAGGTCTCATGGGAAACTGGTTATAATCCCTACGGTTATAGGTTTGAAGCTGCTTGGAAAAATCCTCAAAGGAATAGAAAGTATGCGAGGTATAAAAACGTTCATTATCCTTGCGGTGGCTGCGTTCCACTTTTCCGTTATGACGTGGTGTAAAGGGTCGGATCAGTTTATGTTGGATGCCAAGTTCTTTTAAAGTCCGTTGGAATAAAGTCAATGTTTCTTTGCCGGAAGTGGAAAAGCGCTTTGTAAACTCCACGCCGTTGTCTGTCTGAACGCATTCGATTGGCATAGGGAAAGCGTTGGATCAGATGCTTGAGGAACTGTGCGGATGAATAGGTGCTGTGTTCTTCAAAAGCTTCCACATACCGCCAGCGGGAGTACTCATCAATGGCGGTATACTGATAGAATTTCTTTCCTTTCGCATTATTGACAAGACAACATGCAGGAACGAATTTCACATCGACCTGGATACGCTGTCCGGGATATTTCATCTGTTCATAAGGCTTCGGAATATATTTGGGATTCGGAAGTTTTTGAGCCAAGATTCCCTGTTTCTTCAGAAAACGATACAATCCTGGGATGGAACGTTTATAACCGCGTTGCATGAGCTTTACCCAAAAGACAACCAGACCAGAATGGGATTGCGCCTACGCATATCTTGGATCAGCTTGATTTCTTCAGGTGTATGCTGATTGGGATGGTGATGGGGACGGCGTGAACGATCGCGGAGAGACTCTATTGTGCCGTCATAGCGGCGCTTCCAACGATAAATATACTGGCGGTTTGTCTTATATTTAATTGCTGCTTTTGAGACACCATATTTTTCGGCGAAACGGATCAGGGATAGACGATACCTCATATCTTGTGTTATACTTGCCATGCGGGAATACTTCCTTTCTTAAATGTTTAGGTTTGGTCGCTTAAAGCATAACACAGAAAAGGTATTTCCGCTTTTTAATTATTCAGTTGTAACACATGTATTGTAATCCTACATATCCGCTCCTTGTCATTATTATCCGATTCTTGCAAATTTCTCCAAAAGAGTGTATACTGATGAGGTATCTATATTTTTGCATGCCATAAAATGGCTTATTTTATTTTTTATTAAAAAGGAGTGAATTTAGAACTGTGGATTCTGGTGACAGTTTTCAACTAATTATACTTATAATTCTTTTAGTGCTTTCGGCATTTTTTTTTCATCAAGCGAGACAGCGCTCATGTCCGTAAATAAAATACGGCTGCGTTCCCTTGCCGAATCAGGCAACAAGCGGGCCGCCCTGGCTCTTGATATTGTGGAGAATAAAACTTCCAAAATGCTGATCCGCATCGGCAATCGCTACCTCTCTCGCCTATTCATTCGGCGGTTATATGGTCAGCATTGCCACTGCTGTTTTAACGGTTATGATCCTTGTCTTCGGAGAGATTACCCCTAAAAATTACGCTACAATGAACACGGAAAAATTAACTCTAAAATTTATACCGATCATCCGATTCTTTATGATCGTTTTGACTCCGTTTATTTTCATCATCAACCTTTTTTCGCGCGCATTTATGTTTCTGCTCCGTATCGATCCGAACGCAGCTTCAACCGCAATGACAGAGGACGAGCTTCGTACGATCGTCGATGTAAGTCACGAAGACGGAGTAATCGAATCAGACGAAAAAGAGATGATCTACAACGTGTTCGATCTCGGCGATGCCAACGCAAAGATATTATGGTTCCCCGCGTTCACGTTACATTCGCAGAAGTAAATAATACTTACGAAGAGTTGATCGCCATTTTCCGCGAAGATAAGTTCACACGTCTTCCTGTTTATGAAGATACTCCGGACAACATCGTCGGTATCATTAATATGAAAGATCTTCTGCTCTATAACAAAAAAGACAGAGACGTTCAACATTCGTGATATTATGCGCGAGCCGCATTTCACATATGAATACAAAGATATTTCCGAACTTCTTGTGGAAATGCGGGATTCTACTTTTAACATCGCCATTGTCCTTGACGAATATGGCGAAATGGCAGGACTCATCACACTGGAGGATATTCTGGAAGAGATCGTAGGCGAGATTCATGACGAATACGACGAAAAAGAGGACGATATGTTCCGACAGATTTCCGAACAAGAATATATCATCGAAGGATCTATGAATCTGGACGATATAAACGACCGTCTGGAAACGGATCTTGTATCCGAAGATTATGATTCTCTCGGCGGATTTATTATCGAACATCTTGATCGTCTCCCTGAAGTCGGAGATGAAGTATGTACCGATAACGGAATTCGCCTTATCGTGGAGGCGCTTGATAAAAACCGGGTAGAATCTGTTCGTATGTATCTTCCAGAAAAACATGATGCTGACAACAAAAGCGAACTTTCTTCCTCTGAAAGCGCCGCACAGACAGCTTTCACCGAGGAAAACTAATACATCTTATACCTATATCGAATATAAATGAGCATATAAAAATTCCGTATCTCGATCTTACCGATCTTGATACGGAATTTTTATTATGTCTTTCTTTTAAATCTTATTATATCAGCGATAACCAATCCACTTGCACAGCATCAGTCTTCTTTCTTTCTAAGAGCTGCCATAACAGCGCCTGCTGCCAACGCCAGTCCTGCGATCGGAACGATCGGTGATCCTGCCGTGTCTCCTGTCTGCACTGCTTTATCATCATCCTTCGGATCTTCCTGATTCGGATTTTCCGCTGCTTTTTTCAAAGTTCGCTTTCAAAGTCAGCGTTCTGTCAACTTTAAACGTAAACTCCGCTTTATCTGAAACTGCTTTTCCGTCTACCGTCCAGTTCACGAATTTGTATCCTTCTTTTGCCGCTGCCGTTGCAGTTACAACGTCTCCTTCTTTATAGCTGTCTTTTTCCGGATTAAGCTTCACAGTTCCCATCTTCGAATCGTTTACACTGACTGTAATCGTGTACTCTTCTTTTTCCACCGGCGGCGTTACTGCTTTCTTTGTCACTTCAACTTCGATCACAGCTTTCAGATTCTTCGTATTCGTAACATTTTCAGGAAGTTTTCCAAGTGTTCCGCTTAACGTATATGTCTTTTCCGCTTCTCCTTTATATTCTCCCTTTTCCCATGTCACTTCTACGTCTGCCGTCTCTGCTTTCTCACCTTCTCCGAAATGTACGGTCACTGTCTTCGGAAGATCTTTCTTAAGATCTTCAAATGTTGTTCCTTCTTCTACCGTCACTTTTTCCGGTTTTTCAACGGATGTAACATCTTTTGTCTCAACCGGCGGCGTTACCTCTTTCTTTGTCACTTCAACTTTGATTTCAGCTTTTCAGATTCTTCGTATTCGTAACATTTTCAGGAAGTTTTCCAAGTGTTCCGCTTAACGTATATGTCTTTTCCGCTTCTCCTTTGTATTCTCCCTTTTCCCATGTCACTTCTACGTCTGCCGTCTCTGCTTTCTCGCCTTCTCCGAAATGTACGGTCACTGTCTTCGGAAGGTCTTTCTTAAGATCTTCAAATGTTGTTCCTTCTTCTACCGTTACTTTTTCCGGTTTGTCGATAGATGTAACATCTTTTGTTTCAACCGGCGGCGTTACATTATCTTTTTCAAATTTCGCTGTCAGCGCATAATTTCCCGATACCGTAAATTCATACTCTGCATCTGTAGAAACCGGAGTTTCCGCATTAGATGAATGATACCATCCTACAAAATGATAATCTTTATCAGGAGTTGCTTTTACCGTTACTTTCGCTCCTTTATCCACCTCAAACGGTTTTCCTGCTTCTGCTCCGACAATCTCGGCTTTTCCGCCTTTTTCTGCATTTACGAAAATTGTATTCTTTCCGGATTCGACAACTTGAATCTCATCGCCTACATTGAATTCAGACACTGCTACCCATCCGTCATTGGACGCTTTCGCAACAAACTTGAATCCATATACAGTCTGCTTAGCAAAACGGAATACTTTCTGCGTCTTATCTGCCGCAAATTGTGCGTCTGTGACAACTTTCTTCATTTCTCCGTCTTTCTCTGTCTGAATATATAAGTCTGCCGTTTTGTTACATATCCGCTTGGCTGATCTTGTCTCGGTGTAAATGCGATCCTGTCGATCTCATAACCTTTGTCAAACTTTGCCTGTGCGAATATCGTATCTACCGTACCCTGACCTGTCGGCGCTCCGTCATGAAGTCTTCCGTTTGTCTCTCCTGCTCCCGCCTGCCACTCTGAGTGCCACTTTGTATCCGCTTTTCCGTCAAACGCCTTTGTAACTTCACCTTCTGTCGCAGAATTGTTGGAATATTCTGAGTCTGTAGTAATAGTCCAATCTTTTTTATTATACTTATCTTCTGTATTCACTGCCGATACAACAACATTGTCGATCTTTCCTGCAAGCGCATTTGTCTTAGATCCGATTCGCTCAATCGGAAGCGCAAACGTAGCGTTTTTAATTCCTTCTTTCTTCACCTGACCGTTATGCACGAATTTTCCGACAGCCGTTCCTACGGATCGACCGTCTGCAAATAATTCTGTCTTTTGCTGTGTAGAAACAATTTTCAGATTGACTTTCTTTCCTACCGGAAGTTCATAATCGAAATAATAATCGTAAAGCTCTCTTGTAAATCCTAATTTTCCGTTTTCCATCACCCGGATATCGTGCGTTCCGTACGCCGGATCTGCCTCAAACAGAATATCTCCCGGTTTGGAAGGCTTGTTCAGTTCAAGATCAAAGGAAATAGCATTGCCGTTTCCAAGCTGCTCGATCGGAGTTGTGACATAACTTTCTTCATCGCCAAGATTCAATACGCCATCTTTGACTTCCGCGCCTTTTCCTTCTTTCAGATCTCGTTTATTCTCTGAACTGTCTTTCATATCAGCGAACTCATATTTCTCATACTCTTCGCCTTTTTTCTCCTCCTGATAATACGGATTCGTATTCGGACCTGTTCCCATCTTCTCTGCAAGAGCTGTCAGCTTTGCCGAAGTTCTTTTTTCCTGTCCTGTTGCCGCCCAGGTTTTCTCTGCGTAGAACGGCATCGCATCGAAGAATCTCCAATACAGATCAGACTCGGAAAGTCCCGAAGCTTTTCTGTCAATGTTGTCGCTCCACAGGGCAAATGCCGCGCCGAGCATCTGATCGTCTCCTGAAGGAACCGCTTTATAAGCTCCGTTTTTCGTTCTTACATTATTTACTTTAAAGTCTTTAAAAATACGGCCTATGTCCAGCAAATCTCCGTAAGCATTTTTTCTTGTGAGACTTCCGTCCGAACGAGATATCCGTGATCGTCGATCGTATTGATCAGATCATATCCCATATTGTACATATCGATTCCGTCTGCCCAGTCTTTTGACCAAAGATTGATCTGAACGCCATCAATAGCGTCTTTGTTGATCTCTGTCGGCGGATTGTCTTTGATCTGCGTCAAGCCGCCCCACATACGAACGGTATTCGTTTTGTCTACATATGGTATGATCTCGTTGACAAACTCTCTGTATGATTTTGCATCCGCCATAAACTCATCCGCTCCGATGTGAACAACCGTATCTGCATCGAAAGTCGGATTCGTTCCCTTTGTATAATCGTCAAAAAATTTCCTTGATCTTCGTAACCGCAGCGTCGTTTGTCAGATCAAAATGATCGATCAGCGGGTTGTTGTTATGAAGCTTATTGCTCACTTTCAATTCCGGCCAGATCTTTGTAAATGACAATGCATGCGCCGGAACGTCGATCTCCGGAACAATATTCATTCCTACCGCACGTTCGTCTGCGATAAATTTCTTGAACTGTTCTTTTGTAATCGAGTAATCTTTCGCAGTAGGACTTTCTCCTGCTTCGTTTGTCAATCCGGATTCAAGACGGAATGCCTCGTACGCATTAAACGCATTGTTTTCCGTTCCATTTTTCCGTATTCGCCAAGCCAGATATAGTTATCCGACAAATGCGCCTGAAAATCATTCATCTTATAATAACGCATCGTCCTTGTGATCTCTTTCATCATCTCAAGAGAAACCGGCTTGCGGGCAACGTCTAAAAAGAAATCCTCTCGTCTCGTATCTCGGATAGTCGCGCATCGTACCGATACTAAATCCGCCTTCACTGCCTTTATACATCTGAAGGATCGTCTGCATACCGTACATATTACCTGTCACAGAGACAGACTGAACGTCGATCCTGTCGGATTTAATATCCATCGTATACCCTTCGTCGCCAAGAAGCTCATCAGGCGCGGCTTTCTTAAAGTTAAAGGCATTTGCCTTTCCTTCGCTGCTCTTGCCTGCTTTTAACTCTTTTCCTGTAAAATCCTTATAATCCGATACAAATTCATCTACAATCGCTTTTAATGAATCATCACTGTATGTTACTTCCGTAAGTGTATCAACCGACACTTTCTGATCGGATTCCGAAAACCACTCCTGTATCTCCGGAATAACCGAAGGTTTCGCATTTTCGCCTTTGTAGTATCTTTCGTACCTTCTACCGTAAATGCAAGATCTCCGGTATTTTCACATTTCCTGTTTTTGTCTCAGTTACATTGAAAGAAATCTGCACTTCTTTGTCCGTCATCGGATGAACAACAGGAAGTTTTCCTGTCTCTTTATCCGCCTCTCCGATGATCTGCTCAAAATCAGCTCCGTTCGACTCGATCGTAAATCCGTCCGGTACATTCGGCAGTGTAAATTCATTTACATCTTTTGCAATCTTAGTGCCTTTGATCGAAGCAACAACCTCGTCAAGTGTCTGACCCTGCGGCGTCTCAGACTGATCATTGGAATATGCTCTCACTTCCAGAATACTGATGTTGTTATATCCGTTCTGTCCTTCAATGTCAATCTGAAGATCAAAGTTCGTCATCTTGAAGCTCTTCATATAAACAGGAGTTTCAAATATGTGCCGCATATCTGTCACATAGCCTGTCTTGCCGCTTTCTGTCGATTTCGCGTTGCTGATCTTAACTGTATGCTCTGTTCCCTGCGCATCTGTATAAACAAGATCAAAGGACTTCACATTAGACGGCATCGGCGCCACGTCTCGAGTATGAAGATCAAAATCCAGCTCTTTTACAAGCGTCACCTTCGGAAATGTTACCGTTACCGTCTGCTTACTTGCTTCCGAATAGTCCGAAGCCCAGCGCGTCTGGTTGTTGCCGTCTTTAATATTAGAAACCGGAAGCGAAGATGCCTCTGTCGTAGACGCTTCCGCCGTAACGCCTGCTGCATTCACATGATTCTTATTCTCTGCCGCTTCGATATCGGACTCCTCTCCGTAAATTTCTATTTCGCTAAGTCCGATATTACTCCAGAAGTTATCCGGTCCTTTATCCGCCTTGTTCACCGTGATCTTAACTGCAGTCACAACTTCCTGCGCAGCCTCGGCTAATGTAATTGTCTGCTCAGACGGCGCATATGTACCCTCATCTGTTTTTTGATGAACATTCTTATACTCGCCGCTCATCGTCTTTACATCAACTTTCCACTGCTTGATGTTATTCTGATGATTTCCGGCTGCTCCCGTTCTCTCCCAAAACACCTTGATTTCGCTTACTTTCGTCGGCTTTTCAAGTGTCACTTCTATCCACTCGTTTGTCACTTTGTTCTGTGATGTGCCCCAATGCGTACCTTTATTTCCATCAATCGCCTTAGCCGCCGATGTGGAATCAGCCTCTGCTTCGCTTGCCGCAGCTGTACCTTTTAACGCAAGATTTTCTTTTTTCCGCTTTCGTATCATTTTCCTCAGCCTGTACCTTTTCAGGCATAAAGAAAAATCCGGAACAACCGCTCCGCTGCTTACGACCATAGCTGCTGCCAATAAACAGCTCACTACTTTCTTTTTCATACACTTTCTCCTTTTTAATCTTTGTTACGGTGATTTAGACATAATCTATGTTTTCACAAAACACCGAGCATAATTATATTCATTATAACACCTTTACATTTTCCAGGTATATTTTATTTACACAAAATATAATTTTTGTATACTTTTTCTATTTTAAATCATATTTTTTGTGCATTTCGACAATTCAAAGGGGATTTTCTTTGCTTCCCTTTCGCCATTAAGCTACTCTGATATTTTTTAATGGTGAAAATTGAATAGATAAAAGATCATTGCTTCTAATTAGTAAGTATGTTATGATAATCCCACTTACAGAAATTCTTTCTGTGGAAGCTACCGGCAGCTTCGCCGACCTGAGGAATTCCCTCAAAATTACCCGATACAATACAACAACAGTTTTTGCGTGGATAGCCTTGTAGAACAGTTCTTTTTTCGTATACTGATTTTTAAGAGAAGGTCTTAAAAAGAGAAAAAATTTTCTTTTTCAGAGGAAGACTTTTGACGAAAGCAAGCTTAAAAGCAGCAAGTTTGAAAACAGTAAGCTTAAAAGTATTTTCCCGCCTGTACTGCAGGACTTATTCATGCACATGAAAGGAGAGCCTATGGCAGGAAAAGAAAACAGAGAAATTAAAAACAGTGTCTTTGTAGATTTATTCTATGAGGACGAATCAGCAGAAGCGAACGAGATCGCGCTTTTTAATGCAATCCATGATGAGCCGTTGCCGGAAGGAACGAAGATTCGGAAATTCCGTGTAGACAATACGATCTATATGAATTTTCAAAACGATATTTCTTTTGACGCAGGAGGAAAAGTGATCGTATTCGGCGAGCATCCGTCTACGGTCAACGAAAACATGCTCCTTCGGAGTCTGCTATACATCGGGCGTGCATATGAAAGACTTGTGCCGCCTAGAAGCCTTTTTATAAGAAGAAAATCGTTTCCCTTCCGACACCGGAATTTTACACATTCTATAACGGAAAAGAAAAATGGGAAAAGGAAAAAGAACTGCGCTTGTCAGATGCCTATATCGTAAAGGACGGTGAGCCGAGTCTGGAATTAAAAGTAAAGGTCATCAATATCCGGCCGGAAGAACATCATGAAATCTTAGAAAGGTGTCAGGTACTGAAAGAATATAGCCAGTTTATGGAAACTGTACAGAACTATCAGATCTCCGGGGAGGAAGAGCCTTATAAAAAAGCGATAAAAGAGTGCATTGAAAAAGGGATTCTTGCTGATTATTTAATGCGAAAAGGAAGCGAGGTTGTCAATATGTTATTAGACGAATACGACTATGAGACAGATATCGAAGTGCAAAGAGAAGAGGCAAGAGAAGAAGGAAGAAAGATGGGACGAGAAGAGGGCAGAGAAGAGAAACGAAAAAGAATTCCTCCAAAAAATCTGTTCTCTCATTCAGAAAAAGCTTGAAAAAAGGAAAGACAATTTCCGAAATTGCAGATGATCTTGAAGATACGGAGAGACTGTAACAAATTCTGTGTAAACTAAAGATATGATATATATCCTCTTGGATTGATGTTAAAATAAATATTAATCTAGGAGGATATTTTTATGGCACGAAGAAGAAAAATGGATCCAGAACGTAAAGCGTTCATCAATAGCTTACTGGAGCATTATCAACCGAAAGATGCACAGGATATACAAGAAATGTTGAAGGATCTGCTGGGAGAAACTCTGCAGGGAATGCTTGAAGCAGAAATGGATGATCATTTAGGATATTCCAAGTATGATTACAAAAACAAAGAAACCGATGACAGCAGAAATGGTTACAGTCCTAAAACAGTAACTTCATCAATGGGAACGATTGATCTGGATATTCCAAGAGACCGAAAAGGTGAGTTCGAACCACAGATTGTCAAAAAGAACCAGACAGACATTTCCAATATTGAAGACCAAGTACTTTCCATGTATGCAAAAGGAATGACAACTAGAGATATCTCAACCCATTTGCGTGACGTGTACGGTGTAGAAGCTTCTGCTGAAATGATTTCCCGGATGACAGACCGTATCCTTCCGCTGGCAAAAGAATGGCAAAATCGACCATTAGAGCGCAAATATGCGATTGTTTTTATGGATGCCGTCCACTTCAATGTTCGCGAGGATAATAGAACAGTCAAAAAAGCTGTTTACGTTGCCATCGGGATAAAGTTGAATGGTAAACGTGAGGTTCTTGGTATGTGGATCGGTGGTAATGAAAGTGCGAAATACTGGCTTGGTGTGCTTAACGAGATCAAAAACAGAGGTGTGGAAGATATCATGATCGTATCCGTAGATGGATTGACCGGATTCGGGGATGCGATTCATGCAGTATTTCCAAAAGCAGAGATACAGCGCTGCATCGTTCATCAGATCCGCTACTCGACTAAATTTATTTCCTACAAAGATTTAAAGCCTTTTATGGCTGATCTAAAGTTAGTATACAAGGCAGATACTGAAGATTTGGCACTTTCCGCACTAGATGATCTGGAAGCAGAGTGGGGAAAGAAATATCCGGCCTCTATAGCTTCCTGGAGAAATAACTGGTCACAGCTGTCCACGTATTTCAAATATCCGTCAGAAATCCGGAAACTGATATATACAACGAATTCCATTGAAAATTTCAATCGTCAGCTCCGAAAGGTAACAAAAGCAAAGGCGATTTTCCCAACAGACGATGCTCTGTTTAAGAGTCTTTATCTGACAATGATGGATGCTACAAAAAAATGGACCGGAAAGGCTTGGGACTGGGGCTTGACCCTGGATCAACTATGCATTTACTTTGAGGACCGGATCAGACCAGAGGATATTGACTAGCATAAAACATCCTACATATCAAGGATAGATAAAACGCCCGTTTTTAACGGGCGCCCTTGACATGCAATAGAATCCATGCTACAAAATAAACAAAGGGCAGAACGGCTCAAGCTGCCATTCTGCCCCATCTAATCATATACGATTCTAATTAAACCTGAGATTTTATCATCAATCTGAGAGGTTTACACAAAATTTGTTACATTTGCAAAAGCCGAAAAATACGCTGAATCCATGCCGCAGGAAGAAAAACCGGTATTTCTCCAGATACGGATACTGCATTTTCATCGCTTTATACGGCAGAAATATCGCTTCCATCCATACTTTGATCTGACCTTTCCAAACACGTTTGTCCACTTCTGCCACATGCTGTATATTATAATTTGTAATCGTTCCGTATATTCCGCTTTGCATCAGCAATTCCGTAAGTTGTGCATAAAACTCTGTTTCTGCCTTCTCCTCAAACCAAACGGAAACAAGATCACACATACACCGTTCAAACTGAGCCAGCTCTATTTTCTCCAGTTCTTTCCGAACGTAATCCCAATCCAGACTTTCCTTCATCCGATCCGAAAAAAGCCACATATCTACGATAGAGCGGATTCCGCATCCGCCGCCCTGAAAATGTTTCGCCATATGAGCGATCATAAAGATATAAAATCTTCCCATGACAGCCGATAAATATGAGATTTACCCTCTTCCTGACGCGCCCGTTTCCAGATATCCTCATAATATGCATCCAACAGTGAATTTTCACCGATCATGCAATGATGCATCTCGATATTCATAAACGGCTTTCTAAAAACACATCATGATGACTATCCCTGTGATCGCAATAATATCCGAGATCCGTCAGAACCGCTTCCACTTCTTTTCCTCTTCCCGTCTCATACAAAATATCCAGATCCGCCATCATCCGCATACTTGTAACCGGATAAAACCTTTTCATCAAAATGCCTTTTAACGGCAAAACAGATATACCTTCCTTTTCAAAAGCCTCCAACAATTCTTCCTGTGAAAATGCCTGCACCGCATCTCTTGCAATCTCCATGGACTCTGCTTCCTGAAACTTTTTCAATATTTCTTCCGGAGGCTGCTGTTCTTTTGGAAGCTTCTGTATTCGGGGCATACCATAGACTGAATCTTATGAAATTTGCATATTCTGTAAAATTTCCCCAGTCTGTCTCCACTCTTAGTTCAGGCGCTTTCCCCTTTCCCAAACTGAATTTTATCATTTCTAATAACTGACGCCATTCCCTCTTAATCATCATTTGATACCTCTTTAAATTTTTTGTTTTCTATCTCCACAACTCTGTCACAGCATGCCACTCCTGCCGCTGTATGCGAAATACAGATAATTGTCTTTGTATTCATTTTCTTTAGATTCTGGAGAACTTTCCACTCCGTATCCTTATCCAAGGATGACGTACACTCGTCTAACAACAAAATCGGCGCATCGTTTAATATCGCTCGGGCAATCGCAATCCTTTGAACCTGCCCTTCCGATAATCCTTCTCCCCGCTCTGTCAAAACCGTCTCCAAGCCTTGCGGAAGTGTCTCAATATAATCCCATATACACGCAATTTCCGCTGCTTTTCGTATCTCTTCTTCTCCGATATCATGATTACAAAAGGTAATGTTCTCCCGAATCGTTCCCGACATGATCATATTCCCCTGCGGAACATAAGAAAAAACGTTTCTCGTTCCCGCATCAATCTCAATCTTTCCATTTACCGTCTCAAAATAAAGCTTTCCACTCTCACACGGCATCAAATGCAGCATTAACTTCATCATCGTGCTTTTTCCGATTCCCGATTCCCCTACAATGGCAATCAGATCTCCTTTATTAACACGCAGAGAAACATCGTCTAATATAATATCTCCGTTTTGATACGCAAACGTCACATGCTCCGCCACTATCGCGCGAAAATCTTTCTGAAACTCCGACACATCTTCAATCCGAATCTTCTGACTTTCCTCTTCCATATCCTCTATCTCCATCAGCCGCTCTGCCGACGCCTGCATGCTGTAATACTGTGGAATCAACCCCGACACATTACGAAACGGCGCCCGGATCTGCTGAATAATCTGCAAAAAGCCGTCAATGTTCCGAATGTCATCACACCGAATGAAATCTGAAACGCTCCCCATACAAGCGCCGCATAATACCCCGCTGTAAACAAAACATATACAAGTGTATTTGCCAAATTGCTGATCGCATTACGTTTAATCCGAATACGGTAATTATCTTTTTTGAAATTGATTCAGTTTGCCGCATACCGCATGCTCATTTGCAAATGATTTTATGACGATCAGATTCTCAATACATTCCTGCATATAAGAACGCACTACGCCATTCGTCCTCTGCACTTCCTTATGCAGATATTTAAAATGCCTGCTGTAAATACGGCTGAAAATGCAAACAAGAAGCCCGATGCCCAGCACCGCAGCCGTAAAACGGGCGTCGATAGAAAACAGTACCGCAAGTCCTGCCACGATCTTCGTGATCATGGAAATCGCCTGCGGGATCAGTCCGACAACCGCTCCTACCACAATGTCAATATCACTTGTCAGCCTGTTTAATATCTCTCCCGAATGAATCTTTGAAACATGCTGATACTGCTTTTTAAGTACCGCCGCAAAAATTCCCTGGCGAATCTGCATTTCAATCTTCGTTGTCGCATGTATCCGGACGTTACTGCTCAAAATATTCAAAACTGCCTGCAGCAAAATCAGACATACAATCAAAAAAATCTGAACTCCTAACCTTCCCTCTTTTACCCCTGTCGCAACATCTAATAAACTGCTGGAAACAAGAGCCAGAAGAATAAAACTTCCCGCAATCGCTCCGCTGATAAGCGCCAACAGTATTACAAGCCAAAGCGACTTTTTACTATATTGATAAATCCAGCAGACCGCCGACTTTCCTTTCTTACTTTCCATTTTCACTCTCATTCTTATTTTTCTCATTGCACTTTTCTTATCACTTTTTGCCTCTTCTACTTCATTCTACCTTTTCTATTTTAACATCATCCGGCTGTTTTATCATCAATAATATTTTTTAAAAAAGTTTCATTATTAACTCTAAAAAAAGCAGTGTCAAAATAAAGAAAAACTTTTTGACACTGCCTTTTTATCTTTTCATAAAAGAACCCTTTTTATTATCTTATTTGTTTGTAAGGCGTACTTCCTCAGAGTAAACCCATTTTGTTTGCTGTGTTTCCTTATCAGTTACTTTTGCATAAATGACTCCGCGAATTGTCTTTCCTGCCGGAATACCATTTACGTTCACTGCAAACTGATATGTAGAACTAATTACCGGAGCAACGATTTTCTTCGTACCCGGAGTCGGGCCAGTCTCTGTGCAAAGATTTTCTAAATCAGGTTTTCCATACCATAACAACCCGGTCTCATTCAAAATATAATTATCCGGAATTGACAGCTTCGCTATGTATTTTACATTTGCCTTTCCGTCAGCTCGTTTTATAATCATTGTATCAGCAACTGCTGCGTATAATGGTTTTTCGATTGTCTGCTCCTGCGGTGCGTATGTCGCTGTAAATGCCATATTGCCACTTATCGCAAATGTATATACTTCATCATATGAAACAATCTTATCCTTTAACTGCCAGCCTGCAAACTTCTGTCCAACCTGTGACGCATCTGCTGTAATCGTTACGATCTGATTATAAACACCTTCTGCAACTTTTTTTCCCATCAACAGTAACTGTGTACACTTTTTCTTTTTCCAGTGCTATCATTCCGTCAATCAATGCAATGACCGCCTCGCTTACTTCATGTTCCGTAGCCGTAGCATCGTCTTTTACTCCAGTAGCTTCTGTTACTATTTGCCGGAATATATCCCATCCATCTTTTGTATAATCAGACGAATTCAACTTGCCTGCTTCCTCAAGCCAATATGTCAGCTCTGTTTTATCTATAGCAGACGGTACATGTTGCTGTTTTTGTTCTGTCATCTTTACAAGTTGCTGTAATTACCGCCTGTCCCGGAGCTACTGCTGTTACGTTTCCGCTTGCATCAACAGTTGCTATATTATCATTATTGCTACTCCATTCAACAGCTTTGTACGTTGCATCTTCAGGTGTAACGGTTGCTGTTAATTGCTGTGCTTCGTCTCCGGCTTTCAAATCCAATGTTGAAGCTCTCATTGTAACATTTGTTATTGCTTTATACCAAATTTGAACTTCTCGAACAGATACTGAATTTAACCCCGCTCTGCTATTCATACTTGTAAAAAAAAAGAACATCACATAACGTCCTACTTCTGTTTTACCTTCAAAATGATCTTTAGGATATGCCGAATCAGTTTCCTGATGTGTTTTCTCATACAAAACTTTCCATCCCTCAGGCACTCTATCTTTGGCCAAAAGACTTTCTGTCGTAATCGTAGAATTATCGGTTGTTAAAATTTTATAGTTTGTAGCATATGCCATATTATGAAAACGAATATCTATACCGCTAAAACTTCTTGGCCCATTTTCTCCTAAATCAAAAATTAAATATGCCGCATTTCCTCTCGCACCCGACCCTTTTAGCGCTTCTTTTTGAAAACCATCTGTAATTATCATTCTGGGTATCATCACCACGACCATCGTTAACAGAACTAACAGGAAAGTCCCCTTCTGTTCCTGAATACGCTGAAATTTGTAAATTTCGAGCTATATTCATTTCTCCTGCTGCCTGTACAACAGTTCCACCGCCAAATGACACGCAGGAAATCAACATCGCTGCCGATAATGCCGCTGATAAAAATTTCTTTAATCTCATCACTTTACTCCTTTTTTTCACTTCTTTCGGTTATTAAAATTTTTATACTCTTTGGTTTACACAAAAGTTTTCTTAAATCCCCTTCCTCCTTCCTCATTATTTTTACATTTTTATGCAAACTCTACAGAACAATCCATATTTACGCTTAAATGTAGTGCTATTTTACCTGTTTTTTCATTTTTCGCCAACAAGTAGTCAGATAATATACTTTACAACCCATAATTTTTCAGTTTTTTAAGTTATTTTTCACAATTTTAATCTGTTTCCCCAAATTTTCATTTACTCTATTGTAAAAAAGATACAAAAATGAAGTTTTTAACTCGTCATTTGTTCCTCTCTAATTCTACTGTTAAATTTTTTAATATGTTTTCCCACCACTTATATGCTATACTTACTTAAGCTTTTATTAAAAAACCACTACTAAAACATTTTTAAGAAAAGGAACAAAAACTATGAATTATTACCGCTTTTCAGATCTTACTATCTCCATGACATGCCGCTATGACATCATGAAACGACGTGCAGAAAAGTATCTGATTCCTAAAGCAAAGGAAAACGAACTTTCCGAAACTACCACTCCCGAAATTCGATTAAATCCTAAAACGAACTGATACAAAAATACCAAGAGAAATATCCACATCTAACCCTTGACGAAGCAGAACTGATCCTTTTATCATCCCATTTTTCCCTTGAATTAATTAAACATCAAGGGTTTGTTCTCCACGCTTCCGCAATCTCCTACAACGATAAAGCAGTCCTTTTTTTCCGCTGATTCCGGCGTCGGCAAGTCAACGCATACCCGCCTGTGGCAGAATCATTTCGGGAAAAATAATGTACATATTATTAATGATGACAAGCCTGCTCTTCGCCTCTTTGGAAATTCATTTACCGTATACGGAACGCCATTTAGCGGAAACAGCGATGAAAATGAAAACATAAAAGCGCCTCTTCATGCCGTTGTATTTCTTGAACAATGTGAGCACAATGCCATGAAAAAACTAACAGCCAAAGAGGCGCTTCCTTATTTTCTTTATAACCTGCCGCAATACAGCAAACACGCAGAACGCATGAACACTCTGCTTTCTCTTCTTGATATACTTTTAAAAACAACTCCTGTTTATCTTTTATCCTGCACTCCCGATAAAAGCGCGGCAATTCTCTTCAAGATCATCTGCAATTCTTTTTCAAGATGAAACTCTTCAATCAGATGAGCAATGTTTTCTTCCGTATTTTCAATTTCGGAAATTGTTTTTTTCAAGCTTTTTTTTCAAGTTTTTGAAGAGTCCCTTGTTTTTTCTTCTTCTTCTTCTCCCTTCTTCTTCTTCTCTTGCCTCTTCTCTCTGCACTTCGATATCTGTCTCATAGTCATATTCGTCTAATAACATATTGACAACCTCGCTTCCTTTTCGCATTAAATAATCAGCAAGAATCCCTTTTTCAATGCACTCTTTTATCGCTTTTTTATAAGGCTCTTCCTCCCCGGAGATCTGGTAGTTCTGCACGATTTCCATGAACTGGCTGTATTCTTTCAGCACCTGACACTTTTCTAAGATTTCATGATGCTTCTTCCGGCCGGATATTGATGACCTTTACTTTTAATTCCAGACTCGGCTCACCGTCTTTTACGATATAGGCATCTGACAGGCGCAGTTCTTTTTTCCTTTTCCCACTTTTTCTTTTCCGTTATAGAATGTGTAAAATTCCGGTGTCGGAAGGGGAAACGATTTTTTTTTATATCGGCTTCTCGGCGGCACGAGCCTTTCATATGCACGCCCGATGTACAACAGACTCCGAAGGGGCATGTTTTCGTTGACCGTAGACTGATGCTCGCCGAATACGATCACTTTTCCCCCTGCGTCAAAAGAAATATCGTTTTGAAAATTCATATAGATCGTATTGTCTACACGGAATCTCCGAATCTTCGTTCCTTCCGGCAACGGCTCATCATGGATTGCGTTAAAAAGCGCGATCTCATTCGCTTCTGCTGATTCGTCCTCATAGAACAGATCTACAAAGACACTGTTTTTAATTTCTCTGTTTTCTTTTTCCTGCCATAGGCTCTCCTTTCATGTGCATGAATAAGTCCCTACAGGTGGGAAAATACAGGCGGGAAAATGCTTTTTAAACTTGCTGCTTTTTGCTGCTTTTGATTTGCTTTCGCCAAAAGTTTTCCTCTGAAAAAGAAAACTTTTTTTTTTTAAGACCTTCTCTTAAAAATCAGTATACGAAAAAAAGAACTGTTCTACAAGACTATCCACGCAAAAACTGTTGTTGTATTGTATCGGGTAATTTTGAGGGAATTCCTCAGACCGGCGAAACTGCCGGTATCTTTCACAGAAAGAATTTCTGTAAATAGATTTATCATCATCTATATTTTACATCGTTTACATTTTTAACTAAGTTCAGACTAACTTCCGGTATTCCAATTAGGGGAGTTCTCAGATTGCCTCCCCTTCTCTGCTAAATTTAATTAAGATCCGTTCCTCCCAAGTTGAAACTCTTCAATCAGATGAGCTATGTTTTCTTCTGTATCTTCAAGATCATCTGCAATTTCGGAAATTGTTTTCCCTTTTTCAAGCTTTTTTTTCCGAATTAAGGCGCAAGTTTTTTGAAGAGTCCCTTGTTTTCTTCCTTCCCTTCTCTTGCCTCTTCTCTCTGCACTTCGATATCTGTTTCATAATCATATTCATCCAACAGCATATTGACAACCTCGCTTCCTTTTCGCATTAAATAATCAGCAAGAATTCCTTTTTCAACGCACTCTTTAATCGCTTTTTATAAGGCTCTTCCTCCCCGGAGATCTGGTAGTTCTGCACGATTTCCATGAACTGGCTGTATTCTTTCAGTACCTGACACTTTTCTAAGATTTCATGATGCTCTTCCGGCCGGATATTGATGACCTTTACTTTTTAATTCCAGACTCGGCTCACCGTCTTTTACGATATAGGCATCTGACAGGCGCAGTTCTTTTTTCCTTTTCCCACTTTTCTTTTCCGTTATAGAATGTGTAAAATTCCGGTGTCGGAGGGAAAACGATTTTCTTCTTATAACGGCTTCTAGGCGGTACAAGCCTTTCATAAGCACGTCCGATATACAGCAGACTCCGAAGGGGCATGTTTTCGTTGACCGTAGACTGATGCTCGCCGAATATGATCACTTTTCCTCCTGCGTCAAAAGAAATATCGTTTTGAAAATTCATGTAGATCGTATTGTCTACACGGAATCTCCGAATCTTCGTTCCTTCCGGCAGCGGCTCATCATGGATTGCATTAAAAAGTGCGATCTCATTCGCTTCTGCTGATTCGTCCTCATAGAACAGATCTACAAAGACACTGTTTTTAATTTCTCTGTTTTCTTTTTCCTGCCATAGGCTCTCCTTTCATGTGCATGAATAAGTCCTGTAGTACAGGCGGGAAAATACTTTTAAGCTTGCTGCTTTTAGGTTTACTTTCGCCAAAAGTTTTTCCTCTGAAAAAAGAAAACGTTTTCTCTTTTTAAGACCTTCTCTTAAAAATCAGTATACGAAAAAAAAAAGAACTGTTCTACAAGACTATCCACGCAAAAACTGTTGTTGTATTGTATCGGGTAATTTTGAGGGAATTCCTCAGACCGGCGAAACTGCCGGTATCTTTCACAGATAGAAGTTCTGTGAGTGAATTTATCATAGCATATCTATCCTTCAAAAACAATAATATTTTTCACTTTACTATTAAAAAACACCTACATGAGGTGAAGAGTTTATTTCCACTTTGAACAAAGTAGATTGTAGTGTTTCACTTATAAAGAAACACAGAACCACAGGGAATGTCAGAAGGCGCATTTCAGGATTGTACATAGCCGCCAAAATCTCCGGCGTTCCCGCACTCTGACCTATCACCTATATGAAAACTGCCGACAGGATTACCTGTCGGCAGAAAACTGTATGATACTATTTTATTTGTTATGCTTTCAAGATCAATTATTTATCACATTCTGAAAACAGTTTTTAAATTAAGAACGTTTTTTGCGTGATTTCAACACCACAACACCAGCTCCTGCGGCTGCGCCGAGGCATACGATCCACGGTACTGCATTTGCTGTATCGCCCGTCTGAACTGCGCCTTCAACTTTATCGTTTTTGTCGTTCTTATCATTCTTATCAGTAGTCGGAAGCTTCTCAAAACGAGCCTCGATCTTCAGATCTCCCGTAATCGGAGTATTGAAATCAAATTCTTTTCCATCCACGAACCAACCGATGAACTTATATCCTTCTTTTTACAGGATCAGCAGGACGATCAAGTGTATCTCCATTTTTTTTACGATAACTGTTTGTCCATTGATCGTAACTGTCCACTCTCCCGGCTTCGGAGTCTCAACCTTCTCAAAACGAGCCTCGATCTTCAGATCTCCCGTAATCGGAGTATTGAAATCGAATTCTTTTCCATCCACGAACCAACCGATGAACTTATATCCTTCTTTTACAGGATCAGCAGGACGATCAAGCGTCTTGCCATCTTCTACCGTAACTGTTTGTCCGTTAATGATTACTGTATGATAAACTTTTGTATCATCTTTCTTCTCATATACAGCTTCAACTGTTGTATCTTTCACCGGCACAAATGTATAAGGTGTTCCAAGAGCCTCTGTCTCTTTTCCATCTACTTTCCAACCTTTAAAGATATATCCGTCATTTGCTTTTGCTGTAACAGTTACTTCACCTTTGTCATTCATCTCGCTGACTGTGATTGTTCCGTTCTCACTCTCTACTGCTGTAACTTTATACTGTGTAAAGCGTGATTCAACATTCATATCAGATGTGATCGGTTTTGTGAAATCTACAGCCGTATCTGTTCCAACAAGGTAGAACCCTGCAAACGCATGACCCGGTTTAGACGGCTCTTCTACTGTCAGTGTTTCGCCGTCTTTTACTTTATGTCCTGTCCCGTCGATCGTTACCGTCCACTCTTTCGGCTGCGGATCCGGCGTTTCACCGTTTTTCGTGAAATGAGCGATCAAAGATGTATTCATTTCTACAGCAAATGTATATTCCGCATCATCAGATACCTTTTCTCCTGTAAGAATATCATACCATCCTGCAAACTTATACTCTTTATTCGAGTCGCCGTTACAGTAACGTTCTCGTGCTGCATTACTTTTTCCGTCTTTTGCGCTGCTTGTAACTTTTCCGCCCTTCTGAGCCGCAGCATAAACTGTCATTTCTTTTTACCTTTTCATTGTCAACATCAAATTCAGATACAGCTACCCAACCGTCATTAGATGTTTTTGCAACGAATTTTACAAACTGAACTTCCTGCTCGTCAAAGTAGAATGTCTTCTTAGATGCATCAGCGGCAAATTCTGTATTTTCGGCAACTTTTACCCATTCGTCACCTTCATTTGCCTTCACATATAAATCAGCTTTTGTCACCTGACCACTTGCATTTCCCTGTCTTGGAGTGAAGGAGAACTGATTGATCGTATATTTCTGACCGAGATTGATCACCCGCCGATCTCATCGAAAGTTCCCTGTGGTTTCAGTTTATCTGTCGCGCCCTTCCAATTTGAGTGCCAGATTGTATTCGCTTTTCCGTCGAACGCGTATGTGAACAGACCTTCTGTTTTACTATCAGCAATATTGGTTTCTGTATCAACAGATACTTTTGTCCATGCCGCTTTATTATACTCATCTTTTGACGAGATCGGATCTGCTGTCTTTACTTCTACATTATCGATCGTGCCGACGATTGAATTCGTCTTTGATCCAATGCGCTGAACAGGCAGAAGCAGTGTTGCATTTTTAATTCCCTGTTTTCTGAGCGTATTATCAGTCTGTCTGTTAATGTAAATTCCTGTTGCCTGATATTCTTTTCCGTCTACGATCAACACAGTTTTCAACGTATCTGTCACGATCTCCATATGAACTTTCTCGCCAACCGGAAGTTTATAATCGAAGTAGTAATCATAAAGCTCTCTTCTGAATCCAACTCTTCCGTCATCCATGATGCGGATATCATGTACATAATCTTCTCCGCCCGGTGTATCTGCTTCAAACAGGATCTGTCCTGCTCTTGCTTCTTCAGTTAATGTAACGTCAAATGACAGGGCGTTTCCGACTGCAAGTTTTTCAATCGGAGTCGATGTATAACTCTCTCCGCCTTTCAGCTTCAATGCGCCGTCGATATCTGCATTCTTTGTTTCTCCGAGATCTCTGTTGCTTTCAGAAGAATCTTCTTTATTGTCAAAACCATAAGACATGTATTTTCCATTTTTGTCTGCCGTCTCTTCAAAATACGGATTACTTCCCGGAGCATCTCCAAGTTTCTCCGCTTTTTCTTTTACTGCGGCAAACTCAAGATCTTCGCCTTCACCCCAGCCTTTGCTTGCAAGAATCGGAAGCGCATCTTCAAAACGCTCAAAGTTATCAACTTCCGAAATTCCCTGTGCAGCAGTGTCAATATTATCGTTCCAAATCGCAAACGTACTTCCGAGCATCTGATCAGATCCTGCCGGAATTACTGTTCCGCCCATATTATTCGGAATCCAATTTTTGTAAAGGTCTTCTGTTCTCAGATAATCGCCATATCCTCCTCTGCTTCCGCTTCCATTCGGAACCATATAGAGAGAACCGTCCAGTGTATTGATAAGATCAAATCCATCGTTGTACATCTGTTTCGGATTGAGTATCCTGTATTCCAAATACGTTCAACTGTACATTTTCGCTTTTTACCGGAACTGTTCCGTCTCCGTCAATCTGCGTCAAACTTCCCCACATACGGACTGTACGGTCTTTACCTTGAATATATTTGATCATATCATCGGAGAAATGACGGAAAGCATTCTCTTCACCATAATATTCATCTGTTCCGATATGTACTGTCATACTATCGTCGAACATATCGTCCGTCAGATATTCATCCCACACACCCTGAACAAATGAAAGGCTCTTACCATACTGACTGTCTTTGGAATTCACATCACCGCTTAAGTCAAACTGCTCGCCTGCACGTTTTGCATTTCCGTTGACAGCTTGATTCTGCGGAAGCATCAGATCAGGACGAACTTTTGTAAATGCACCTGAATGTCCGGAGCATCAATTTCCGGCACAATACTTACTCCCTGCGCTTCAGACTCTTCGATAAAGTTTCTAAAGTCTTCCTTTGTATAGAAAAGGTCTTCGTTAGTCAGATCTTTTTATTTTCTCCGCCTGCCTTAATATCGGACTCAAGACGGAATCCTGTATACGCCCTTTCTCGAGCGACTTCTGCGCTTTCAAAATTCTCATAGAAGATCAAGTTATCATTCAAATGAACCTGAAAATCATTCATCTTGTAGTATGCCATAGCGTCTACAAAATCTTCCAATGACTCAAGAGATGCCGGTTTACGGGCAACATCCAAGCTAAAGCTTCTTACTTTGAACTTCGGATAGTCTTTTGTAATACCTTTCGGAATCTCACCGTTATTCAGTTTCACGATCTGAAGAATGGAACGTGTCGACCAGTAAGCTCCCTGCGCCTGCTCAGCCTTTACATTTACTTTATCGTCCATCTCCATGATGTAACCTTCTTCACCGAGTCCGTTTTTATCATCTTTTGTAAAGACGATATCGCCTGCATCTTCTCCGCTGTCTGCAACCTGAAGATCAACGCCGTACTCTGCTTTATAATCTGCTGCAAGAGCTTCTGCCGCTGCCTTAAACGCGGCGTCTTTATAAACGATCTTTGTGCCTTCACCGATCTTAACAGATCCGGCCTCTGTTCCGCCATACCACTCTGCCAGTTCCGGAATTACAACCGGTTTCACATTTGTTCCAGCGTTATCATATTTACCCGGAATCGTAACTGTATGTTCTCTTGCGCCTTCTGCTGTCTCTTCACCTTTTGTTACTTTGTAAATTCCCTTTACAGTTGTCTCTCTAAGCGGCTGATAGATCTTGCCGTCTCTTCCGACAACCTGTTCGTAATCTGCGAGGAACTCTACAGTAACTCCTTCCGGCACATCCTGCCACTCTAATCTGGTTTTGTCCGCCTTTACAGTCGGAGCTGCCAGCTTGTCCGCAATCTGTTTTGCTGTTGCATTCTCATCGATGACGCCTGACTCCGGCTTCATCGCATATGCGCCGAATTCTGCCACAGAAACATTATACCAAGTTCCTGTCGCAGCGCCGTACTCCGTTACGTTTAATTTCAGTTCTTTTGCCCATACAGGTTTGTCTAACTTGATAATCTGCTCGGCTTTTTGTAACCTGCTCGCTGTTTGTATGAACTACAGTAAATTCGCCGCCTTCTTTTTCTGCCGCTTCAATCGTATATTTCTTCGAGTAGGAACTCCGCTTGCCGGCATTTCCCAGTCGATCTTCACATATTCTACCCACTGCGCTGCCGGAAGCTTCACAGTCAGCGTACGGGCTGTCGTTCCTTTTCCATCGCTTTCTGTTGCCCAGCGTGTTGTTAAATCTCCGTCAATCGCTTTTGCCGGACCTTGTTTTCCCGGCTCGCTTTGAACCTCTTCAAAATTGCTTGCTTCTGCTGTTCCTTCCAGACAGTAGTTTTCATCCGGGAGAACCGTATCAGGAATCTCATTTGCATAGATCTGGAAGTCATAAAGAGAAACTGATCGCCAATTTGTCTGATCATCTGCCGCATTCGCCGTATATCCGTCAATATATAAACGTACATAACGTGCTGTTTTTGCCTCGGAACATGGATAATGTTTGTTTTGTCCAGTCTGTATTCGATCTTACCTGCTTTGATATCGTTGATCGCTTTGGTTACATCCATGGTAACTGTGCCGCCTTCGGGTTAGGCATAAGACCACCCATCATGTCCGAGACGTCCAACAACACCCATCATGTCCGGTGTAGCAACTACAACATCAAAGTCCAGCCAGCCCTCATTCTGGATCTTCGGGATAAGTTCGTCTCCGCCTACAAAATCAGCTCCTGCTGCTTTTGCTTCTTCTGCCTTTGCATCCTTTGCGAATACAAGGATACGAACTTTCTTTCCTGTTCCGTGCGGAAGAACTACAGCACCACGGATCTGCTGATCTGCGTGACGTCCGTCACAACCTGTTCTGATATGAGCTTCGATTGTCTCATCAAATTTTGCTGTTGCTGATTTTTTAACTAATGCTACTGCTTCTGCAGGATCATAGAGATTTCCTCTTTCGATCAGTTTCGCAGCTTCGATATATTTTTTTCCTCGTTTCATTTTATAATAACCTCCTTGTGGTATTGGCGGGAACTTGCCCCTCCCACTTTACATGAATTTACTAAACAATCGATTCTTCAGCACTCTCTCCCCCGAGGACACCGGAAAAGGTCGGCTGATTGTATCCTACAATATTAATCGTTATAAAATCTCTGGATTAGTCTTCTACAACTACACCCATGGAACGGCATGTTCCAGCGATCATGCTCTCAGCAGTCTCAAGAGAAGCTGCGTTCAGGTCTGGCATCTTCAGTTCAGCGATTTCTTTAACCTGAGCTTTTGTGATTGTAGCTACTTTTGTCTTGTTCGGTACGCCTGAACCAGACTTGATCTTGCAGGCCTTCTTAATAAGAACTGCTGCCGGTGGTGTCTTTGTGATGAAGCTGAAGCTTCTGTCATTATAAACAGTGATCACTACAGGAATGATAAGATCTCCCTGATCTGCTGTTCTAGCATTAAACTGCTTTGTAAATTCTACGATGTTTACACCGTGCTGTCCAAGAGCAGGACCAACCGGCGGTGCCGGAGTTGCCTTGCCGGCAGGAATCTGTAATTTGATATATCCTTCTACTTTTTTGCCATTTAAATTACCTCCTTGTGGTATTGTCGGGAAGCCCATCCCTCCCACTCACTTTTAATCCATTTTCTTCACTTCTGAAAATCCAAGTTCAACCGGAGTCTCTCGGCCAAACAGTTCGACATTGATTGTCAGACTCTTCTTCTGTTCATTGATTGTCTGAACAGCTCCGACAGTCCCTTCCCATGCTCCGCTAAGTACGTTAACCAACATCACCGATCTCAAGATCAAGGATCACCTCATCCTGTTTGATTCCAAGAGTTCTCCATCTCGCTCTCATCAAGCGGAACCGGCTTGGATCCAGGTCCGACAAAACCGGTAACACCTCTTGTATTTCTTACGACATACCAGGTGTCATCGTTCATGATCATATGGATCATCACATATCCCGGAAACATCTTTCTCTGCACTGCCTTTTCAACTCCATTACGTATCTCTGTACTTCCTCCATAGGAACACGAACTTCAAAATCTGATCTTCCAGGATGACGATTCTCAATCGTCTTATCAATGTTCGCTTTTACTTTGTTCTCATACCCTGAATAGGTATGAACGACATACCATTTTGCCTCTGACATAAAATCACCTTTCTGCTGCGGTCAACTATTTTACTAAAAAGTCAATTCCGTATTTCAGAATGCGCATCGAATTACTGCGATCAACGCTCCCAAAATTACGGAAACAGCAACAACTGCCGTCGTCTGCTTTGTAAGAGTGTTCTTGTCTGGCCAGATAACCTTCTTGAACTCCGCCTGAAGCCCTTTAAACCAGCTCTTTTTCTGAGTCTTCGTATTCTCACTCATATGTCCACATCCTTTCGACAACAATTATTTTGTCTCTTTGTGCAGTGTGTGTGATTTGCAGAATCTGCAATACTTCTTGGTTTCCATACGTTCCGGATGAGTCTTTCTTATCCTTCGTCATGTTGTAGTTACGGTTCTTGCATTCCGTACACTCCAGAGTAATTCTTGTGCGCACAACTTCCACCTACACTCTCTCTAAACAGCGTATATACAACCGACACTAACGGAATAAAGATCAGCATCCCCACAACGCCCATCAAACTGCCGCCGATCGTTACTGCCGCAAGCACCCATATGGAAGGCAGACCGACCGAATTTCCCACAACTTTCGGATAAATGAGATTTCCCTCAATCTGTTGAAGCACGAGAAACATAATGACAAAAACAATGCCTGCAGCGGATCGACCATCAAAATGAGGAACGCTCCTACAACACAGCCGATAAAAGCCCCAAATATCGGAATAAGCGCTGTAAATGCCACGAGCACACCGACCAGAAGCGCATACGGCATCTTGAAAAGGCTCATCGCCACAAAAAACATCGACCCGAGAATAAGCGCCTCAAGACATTGTCCCGTCAAAAAATTAGAAAATGTTTTGGAAGTCAGTGTACACACTTTCAGACATCTTTTTCCCATTTTTCTTTCAAAAACGCATGCATCACTTTTTTTACCTGCACGCCGAGTTTCTCTTGGATCACCGGCTCTGTTCCACTCTCACGAACAAGAATACGTCCGTCTGTTCCAAGTTCTTCAGCTGTTTTCTCTACTGCTGCCTGAACTGTTGCGTTATCCAGTGCTGTCTTTTTATCCTTTACACGTACATTTTTCAAAAGCTGTGGGAAAATCTTCACTTCATCTGCCAATGTTCCAAGACTCTGCTTCTTTTCAAGGATTGCTTCCATGACCATCAGAGAAGTCAGGATACCATCACCGGTACGTGCATGCTTGCTGAAAATAATGTGACCGGACTGCTCGCCACCGAGAACATATCCATTTTAAGCATGTTCTCGTATACGTACTTGTCTCCAACCGCAGTCTGCTCATACTTCATGCCGATCTTATCACATGCTTTATAGAGTCCGAGATTGGACATGATCGTTGTAACAATCGTATTATCTGCCAGGCGTCCCTGCTCCATCAGATACTTTCCGCATACATACATAATACGGTCACCATCTACAACATTTCCATTTTCATCTACAGCAATACATCTGTCTGCATCTCCATCATAGGCAAATCCTACATCCAGCTTCTTCTCCTTTACAACTCCTGAAGTACTTCGATGTGGGTCGATCCGCAGTTTGTATTAATATTCACACCATTTGGTTCATTATTAATCACATAAGTCTTCGCTCCAAGTGCATCGAAGACACTCTTTGCGCAACACTGGAAGCACTTCCATTCGCACAGTCAAGTCCTACCTTCATATCTTTAAAAGAGCGTGTAGCGAGGGCGATCAAGTGTCCTATATAACGGTTTCTTCCTGCTGCATAGTCAACAGTACGGCCAATGTTCTCTTTTGTCGCCAGCGGGATCTCATCAATCTCCCCATCGATATAAGCCTCGATTTTTTCTTCTACCTCAGCTTCCATCTTATGACCGGCACTGTTGATCACCTTG
>VOFE01000728.1_pt1 | contig 50000 bp, 59 predicted proteins | sample 5384071 | NCBI WGS metagenome assembly VOFE01 (sample SAMN12384724, study PRJNA508395) | human gut metagenome | isolation source: healthy gut D | host: Homo sapiens
AACAAAAAGTTTTCTACTCTTTTGGCAGGGGTTGCATTGTTAGGTGCGATGTCTGCTAATGCAGGGAATCCTGTAACATCTTTGCAGAAAACGGGTAATGGCTTGTATCAATTGAAAGCTGCTGATGGAGTGTTAGCGATGACTCCGGAAGGTGCTTTAAAATTGGAAGCAACTACTGAATCTGCAAATTTAGCAAGTACATTGTGGTGTGTTGAAGTAACTGAAGAAGGTTACGGTAAAGCTCCTATCTTTGATTTTACAAACAAAGCTACCGGTCAGCGTCTGGATATCCAGTATGCTGGTACTCTGTTGGAAGGTTTGGCTGAAAAAACGCCTTCTTATACGGACGTAGAAACGGCAAATGATGCTGTACCTGCTGTTGTCGGTGGTGATCTTTCTCTGGTTGGGAAATTCTTGAACCAGTATTTAAGAATGGCAGCAGAAAGGAGAAACCGTTCTCTATTCTTATTTCACGAATGACTCTGTAATCGGTTTGAAGGTGAATACTAGTGGCGATGTAGAAATGGTTAAAACTATAGCTACTACAGCTGGTATTACTGCCGCTGGTTTTACTGAATTTGAGTTGGTAGAGGCCGCTTCGATCGTTGTCTCAGGTGCTGATGAATTGAATACGATCTTTGGTACCCAAGATAAGAAAGCTGGTATCACATTGAAGTTTACTCCGGATGTATTAGGAGATGGAGCGGTAAACTACTTTACCGAGAAGAAGTTCACGGTTGAAGCTTCTGGAACTGCTAATTATTTCCATGTATTGAGAGCCGACTCTTCTTACTTGTACGTAGATACTGCTTATACGAATGCTGTGGGTGGAGCTAAGTTCTTGGCTTATAACTGGAGCAACTTAAAGGATACTTATAAGACTGGTACTAAGAATCATGCTACTCCGAAAGATTCTATCAATGCTACAGATTTATCAGACCAATATAAATTTATGTTTACATATTGGCCTTCAAATGACAGCTTGGAGATTCAGGTTAAACAATCTTTGTTAAAAACAAGTGAGACGTATTGGAAAGATGTTACTGCTACTACAGCTATGCAAAATCAGCATATCTCTTTGCAAGAGTTGCTGAAAGACAAGGTTCGTATCTTGACGGTAGATGCGGCTCAAAATACTAAGATTGAGTTAGGTTTCGCAGGTTGCAAAGTTTTGCCTACTACAAAGACAACTGTTGATGATGGTGTTTATGTAATCAGAAATGCTAAGACTGGTAAGTACTATGCTGCTCCGCTTTATAATGAATCTGCATCTAGTAAATACGAGTGGGTGACTTTGGATATTCAAGATGCTACTCATATGCCTGCTTATCAATGGGTTGTGTTGAAGAAGAACGTAACAGATAAGAATAAGGTTTCTGCTGTAGATTTGTATAACCGTGAGTATAATGACGGTACGGCTGCTGATGCGACTCTCCAATTGAATAAAAATGCGGGGGCTACTTATATGTATGCTGCTAGTTTTGGTGACTCTTTGGAATTTATCCCAGTCGCTAAAGAAATCTATACTGATAAGTATGTGGGTTATAAGCATCTGACTAATGATGAGTTGATCACGAACAAATATACTTTCAACTACTGGCATCCGTACGCATCTGATAAATTTATCGGTGTTAAGGATTCTACGATGAATGTGTTAGAGGGTAAGAAAGCGTTCACTCTTAAGTCTTCTTACAAAGAACATGCTTATGGCTATAATCCTTCTGAGGAGGTTTCCGGTAATGCGGACAAGAAGATCACGGGTCGTATCCCTGGCTTGGTGAGACCGGTAAGAACGATGTATATCATTACTAATGGTGAGACTACTTTCCGTAATCATAACGTAGCGGTAGAGTCTAAGTATAAATTGAGTAAGTATTATCCTAATACTACGAATGACTCTGTTTACTTCAAGGAGAACAACCATATTGAGGGTAACCATTACTATGCTATCCTTGAGGCTACTTCCGCAGGTGCTATCAGCACTCATAAAGCAGGTGTTTCCGATTATGATGCTTCCGCTACTTTGAAAGCTCAGGTAATGGGTGAGACTCGTACTTCCGCATTCGCTATCGCTCCGGACGAGACTCCGTTGTATCGTCAATTCAATAATGAACTTCTTGGTGAGAACGTTGATAATTCAGCTGATAGCTTGATGTTCAAGGAAACTATCCGTGGTGAATATTTGATGGATGAGCATAATGGTGCCTTGTTGAACAAGGATGTTGATTACGCTGGTATCTGGAGTGAGGGTAAGGCTGATGGTAAGTTGGCTTTCCGTATTGACACAGCATGGTTAACTCGTGGCGCAGGTAAGGTTAAACCTCAATACTTGGTATCCGCTTATCGTGAGTTGATCGAGGGTGAGAAGATCATTCCTTGTACTGAGACAGGTAAGCACATCACTGCTGATGGTCAAGTTACAGACGACCCATATCAATGTGTACACGCTATTCATATTAAGACTCCGGCATTTGTTTATGGTAAGTATCTAGTTAACTACTCAGACTCTGCTGCTGCTGTTGCTGCTCGCAAGGAAGCTCTTAACCCGTACTTGTTCAATACGAAGGCTGTTTCTAACAGTAGCTATACTCGTGTAGGTTTCGTTCCTGCCGTTCAATATGGTGATACCTTGATTGTCTTGACTGGTAAGTACAAAGGTATGACTGCTGATCAATTGAAGAATGAGGGAATCGAGTCTATTATGGCTGTTTATAAGAAAGATTATCCAAAATTCATCAACGTATTGTCTGGAGACAAGCATAAGAACGTAACTTGGTCATTCCGTTATGTAAATCCGGATAAGGCTGCTTTAGCTTATGTAGATGGTAAAGAGGGTGAGAACAACTCATTCTTGATCGAGTCTAACGTATATGCAACAGGAACAGATGGTGATAATCAATATCAGACTATCAAGGGTGATTTGGCAAAAGCTATCGCTCCTAATGAAGCTGCCGCATGGTTGAAGATGCACAATGGCTGCTTGGTATTGACAGATGCTAGCTCTACATTCGATGCCGCTAAGACTGGTGGTGATGGTGCATTGGTATTCAACGCATATCCTAAGACTGATGCTGATGATATGGTAACATCTAACGATAACATCAACAATGTTGAAGGTGTATCTGTAGTAGCAGGTAACGGTACTGTAACTGTTCAAGGCGCTGCTGGTAAGTCAGTAGTTATCACTAACATCTTGGAAAGATTATCGCTTTAGCAAATCAGAAAGGTGGAGTCGGGAAGACAACCACCACGATTAATCTGGCTGCGTCATTGGCCGCTCTTGAGAAAAAGGTGCTGGTCGTAGACGCGGATCCGCAGGCTAACGCTTCGTCGGGACTGGGCGTGGATATCCGCAGCGTGGAGCAGTCGATCTACGAATGTGTGGTGAACGGCGACGATCCGAAAGGTGCGATTACCAATACGGAAGTGGAGGGACTGGATATTATCCCCTCGCATATCGACTTGGTAGGCGCGGAGATTGAAATGCTGAACATGGAGAACCGGGAGCAGATATTGAAACAAATACTGGTCCCGCTGAAAGAACGGTACGATTATATCCTGATCGACTGTTCTCCCTCTTTGGGGCTGATCACGGTCAATGCCTTGACGGCAGCCGATTCGGTGATGATACCCGTGCAATGTGAGTATTTTGCGTTGGAAGGGATCAGTAAACTGTTGAATACGATAAAGATTATCAAATCGAAGCTGAATCCCGCTTTGGAAATCGAAGGCTTCCTGCTGACCATGTATGACTCGCGTCTCCGTCTGGCCAACCAGATATACGAAGAAGTGAAACGTCCGTTCCGGGACCTGGTTTTCACGACCGTTATTCAGCGTAATGTCAAATTAAGCGAAGCTTCCAGCTACGGCAAACCCGTGCTGCTTTACGATGCCGAGTCGAAGGGAGCTTTGAATCACATGCAGCTTGCACAAGAGCTGATAGATAAAAACAAATAGATTTATGATGTATGATGTATGATTTGAAAAGACAAACAAATCATACATCATACATCATAAATCATAAATTCGAAAGTTTATGGTAATGAAAAGATCGGCTCTTGGCCGCGGATTGGATGCTTTGATAACGATGGATGACCTGAAAACGGGCGGTTCGTCGTCTATTAGTGAAATAGAGCTGAGTAAGATTCAGCCCAATCCGGATCAACCCCGTTCTGTTTTTGAAGAAGAGACGCTTGAAGAACTGGCCGTTTCTATCCGTTCATTGGGTGTCATTCAGCCGATTACGTTGAAAGAAACGGGAACGGACAAATATATGATTATCTCTGGCGAACGTCGGTATCGCGCTTCCCTGATGGCTGGCTTGGAACGTATCCCCGCCTATATCAAAACCGCAGCAGACGAGAATGTCGTCGAGATGGCTCTGATCGAGAATATCCAGCGCGAAGACCTGAACTCGATAGAAATAGCCCTGGCTTACCAGAAGCTGATCGACAGTTACGGCCTGACGCAGGAAAAGCTGAGCGAGCGTGTCGGCAAGAAGCGGGCGACGATTGCCAATTATCTCCGCCTCTTGAAGCTCCCTGCCGAGATACAGGTGGGGCTGAAGGATAAGAAGATCGATATGGGGCACGCACGTGCACTGCTTCCTGTCGAGGACCCGGAAGTGCAGTTGGCTCTTTACGAACAGATATTGGCGGATGGACTGTCTGTCCGTAACGTCGAAGAAATAGTACGTGGCGGAGTGGATGCGGCGGCTCTCGAACAGGCCGGGAAGGAAAAGCCTGCCCAGCGGAAACCGAAACTTCCCGAGGAATTCAACTTGCTGAAGGACCATCTGTCCAGTTTCTTTAATACGAAGGTCCAATTGGTATGCAACGAAAAAGGAAAAGGTAAAATAACGATCCCCTTTGCATCTGAAGATGAATTGGAAAAACTGATCGGCTTGTTGGATAAGTTGAAATGAGAAACTGGAAAGCAATTTTGTGGATAATAGCCCTCCTGTGCGGTTCGGTATGGACCGGCCATGCGCAGAGGACGATAACGGCAAAGCAGGATACGGTGATATCTTCCGATTCGGCCGTAACGGCTGTGGTTCCCGGAGAAACGGCCAAGGCCGATTCGACAGTGAAGGCTGTGCTTTCGGCTGCCGACTCGCTTCCCCAACCGAAGGTGAAGCTGAAGGAGTTCAAACCCGATCCTAACAAAGCGTTGCTGTATGCCTTGGTGCCGGGTCTGGGACAGATATATAACAGGAAGTATTGGAAGCTCCCGTTGGTATATGGGGCCTTTATGGGCTGTATGTATGCCATCACTTGGAACAATAAGAATTATAAGGACTATTCGACTGCCTACTTCGATATCATGGAGGATTACCAAAAGGTATTGGCGGCAGAGAAGGATGGACAAAAGTATGAGGGACCTTGGCAGGAGAGTTGGACGATCTTTGTCAGAAACGGTGAGGAGAGCACCTATGTCTCGAATGCACAGTTCCAGGAAAACCTGAAGCGCCGGAAAGATTATTTCCGCCGTTACAGGGATTTGAGCATTATCATTACGGTCGGGGTATATGCGATCAGTATTATCGATGCGTATGTGGATGCCCAACTGTTTGACTTTGACATTTCTCCGGACCTGAGTCTGCACTGGTCGCCGGAGGTAACCCCGAAGACCCGCTATACGCCGGGCTCGTATGGATTGAATTGCAGTTTTAAGTTCTGACATCATGAATAAAAACCTACTTATTCTATTCTGCCTGTTTAGCCTGATGCAGGTCTCCCGCGCACAAGACCCTATATTCGGCGAACCGCAGCATTCGACATTATCGGCAGACTCGCTCTCTGACGTAGTGGGCTTGATACCTGAAAGTCTCGATGCAAACGTGGATAGTTTGCTCCATTCCTGGCATGTGCAATATTTTTCGAAAGTGGATGAGTATTGTCACGATGATGCGGAGAATGTCTATTTTCCCGATTCGGTCTACGAAGAACGCTTGGAACGTCTGCCGAGTGTGATCCGTTTGCCTTACAACGAGGTGGTGAGGGATTGTATCGACCTGTATGCCCGGACGCAAGCGTGACCTGGTACGCTATATGTTGGGTATGGCGGATTTCTATTTCCCCATTATCGAACAGGTGCTCGACAAGCATAACCTGCCTTTGGAACTGAAGTATCTGGCTGTCGTCGAAAGTGCCCTGAATCCGGTTGCCCTTTCGCGTGTGGGGGCTTGCGGGTTATGGCAATTCATGCTTCCGACCGGCAAGATATATGGTTTGGAGATCAACAGCCTGCTGGATGAACGGCGTGATCCGGAGAAGGCGACAGAGGCGGCCTGTAAGTATTTTGAAGATATGTACGCCATCTATGGCGACTGGAACCTGGTGCTGGCTTCCTATAACTGCGGTCCGGGCAATGTGAATAAAGCGATCCGTCGTTCCGGGGGGCAAGACGGACTTCTGGGATATCTTCCCTTATTTACCGAAAGAGACTCGTTCATACGTCCCCTTATTTATCGCCGCCAATTACGTCATGAATTATTATTGCGAGCATAACATCTGTCCGATGCAAACCAGCTTGCCGCTAGCCACGGATACGGTCATGGTGAATAATGCCCTACATTTGCAGCAAGTATCGGATCTATTGCAAGTAGATATTGAGACGTTGCGTGCGTTAAATCCACAATATAAAAGAGACATCGTTCCGGGTAATACCCGCCCTTCGGTCTTGAAACTACCTGCGGCGGAAACCTATGCTTTTATCGATAAAGAAGATACGGTCTATACGCATCGGATCGAGGAACTGTTGGCGAATTGCATTTCTGCGAATAACTCTAATGGCTCTTTACCAAGTGGTGCGACCCGGGAAAAAATCACCCACGTGGTATTGAGTGGTGAGAATCTTTATACGATCGCTAATCGCTATGGCGTGACAGCGAAAGATATCCGTAAATGGAACGGGCTAGGCTCCAACCGGGTAGCGAAAGGAAAACGGTTAAGATTATATGTAGATAATGGGGGTGTCGCTTTTGCCTCGGCTACCAAGACTCCGGTGAAATCAACTACCGTGACTGCGAAATCGACTGCGACAACAACGAAAAAGTCGGCTTCCGCCGCTACAAAACAGATCGCTTCCGCTAATAAAGATTTTGTCTCTTATAAGGTTAAATCGGGAGATTCGCTTTATTCGATTTCCAAGAAATACCCTGGGGTTACCGCCTCTTCCTTACAAAAGGTGAATGGGCTGTCAAGTCCGGATATCCGTCCGGGTCAAGTACTGAAGATACCGGTAGGATGATCATTCGGGGATAATTCGTCTTTAACTCTTTTTTTTCGCTTTCTTCCTGCACTGGAGAAGGATGTGAATGATTTTTTATTCCTTTGTATACGAAAAAAGATACAATCGTATGGGTTCATTGGATGAAAAGATATCAGTGGTCAAGGCTAAACCTTGGTTGGTCAGTTTGGTTTGCGCGGTGTTTATCGCCTACCCGAATTTGGCATGGATCTTTTGTGACATGAGCTATCTGGCTCCGAACGATCATCAAGGATTTTTACTCTTCTTTGGGTTCCGTTTTCTTTACTTCTGGGGACTTATTTGGTTTTTGCTGAAAAGTAACTTGAGGCATGAGGATTGTACCTCCTTCTTCGAGCGGTTGCTCTGGAATGCCCTGTACGTTTCCGGAGGCTTTGTTGTCTATAAATTGATCTCCTTCCTGACTATTAGTTATGATCGTTTTTTGAGTATCATTATCTTCCAGTTTATCGTGTTGGCGTTGTTATGTACCTTGATCGGCTATATACAAATGCTATATCACAATCAACGGGAAAAGGATCAATTGATCGAGAATCTGCGTGTCGAGAATTTGCAGAGCCGCTGCGATGCATTGGTGAACCAGATCAATCCGCATTTCTTTTTCAATTCATTGAATGGAATCTCCTCCTTGATACGGAAGAAAAACGATGAGAATACCTTGTTGTATGTTACGAAATTGTCCGATATATTCCGTTATATCCTTCAGAGTGATAAAAAGAATTTGGTACCACTGTCGGAGGAGCTTGCGTTTATAGAGGCTTTTCAGCATGTAATGGTAGTCCGTTTCGCCAATAAGCTTACTTTTACGATCGAAGTTCCCGAAGATAAGCGGAACTTGCGAATTCCCGTATTATCTTTGCTTCCGTTGGTAGAGAACGTGACGGTACATAATATTATAGACAGCGAGCACCGGATGGATATCTTGATCCGGCTGAACGAGCGAATGGAACTGGTTGTTTCTAATCCAATCTATCCGAAATTGACCTTACCGGATACGAATGGAACCGGGCTTAAGAATCTGGAGAATCGTTTCTTGCTATTAATGAATAAACAAATACGGGTAGAATCTGATGAGGATGAGTTTCAGGTATACCTACCCCTAAAATGATGCTATATGAGAATACTGATCGTAGAGGACGAGACCGCCGCCTATGAGAACTTAGCGGATATGTTGGTTACAATAGATCCCACGCTTGAGATCATGGGAAATACGGAGAGTGTCCAGCAAACGGTACGTTGGCTGCAAGCCAATCCGAGGCCGGATTTGATTTTTATGGATATTCATTTATCGGACGGTTCCGCTTTCGCTATTTTTGACCAGATAGAGGTGGAGGCACCGATTATCTTTACTACGGCGTACGATCAATATGCGATCGACGCTTTCAAAGTAAACAGCATAGACTATATCTTGAAGCCGATTAAGTCGGAAGAATTGAAAAGGGCCTTAGATAAGTTTAGCCGATGGAATCATCAAGATATCATCCATTATTTATCCCAATTAACACAGTTGTCTACTACTCCTAAATACAAGGATAAACTACTGATTCCTATTAAGGATAAATTGTTGCCTATTAGCTTGAAAGATGTGTCTTGTTTCTATACGGCTGATAAGAATACATATGTTTATTTAAAGAGTGGTAATTCGTATCCATATGCTAAAACATTGGAACAGATAATTTCTTCTTTAAGTCCTGCTGATTTTATTCGTGCGAATAAACAATTCATCATTTCCCGTGATAGCGTGAAGGACATAACGATTTGGTTTGATAGCCGTTTGTTCGTTACTTTGGATATAGAAGTGCCTGAGCGTATATATATTAGTAAAAATAAAGCATCCGAGTTTAAGTCTTGGATAGTAAGTCTGGAATAATAATTAAATAGAAATGCCGGTTCTCTTAAAGCCGGTATTTTTTTGCCCTTTTCGTGTTCAATCCCCATTTTTTCCTTTTCGTCAACAATCGGAAACTTCCTATCCGATAATTCTTCATCTTTGCAATACAAACAAGGAGATACATCAATAAGATGTAAGTTGAAATTTTGATGTTAATCCGAGTTTTATCATACACATTAGATAGGTTAATAGGTTTGTAAAAAAGGATTAGTCCGAAACAAAAGAATGTTTAGGCTATCTTCTCTAAAATGAGTGTTTGTTTTGTAAATGGTTTTGTAATAGGTAAATTTTAGGTATTATGAGAAAGTTATTTATGGCAGTAGCGATTTTAGGTATTAGTGCTACAGTAAGTTTTGCGAAAGCGCAATGTGTGAATGAAAATGGTAATAAAGAACCGTTTGCGGTAGAGTTTAGCCGATTGAGTTCTTATCTAGGATTGGCTCCTTACCAAATGGAGGAGGTACTTAACATTAATGATTATTTTGTACAAGAACAAAGAAAGAGTTTGAGCAAAGACCTGAAGCGTCAGGATGAACGATTGCAAAAAGCCGTGTACGGCAATTTGAAGCTGATGAAAGAGGCGTTGACTGCCGATCAGTATCGCAAGTATGTCATATTGTTAAATGTAACTAACAACAATAACCGATTAACCGGAGCTGTGACATTTACGGATATCTATTTGGCTGATAATAAAATCCGTTCCCTTTTCGCTTCCGTGGGAATGGAAACTTCTCGTGTATTGGATATCCGGAATGAGGGTATGGAAGCGATTTTTGGATTCTTTCGGATTCGCATATGAGGTTAGTCCCGTAGAAATAGAGGAAGAGGAGGTTATTCGCCAGTCGGTATCTTCTTTTCCGGTCAAGATTGGTGTCGATGCTTGGTATCCTACATTGGATAAAGAACGTTGTACGGACTGCGGTAAATGCCATGACTTCTGCCTGTTCGGTGTTTATACGATAGAAGACGGTGTCGTAACTGTAAAACAGCCCCAGAATTGTAAGAATAATTGTCCGGCTTGTGCCCGGATGTGCCCTGAATAAAGCGATTATATTTCCCAAAATGAGAAATCTCGATCAATGGGGGTTTGAAGGATGAGGAATTGGCGGTTTCCATCGATGCGAAAACGGTTTATGCGGATACACTTCGGGCACGTTTGGCACAACGAAGAGCCGGTGTCTCTTTCTTGAAAAAGATAATCAATGAGATTTAACGAATACATAGCGACTGCAAGGACCTCTTCACGGATATTCAAGGAATGTTCGCCTCGTCTGATATGGAAGTTCATGTACAATTTCGGTTGGCGTAATTTTCGGAACATGGCCGCATTTGAGAAGCGACAAGCATTAGGCGCTCCGTTTTCCCCGCATTCGTGATGATATCCATCACGGAGAGTTGTAATTTGAGTTGTAGCGGTTGTTGGGTCTCTGCCGGTGGCAGGAAAGCCCTCTCTATAGCCCAATTGAATGGTATTATAACCGAAAGTAAAGACAAGGTTCTTATTTTTCGGGATACTGGGAGGAGAGCCTTTGATGTATAAAGGTCTGTTGGAAACCATGGAGAAACATTCGGACTGCTACTTCCAATTGTTTACCAACGCTACTTTGCTGACAGAAGAGGTGGCCTTTCGCTTAAAAAGATGGGAAATGTTACTCCTCTGATCAGTATCGAAGGATTGAAAGACGAGAGCGATATCCGCCGTGGGAAAGATGGCGTATTGGATCGTACGATCCGTGGAGTGCGTGCCTGTCGGAAAGCCCGTTTGATTTTCGGTGTAGCTGCCAGTATATGCCGGAGTAATTATGAGGATTTGGTGAGTCGGGCCCATATCGAACGGATGGCTAGGGAGGGTACGCTCTATTTGTGGTATTATATCTATCGTCCGGTGGGAGCGGTTCCTAATGTGGAGAATGCGTTGACTAAGGAGCAAATTAGGGATTTCCGTCGGTTTATTGTCGAGCAACGGAGGATGCGCCCTTGTTTATTATCGATACTTATTGGGATGATAAGGGAAAAGCCCTATGTCCGGCGGCGACGGGTATGAGCCATCATATATCTCCGTCGGGGGCGGTCGAGTTTTTGCCCGCCTTTACAGATGGCTAGGGACTTTATTAATGGGGATGCCTCAAACTTGGTGGAGCTATTCCGTGATTCAATGTTTTTGGCGGATCTGCGGAAAATGACAGCCCGAGACATCCAGAGGCTGTATCCTTTTGGAAGATCCCGGAAAAATGTGGAGATTCTTGGAACAACAGGGTGCGATAGATACTACGACTCGGGGTACGGTAAGGGAGGAATATCAGAAAATGAACCCGGTTCCCGGTCATGATATGGAAGGAGGAGATTCCCGAGCAGAATGTTTTTTACAGACTCTTGAAGAAGAAATACTTTTTTGGATTTGGAGCTTACGGTTAATCTTTGAGTACGCATGGAAAACAAACTGATACATAACATACCGGCATCTTATGCTGAACGGGATGAATTGCGTAATCGAATTCAAGCATTTGTGGACGATTTAACGATCCAGCCCCCACTGTCCTTGGACGATTTGTCGAACTCGCGGATCAATTGATTCGTGAGTATGCACTAGACGTAGAGGTAAGAGGGTGGCTGATGGTAGAGATCCATAATCAAGTATGGAAGGAAACGGTCGCTTCCATTCCCTATGAGAGACGTGTATTACTACTACCTAAGTGTTTGAGTAATTCTGCTAAATGCCGCGGAAATTGATGAATTAGGTCTTTTATGCCATCGATGTAGTCATTGTTCGATTCCCGATCTTCAAGATAAAGCGGAAAGTCTGGGCATAATGAGTATTGTAGCGGAAGGTTTACTTCCGTGGTAGGCTTGATACAGAATCGGGTAGTTGATTCAGTGATCGGGGTAAGTTGTTTGGATTCCTTGGAAAAAGCTTTTCCCTTGCTTATCAGTAATGCTGTTCCGGGCTTGGCTATACCCCTAAATACGTCCGGATGTAAGGATACCCATGTTGATTATGAATATGTGATTCGTATGATGGGGATGCGCTCGGATAATGAGGCTAGGCTGTTGGATTATGATGGATTACGAGCGGATTTGAAAAGATGGTTCTCGAAAGAGAATTTAGCAGGCCATTTCTCTCCGGCTAAAGACCAAACCTCTTCGGTCGCCTTAGAATGGATGGGCGGTGAAGGCAAGCGATGGCGTCCTTATTTATTGGCGGCTACTTATCTGGCTTTGACCGGGGGGCTGAGGTTCCGGACGATGTACAGCGGGCCGCTATTGCGGTGGAATGTTTCCATAAAAGCCTCTTTAGTGCATGATGACATACAAGATAATGATAAGGAGCGGTACGGTAAACCAACGATAAATGCTTTGTATGGTGTGCCTATAGCGATTAATGTCGGTGATATCTTATTGGGTGAAGGCTATCGGCTTTTATCTCTGTGTGATGCGAGAGCACTAACAGCGGTGGCTGCTGATGCGCATATAGCGCTTGTAAGACAAGGAATGGAACTGGAAGGGAGCGTTTCCCCTCGCCCTTTGACATTGGATTGGGTATTGGAAATATTCTGTAATAAGACAGTCCCTGCCTTCGAGGTATCCTTGGTATTAGGATTGATCTGCGCAGGTGATGACGAGGTGCTTCGTCGGATCTTTCATCAGTATTCCCGGGCATTGGGTATCGCGTATCAGTTATTGGATGATATAGAGGATTTTAAGGATGACCGGCCGGTAGCGTTAAGGCCCTCTGCCGTATTAGCCGTGCTTTGTGAGCAAAATCCGGAACCTGTATTTACGCGTTCCCTTTTGGAATGTGAGAATTTGAAGGCTTTCTTAGGCCGTTCGGAGAATAAGCCGCTTTTGCGAACGACTCTTGAACGGGTCGGGCAGATGGCAGATACATATCATCAAGCTGCGTTGACAGCTTTGCATGAGATCAAGAATGTGGAGTTAAAACGACTTCTTTTCCGGGTAACCGAACGAATCTTGAAATAAATGACTGTTTGAGATGAAAACTACGATATCAACAAGATTGATGCATACCCTTTACGGAGGGAAAAAGCGGTTGGGAAGTGAGGCTCTTCTGCGTTTATCGTGCTTTGTCGAATCCCAGAAGACCGAGGGGGATACTTTCGTAAACAAAAGTGGAGAGGTTGATTTGTACTATACTTCGTTCGGCTGGCTTCTGTCATACGTATTGGGCATTGATTTGAGTATGGAGAAAAGGAGATCTTATTTGGAAAAGCAGCCTGTAATGTCGTTGGATTTGGTTCATTACGCAGCCTATATGCGTTGTGTATTGCTACATCGGTTGATGAAAGAGGGAAAGTTCCGTTTTCTATTGGGGGCAATGCGTCCGATGCCGATTAGAGTCTTACTTCTTTTTATGGACCTGCCTCATGATGACATATGGTCTCCTTATACCCGGTTTATTTGGATGTCTTTATTGGAAGATACACAAAATAAGGAAAACGAAAAAAGGCCGTCTTGGAAAAGCTAAGGTCTTATCGAAAAGGAGGAGGCTACTCGAATTTGCGGGATCGGGAGGTCGCTACGACAAACGCTACGGTCGCAGCCCTTGCGATTATCGGACAATTGGAGGGCTATAAGCCGATCGACGATCTTTTTATTTACGGGATACGCAGGATGAGACCGGTGGTTTCAAAGCTGGACGAGGAGCTCCTGTTCCGGATCTTCTTTCTACGGCTACGACCCTTTTTCTTATGGGATGCTATGATATACGACCCGTTAGGCAGTTCATGATTTTATTGAGGCTCATTGTTGGATTCGGGTGGTTTCTCGGCGACACTGCTGGAAGATAGTAGTGATGTGGAGTATGTTTTATGGATTATTGGCATTAGAGCGTTATGAGAACAGAACAGGTAAATGAAATGATAGCGGACATTACCCGGCAACTTTTACAGAAACGGTCGTCCGATGGAGTCTGGAGGGGTGTTTATCTTCAAGCGCAATCTCGACATCTGTCGCTATTTTTGCTTTATATCAAATCGACTCGGATACGTATGAGCCATATATAAGGAAGGGAGCCGGATGGTTGAAGAAAACGATGCGTGCGGATGGTTCTTGGGGGATAGCGTGGAAAGCCCTTCTAATATGACAGCTACCCTGCTTTCGTATGCTTCTTTATATGCGGTGGATATACCGCCTCATGAGACAGAAACCTATTTGAAGGAACGTTTAGGAGGGAATACGGATGAGGATATCGTACAGGGGGTTCTCTCTTATTATGGAAAAGACTTGACTTTCTCCGTTCCTATTTTAGTTATGTGTGCGTTGGCGGGAGTTATTACACATTGGGATCGTATCCCGCAATTGCCTTTCGAGCTTTCCGTGTTACCTCAACGGCTGTTTCGCTTTCTGCGATTACCGGTCGTTAGTTATGCGATACCTGCCTTAATAGCGGTGGGAATCCTTCGTTATAAAAAGGGAAAACGGGATTTTTTATCATCTGTTCGGGAGTCGTTTATAGGGAAATCCTTACGTGTATTAGAGAAGTTGCAACACAGTCATGGTGGTTTTCTGAAGCTGCCCCATTGACCGCTTTTTTGTTAGTATGTGTATGAGTGGGGCCGGTTTCCGGGAACATGCGGTAACACAAAAGGCCGCTCAGTTCTTGATAAAAACGGTTCGTCCGGATGGCGCTTGGCCGATTGATACGGATTTGTCTTGCTGGGTTACCTCTTTAAGTATAAAAGCATTAGGGGAAGACTTGAGGATAAAACTTTTTTATTGAACGGATAAAGCGGAATGCTTTTTGCGTTTAGGCATCCTTTTTACGGGTGCCAAGGAAGGTGGTTGGGGATGGAGTGATCTTCCCGGGTCTGTGCCTGATGCGGATGATACTTCCGGTGCGCTGGTCGCTTTGCATGTCTTAACTGGCGGGACTTATAGCGAGGAAGTAGGTAAAGGTGTGGAGTGGCTTTTAGCTTTGCAAAATGAGGATGGGGAATGCCTACTTTTTTGTAAAGGTTGGGGAAAACTCCCTTTCGACCGGAGTAGTCCCGATATCTCTGCGCATTCACTTTTGGCTTTCGAGCTTTGGCTGGATGCGCTCCCCTAAGGAATTGAGGGTTAAATGCCGGAGGAGTATCCGTCGGTTATTGCTGGATGTGGAAGATTCAGTCATCGGATGGTTCATGGACTCCTTTTATGGTTTGGAGACCAAGATGCGAAGGATGAGCGTTCTCCTGTTTATGGTACGGCGATGGCAGTGGAATATTTGTCGACTTCCCGGAATCCATTGGCTCGGAAGTTGGCAGAGAATGGTCTCGGTATCTTTTAGCTTCTCAGAATGAGGATGGGGGATGGGGAGGTGCTCCCAAGGTTGCCTCAAAAAATCACTTTGACAGCCCGTGCGTTAAGTGCCTTGGCTTCTTATCCCGAAAGTGATCTTAAATCGATGGAACGAGGCTTTGATTATTTATATGGTATGTATCAAAGCGGACTATTGTTCCGTCCCGAACCTATAGGGCTTTATTTTGCCCGTCTTTGGTATTCGGAGAATTGTATAATCACACATTTGTGCTGAATGCGCTGAAGAAGTTGAAACAACGAATAAAATAAGATAGATCGTGAAAGAGAGAAAGACCTTATTAATAACGGTTGCTACGGTATGTATTTATACCGCTATCCTCGTAGGGTGGCATTTGTATGTCCCTCGTGAGAATCTTACGATTCAGGTTCCCGGCGGATAATCGCCCGGAGGATTGGCTCGTAAAGCGAATGATGTCGTGATCGGTGAATATTTCATGAAATATGAGGAGGAGCCTCCTTCCGGACTTACGGGGGAATGGACTGGATTTAGAGGGGAGCGTTTTGATAATGTAGTTGAGACTCGGACAAGATCAATACCGAGGCGGGAGATTACCCCGTAGTATGGAGCTTTTTGAGACAGGTGAAGGACATGCGGCCCCTGTGATCTATAAGGGCAGGGTATATGTATTGGATTATAATGAGTCCTTGAACTCTGATGCTTTGCGTTGTTTTTCCTTGGAAAGTGGTAAAGAGCTATGGCGGAGATGGTATAGGGTTCCTATGAAACGTAATCATGGCTTTTCGCGTACGGTTCCGGTTATACGTGACGAGTATGTATAACGATCGGTCCTCAAGGGCATGTAATGTGTTGCGATCCGGTGACTGGTGACTTGAAATGGGGTATTGATATGCAAAAGCAGTTTAAGACGGAAGTCCCTTTCTGGTATACCGGGCAGTGTCCTTGCGTAGATGATGATGTTTTGGTTTTGGCTCCGGCCGGTGAAGAGACTCTGTTGGCGGGTGTGGATTGTCTTACGGGTGAGATCGTGTGGAGTACTCCAGAATACATTGGGTTATAAAATGTCGCATTCTTCTGTAATGCCGATGAGTTTGAGTAATAAGAGAACATATGTTTATGCCGGAGTAGGAGGTGTTTGCGGCGTATCGGCGGAAAAAAAGCGGATCGGGGTACTCTCTTATGGGATACAAAAAATGGCAGCCTTCCGTGATCGCTCCGTCTCCATTACGTTTGTCATCAAGCCGGATATTCCTTGTGGCGGGCTATGGGACGGGAGGGGCTCTCTTACAAGTGGATAAGGCAGGATCGAAGTGGACCGCTACGGTTTTGGACCAGTATAAAGCGGATAAGGGCTTATCTAGCGAGCAGCAGACACCTATCCTATATAATGATATGATCATTAGCGTGATGCCGAAAGATGGTGGGGATTACGTGGTAAACTGGTCTGTTTCTCGCCTACGGATTTGCATAATCCAATTTGGAGTTCCGCTGCGGATGAACGTTTTGGACTTGGTCCTTATTTAGTTATCAATAAGCATCTGTTTGTTTTCAAGGATGATGGTGAATTATATGTATATGAGATACAGTCTAAAGCGATGAAACTCTTGAAAAACAACGAGTCATGGACGGTGTAGATGCTTGGGGGCCGATGGCCTATGCGGATGGGATGCTTGTACTGCGGGATGCTCATACGGTTAAATGTCTAAAAATCGTATGATCAAGTAAATAAGATAATCAATTCTAAAAGATAAAAGGTATGGAACCGAATCAAGATAATGGAAATAGAATATCGCGCAAGAGTTTTTTGCGTATTTGTGGTTCTGTCATAGCGGGTGGAAGTATATTTGGGGGTTACCGGTAACCTGTTATGGAAGATGTTTACGAGGCCGGATGATATTTTTTATGGGTGGATAAAAGAGTACTACCATAAATCGTAGTCATGTGAATAATATTGTATCCCCTTATAGGAAGGTTTCCGCATTTAAGATATCAGACCAGATCGACGCTTTTGATTTGTATGAAGGCCGGTTGATTGTTGCTGCGCCAAACAATATTTATGTGTATGAACCCTCCGGGGCATTGGTGAGTAACTTTCCGGTCGGGAGTTCTGTACGGGATGTTACGGTGGATGATGATCGTGTTTATCTTTTGTATCCTACGAGGGTGGAAGTCTATGATCTGGAAGGCGGATGGATACGGGATTGGGAGGCTTGCAGCGAGGAGTCTGATTATTGTTCGTTGACGGTTTTATCAGGGAATGTCTTTGTTACGGATGCGGCTAATAAAAATATTTGTATGTATACGATTGAAGGAGGTTTTTGAAGTTTATTCAAAGTCCGTCCGGTTTTATCGTGCCCAGCTATTCTTTTGGTATTACGAATATAGATGGAGTGGTTTACTGTTCGAACGGGAAGACACCTTGTGGAAAGTTATTCACCGGAAGGCGAGTATATCTCCTCATTTGGCAAACCGGGCGGTGCTGCCGGCCTATTTAGCGGATGCTGTAACCCAGTCTATTTAGCGGGTACACCCACAGGAGAGATTATCACATCTGAAAAAGGGGATTCCTCGAATCAGTTGTTACGGAAAGAATGGCGAGTTCCATAGTGTATTATTGGATGAAAAAGCATTGGGAGGTGGCCATGCCGCTTATGAGGTGAGAGTTTGGGATGACAAGTTGGTGGTTGCCGGTAAAGATGCGTTATCGATATTTCAATATGATAAAAAGCTGGCGGTACAGACCGCATGTTCAACTTGTGGTATTGATTGTCCTTTTGAAGATAGGTGTTACGATTTAAGGAAGAATATGGAACAGAAGAAAGATCATCCGAAAATAGTCCGATTAAACGGCGAGAGTTTTTCAAGCTTTGCGGTTCGGTGGTTGCCGGAGGAACGATCCTAGCGGTTGCCGGCGGTATGGCCCGGAGGGTGGAAGGAACGGAGGCTAGTTTATTCTGGCAAATCGATCCGAATGTATGTACGCAATGCGGACGTTGCGAGACACATTGCGTGTTACCTGTCTCGGCCGTAAAATGTATTCATGCGAATAAGGTATGCGGTTATTGTGATTTGTGCGGAGGCTATTACCGAACGAACGTGAAAGAGCTGAATACTGCCGCTGAGAATATGATGTGCCCGACGGGTGCCATCCTGCGTAAATTCGTGGAAGACCCCTATTTTGAATATACGATCGATGAGGATCTTTGCAATGGCTGCGGCAAATGTGTGAAAGGATGTAGCTCTTTTTGGAAATGGCTCGCTCTATTTACAGATTAAACAGGATTTGTGCCTGAATTGTAATGAATGTCAAATATCTACCGTATGCGCATCGGGTGCTATAACGAGAGTTCCGTATGCGACGGCTTATAAATTAAAAAGGTTAATCGGATGAAAAAGCTTTTATCAATAGGGACCCTACTCTTTTCGTGGGTGATGCTTCAGGCACAAAACCGGTTTCCGAAACCGGATTTTGAGTCTGGTTACCAATATCCGGAATTACATTATGCCATACCCAATGAGACCTTGTGGGTGGTATTGGATCTATTTATGTTGGTACTTTTGATGAGTATCGTGGTATGGGCGGTATATAAGAAAACATACCCGTAAGCCTATTTTCTGGGTTTCGGTTATCTCGGTAGCTTATTTTGGTTTTTTCCGAGTGGCTGTGTCTGTAGCATCGGCTCGATACAGAATATAGCGTTGGCCATGGTGGATTCTACTTATCATTTACCGTTGACGGTATTGTTATTTTTTTATCTTGCCAATATTATTTGCTTTTTTGTTCGGGCGGGTATTCTGTGCGGGTGTATGTCCGTTTGGGGCCCTACAAGAATTGGTGAACGTCAAGAACTACCGAATCTCGAAGGCAGTTACGGCTACGTTGGGAATAATCCCTTGGTTATATCTTATATTCGCCGTTTTATACGCTGTGACGAGAAGCCGTTTTATCATCTGTCGTTCGACCCGTTTATTGGTATCTTCCGTTTAGAGGAGATGTGGGACTTCTTTTGTTCGGGGGCCTTGTTGCTGATTTTATCTGTTTTTCACAGGGAGGCCGTTTTGTCGTTTCTTATGTCCTTACGGAGCGTTATTAAGTCTTTTCTCTTCGGTGTCTATCTGGAAAATTCGTCTTTCCCGAAAAGCATGTATCAATTGCGAACTTTGCCATAATTCGTGTCCTGTGGATGCGATCCGCTCTCCTTATGCGAACAAGGTAAAAGAGAGCCGGAAAGAAGGTGTACGGAGACTTTAGGTTATTTGGTCGTATTGCCGTTGATGATCGCGGGGGGGCTTTCTTGATGCGTTCGGCAAGCTCGGATTTGAGTCGGGCAAATAAGGATGTGCGTTTGTATGATATGGTGGAACGGCATGAGGCGAATCCGGAAGAGGAGCTGTCTTTAGAATTGGAGGCTTTTTACGGACAAGGGCGTACCTTGGAAGAGCTGACGAGTGCGTATGAGGCGAAATTGGACGAATTTCGTTTTTATTCCACGATAGCGGGAGGTCTGATCGGTTTGGTAATTGGTTTGGCCTTGATCCGCTTGTCCGTAAAGCGTACCCGTAAGCAATATGAGATCAATCATGCGGCTTGCGTGGCTTGTGCCCTGTGTTTCAGTTATTGCCCCTCAGAATAAGAATAGTGTTGAACTGCGTAAATCATCAGAATCATGAATAAGGATATTTACAGAAATATAGCTGCGGTTACGGCTATCTTTATTATTTCGTTGTCGGTCATGTTGATCACGAATTATTTTCAAGTGAGGGGCGTTACGCCGCTTCAGACCGAGGTGGTGGAGACCTTGAAGCTACTGAACGATACGAATCCGGATAATCCGAATTGCAAGAACAGATACGCCAATTGGATTTATTAGCTCGCAGGGCTTATTTTATACAAGCGGATCATTTGAAGTTGGGTGTTTATATCTTATTGGGCATGGTAGCCGTGTTCGTTGTCTGCTTGCGTTTTTATTTTAAGGGGGAGATGCATATCCCGGATAAGGAAATCGATCCGATCGACGAATGGATGCTGAAGTCTAAATCCCGTAAATATATAACATGGAGTATGTTCGGGTTGGTCGGAGTCTCTTTATTTTTTCGTGTTCTTATCATCTCCTTTCTTAGCAACGGAGAAGACCGAGAGTGTGGCGGAGGAAACACTAATAGCCGAGAGTACGCAAGTTGAGCCTGATAGTGAGGTGATAGAACCGGCTATAGATATCGAAGAGCCGATGAATGAAGTAATTATAGATACCACTAATGATGTGACTCCGGTAGAAGAGGCTTTTCCCGCAACCAGTGAAGAGCCTCAGCCGGTAGTCCCAAAATTACGCATAATGCGTTTAGGGGGAATTATTCAAACGGTGTGTCTGCGGCTAAGGGGATACCGGTGAAATGGGATTTGGGTAGTGGTACCAATATCGCTTGGAAAAAGGAAATACCCAGACCCGGCCATAACTCGCCGATCATTAACGGTAATCATGTGTTTTTTACAGGAGCGGACGAGCAAGCTCGTGAGCTGCATTGCTATGATCTGACAACCGGTGAGCAGCGATGGAGTTTGGCGGCTACGAATATTCCGGGTTCGCCCTCCGTGATGCCGAAGGTGACGGAAGACACGGGCTTGGCTTCCTCTTCCGTAGCGACCGATGGGAATCGGGTATGCGCTATCTTCGCTACCGGTGATGTGGTTTGTGCGGATATGGATGGTAAACAGCTATGGGCTAAGAATCTGGGGGTTCCGGATAATCATTATGGTTTCGTATCCTCTCCTTATTTTCGGCAATACGCTTTTCATACAATACGATAATAATAAAGATCCGAAACTGATCGCGTTGGATGTAGCTAACGGTAACCAGCGTTGGGTGAAGAACCGGCCGGGAAAAATCTGTTGGAGCTCTCCCTCTATTGCTTACGTGAATCGGAAGCCCCAGTTGATTCTAATGGGTAACCCAGCGATAACCGCATACGACCCGAATTCCGGTGAGCAATTGTGGCAGGTGGATTGTATGGGAGGCGAGGTATGTTCCTGTCCGTGTAGTATCGACGGGGTGATATTCGAGCTAACGAATACGCCAAGCTAGTGGCGATTAATGGCGCGGACGGAAAGGTTCTGTGGGAAAGCTCGGATTATCTGCCAGAGGTATCCAGCCCGGTAGCGACAAAAGATCATTTGTATGTGGCGACGAGTTATGGCGTCCTTGCGGCTTATGATACAAAGACCGGTGCGTTGGCTAAAGAACATGAGTTGAATGTAGAGTTTTACTCTTCCCCGATGATCGTGGAAGGCAAGCTTTATCTTTTCAGTAATGACGGGAAGATGCATATTTTCTCCACGGATAATGAATTTAACCTGTTGAGTTCTTTTGAGACCGGAGAACGTACGATGGCTACTCCTGCTTTTACGGATGGAAAGATCGTGGTGCGTACGGAAAAGAGTATTTATTGTGTAGCGATGAATTAATATGGCATGTGATAATTGTAAAAATAACGGGATCCGGACAAAAGAGGCGATGACAGCCCGGGTAGATGCGATCATCGACCGGATCGGTACGTCACGACGGGATATTATACCACTATTGCAGGCTTTGCAGGATGAGTTTAGTTACCTGCCTTCAGATGCATTATTGCGTGTATATGAACGAACGGAGATCGATCGTGCCCAGTTGATAAGCGTCTCTACCTTCTATTCCCAGTTTCGCCATGTCCCTTATGGGGAAACATATCATTAAGGTTTGTACCGGTACGGCTTGCCATGTAAAGGGCGCGAATAATGTATATGACGCTTTCCGTCGGGAATTGAAGATGGAAGAGGATCGTATAACGACAGCCGATCAGGAATATTCGATAGAAAAGATTGCGTGTTTAGGATGTTGCGCCTTGGCTCCGGTCGTGCAGATCGACGAGAAGATTTACGGGCATGTACAACCGGGTAGGGTCAATGAGGTACTCGATGAGTTCCGGATATATAACCAAGAACATGAGCGGGAAGAGGAAGGCAATGCTACTCGTCAGATCGTGGGGAGATCCGTTTAGGGATGGAGAACTGCTGTCAGGCAAGTGGGACATCAGAGATTTATCAGGCGGTTATCAAGGCCTCCGATGAGTTGGGGATCGAGGTCAATATCAAGCCGGTATCTTGTGTTGGAGCCTGTAACCAAGTGCCTTTGATCGATGTAGCTCATCCGGACGGTTCTATCGAACGTTATCCGAACGTAAGGCCGGAGGAGATCAAAGAAATCTTATTACACCATTTCCAACCGGCAAGCCGTTTGAGGCGTTTAAAGAATTCGATCTTGAATCATATAGACATGTTTCATACGGATACGACTTGGGATAATATTCTCTGGAAATCAGAACAGGAACGGACTGGTGCGATCAACACGTTCTTGTCTGGACAAAAACGGGTCTCTACGGAAGGATATGGACTGATGTCGCCGTTGGATATTGATGAGTATATCGCACGAGGAGGTTTTTGAGGCATTGAAAAAGGCGATTACGTCGAAAAGTCGTCAAGAGATTATCGATACGATTTTACGGAGTGGTCTTCGTGGACGGGGCGGCGGCGGTTTCTTGACCGGTCGTAAATGGGAACTCGTGGCGGCTTCGGATCAGCCTGAAAAATACGTGATCTGTAATGGAGACGAAGGTGATCCGGGTGCGTTTATGGATCGTATACTTCTGGAATCTTATCCATTAAGGGTTATAGAGGGTATGATTATAGCCGGATATGCCGTAGGTGCGAAGGAAGGAATATTCTATATCCGTGCGGAATATCCGCAAGCTGTTATCCGTACCCGGAAAGCGATAGAGTTGTGTCGGGAGAGAAATTGGGTGGGAGATCATATCTTTGGAAGTGACTTTTCTTTTGAGATTTCGATATTTGAGGGAGCGGGCGCTTTTGTCTGTGGAGAGGAAACCGCTTTGATCGCCTCCATTGAAGGGGAGCGAGGTTTTCCGCGGCAACGGCCGCCCTATCCGGCCGTGGAGGGATTGAACAAGCGTCCTACCTTGATCAATAATGTAGAAACTTTGAGCCAAGTTTCGTATATAGTCAATCATGGGGCTGATGAATATCGGAAGATCGGTACTGAGAATAGCAAGGGTACGAAAGTATTCGCCTTGGCGGGTAAGGTTCGTCATGGTGGTTTGATAGAGGTGCCGATGGGGACGACCTTGAACCAAATCATCGAGGATATAGGCGGTGGTGTGGAAGGCGGCGAGAAATTGAGGGCCGTACAGATCGGTGGCCCTTCGGGTGGTTGTATCCCCGCTCATCTATGTGATGCGAAGGTGGATTTTGACGCACTTATCCAAATGGGAGCGATTATGGGTTCCGGGGAATGGTCGTATTGAGCGAGAGCAATTGTATGGTGGATGTGGCTCGTTATTTCTTGGCGTTTACTTGTAATGAGTCTTGCGGAAATGTACATTCTGCCGTGTCGGCATTCGTAGGATGTTGGATATACTGGATAAATTATGTACCGGGAAAGCGGAGATGGCGGATATTGATAAGCTGGAGGAGTTGGCCTTGAGCGTGAAGAAAGCGGCTCTTTGCGGATTGGGGAAGACAGCGCCGAATCCCGTGTTGGCTACCTTGAAATATTTTAGGGAAGAATATGAGGAACATGTAAGGGGCATTTGCCGTACCGGTACTTGCAAGGATATGGTGCGACTGATGATCACGGATGACTGTGTGGGATGTACGAAGTGCTCCAAAGCTTGTCCTTCGGATGCGATCCCTTATACCCCGTATGAGAAACATTCGATAGATATAGAGAAATGTGTTTTGTGTGGTTTATGTATAGATGAATGTAGTTTTGACGCTATACGGAAGGTCTCTTTAAAATCTTAAGGCTATGGTGATAACAATCAATAATAAAGAAATAGAGGTGTTGGGAGGGAGAAACCTTGATTGAGGTAGCTCGCCGGGCAGGTTTTCGGGTCCCTTCCATGTGCTATGCGAAAGAAGCAAAGCATAAATCGTCTTGTATGGTATGTGTCGTGAGGAATAGTGTCTCGGGCAAATGATCCCTTCCTGCTCCACGTATCCGGTGGAAGGGATGCGTATAGAGACGGATAGCGAGGAGGTATCTCGGCTTCGTGCGTTATCATTGGAACTTTTGTTAAGTGATCATCGGGCTGATTGCGAGGCTCCGTGTACCCTGGTTTGTACTCAAGGCTTGGATGTGGAACGTATGTTGTATTTATATGATGCGGGACGTTATGGGGAAGCCCGTTCGTTGTTGGCGGCTGTATTCTCCTTGCCTGCGGTAGGTTGTGATACCTGTAAGGCTCCTTGCGAGAAAGCTTGCCGTAGGGGTACGGTCGATAAGGCCGTTGAGATCCGCGCCATAATCAAAGAATTGGCCGGGAGGGTAGACTTACCTGTCGGGGATGATTATCATGTGGTGGATAAACGTGATAAGAATGTGTTTATTTCCCGCTTGGGGCGTTTTACCATGAAGGAAAAAGAGTGGTTAAAAGAGACTACGTCCGCTCCTTCCGGTTGCTTGCATTGCGCCTGTGGAGGGAAAGCGGATTGCAAGTTACGCCTATACGCTACAGAGGCTGGTATCAAACGTCCCCGGTATGAGGTTTCTTCCATGTTACCGGTAAAGGAGAAGATACATGTGAAAGGCCGGATGTGGTTTGAACCGGCTAAGTGTATCCGTTGCGGCTTATGTGTTTACAATAGTGAGAATGGTTTTTACCTTTAAGAACAGGGGATTTGGCATGCAGGTCGTAATTCCCGAGGAGAGTAAGACGAATGTAAAGGAGGAACTGGCCGGACTTTGTCCTACAGGAGCTTTGTATTTAGTAGACTAAGAAAAATCTGGAATTATGAAATGGGTGAGCTTATTTATGTGCATGGTCGGTCTATTGGTTGGCTGTGAGGGAAATGAGGATACGGTGGACGATGGGAATAGCCTGAACTGGTCGTTGTTCGGGAGATGCCTCTTTGAGTGGATATACGGACCGGTCTTTACCGAAGAAACCTTCCTTATTGTGGAGCTATAAAAGTGGCGTACGTACGGTTTCTTCTCAATCGTCCATCAAGGAACTACTTTACTGGTGTGACAAGAAAGGTCATATATGGGGATTGACCTAAAAGGGGAGCCTGTTTTCGGATATGACTTGGACACGCCCGTAGAGGCTATCCCGATGGTTTATGATTCAGTATTATATATAGGTAGGTTAGATGGTTGGATGAGCGCTATTTCCTTGGAATCCAGAGATACGCTTTGGAATTTCGAGACGATGGGACAAATCTCCGCCTCGCCGAACCGGGTTGGTTTTGAGGGGCGGAAGGCGATCGTGTTCGGTAGTTATGATAATTATCTTTATTGCGTGGACGAGCGCACCGGGCAGGGAGATTAACCGGTTTGAGTCCGGCTATTATCTGAATGGGGCTGTGGCCTTGTGGAAAAAGCACGTTTTGTTTGGCGGGTGCGACTCTTGGATACGGGTCATTAATTGTAAGACGGGTTTGCAGACGGATTCATTGTTGATGGATTCCTATGTACCTGCTTCGCCTGCTATTATGGGGGATTATGTATATTTGGGGGATTATGCCGGAAATATTTATGAGTTATATCTGGAAGGAGGAAAGATCGTCCGGCAACGGAAGATTTTTGGCGGCCACGGATGAGGGAGGTTCATTCGTATCCGTTCCCGCCATCACGGATAACAGGCTGTTTGTCTTGTCTAATGACCGTTATTTGTATTCGATCGATCGTATTGACGGGACGATAAAATGGAAGTATATGTTGAAAGGAAAGGTTGGAGAGAGTTCTCCGGTTGTTTGTTTCGATAAGGTGATTGTTTGTACGAAGACGGGTATTGTCTCGATTCTGGATACGGAGAGTGGGGATTTGAAATGGGAGTACGATACGGGAGAGCAGATCGTCGGTTCGCCGGCTGTTATAAAGATCATTTCTTTATTCTTACCGCATGAAAGGTACGCTTTTTGTTTTGGGAAAGGACGGTAGACAAATCATAGAGGAATATGGCATTAATTAGATTATCAAATATAGAGAAGAGTTTTTCAAGATGGGGAAGACCGTGAGAACAACAACGTGCTCCGCGGAATAAATATGGAGGTGGAGAAGGGAGAGTTTATCGCGATCAAAGGACCTTCCGGTTCCGGAAAAACCACTTTATTGTCGATCTTAGGAACGATACTCCGGCCGGATAGCGGAATTTATTTGCTGGATGGTATGGAGATGACGACTGATGGCATCGATCTTGCTACGATACGTAATAGTCGAATAGGCTTTGTCTTCCAAGATCATCGTCTGATGCCGCAATATACAGTCCTTGAGAATATCCTTTTACCGGCTTTGGCGACAGCTTCCCGATGTACACGAGAGGAAATAGAATATGCTCATCAACTGATGGAGTTGACGCATATATCTAAATTGGCGGGCAATATCCGCATACGTTATCCGGAGGTGAGGCGAGCCGGGTAGCAGTTTGCCGTGCCTTGATCCGGAAGCCTTTGTTAGTATTGGCTGATGAACCTACGGGACAATTGGATAAGGAGAACGCCCGGAATATAGCCTCGCTGTTTTCCGAGATCAACCTGCGTATGCGAACGACGATCGTGATGGTGACACATTCGGATGAGACCTCGTCTTTCGCTCACCGGATACTTAAGCTTAATGGAGGGATCTTAGAGTGAATATAAGGTGGCTTTTTGCATAGAATATACGGTATTTCGCCCGTTACTACCGGTTGGTGGCGATGGCGGTGGTAATCACTGTTGCCGTAATTGTGGGCAGTTTGGTCGTAGGCGATTCGGTTCGCATGACATTGGTGAGACGGGTTACGGAGCGTTTGGGAAATACTGAGACCATTATCTTTTCCCGGAGTTCTTTTATTTCCGATTCGATTTTGTCTGTTTCTTTATTGGGAGAGTCCGCTAGGGGTGTTTTGTTGACCGATGGCTTTATATCCCGGAATGGTAAGCTGGTTCCTGTATTTGTGTGGGGTGTCGATGATCTTTCGTTATCGGAAGGTTCGGCCAAAATCAACCCGGCTTTGTCGGAGGAACTCGGATTGGAGGCTTCGGAAGATATAGTGCTACGTTTACCGGCGACAGGCCCTGGTGCCTTCCGGCTCTCTTTTCGTGACCAAGAATTATACGGTTGGTTTGCGCCTGTCCTATGAGGGGCTTGTCCCGGTGGATAGTGGGGGTAACATAAACCTAAAGAATGAGCAGGTGCTTCCCTTTAATGTTTTCGTGCGCCGGAGTGATTTAGCGGAGGCATTGAATGTAGGGGGAAAGATTAACTTGGTATTGACAGATAGACAGATTTCTTCTACGGATTTAGACGATATATGGAATCAAGAGTTGTCTGGCTTGGTGGTACGGCGGAAAGCGGATTTCACGGAGATAACCTCCGGGCGGGTATTCTTGCAGGAGAAGGTCGTGGAGACGATCTGTCAGGATAACTTAGCGTCTGATCGGCTATTTTCCTATTTAGTCAATTCCATTGAGCGAGAAGGAAACTCGATTCCTTATTCGTTCATAACCGCTATGGATCGATATAAAGGGCATATCCTTCGGAAAGATGAGATACTGCTTTCCGATTATGCCGCTAATCGCTTGGGGGCACGGGTGGGTGATACTATTCGGGTAAGCTATTATAAATCGGAAGGATTGAAGAGACTGGATACGGATGCCCGTCAATTTAAGGTAGGACGGGTCGTTCCTTTGTCTGAATGGGTGTCTGATGGCTCCTTAAGCGCTGATTTTCCGGGACTTTCCAACGTGGAGAGATGTACGGATTGGGATAGTGACCTGCCGATTCAAATGGACTTGATTACCGATGAGGATGAGCGGTATTGGGATTTATTTCGTAGTACCCCGAAAGCAATCATAGCGTATGATGCCGTAGTCGGGGATTGGGGAACGCCTATGGAAGCGCGACGGCGATCCGGATTCCAAATGCGAGGCCTGATTTGACGGGACTTAGACCGGAGATGTTTGGTATCCAACTGATTCATCCCCGGGAAGCTGGAATCTATGCCGCCCGAAACGGGGTGGATTTTGCGGGATTATTTCTTGCCTTGGGATTCTTTATTATTGTCTCCGCCGTGTTGCTGATGTTGAATCCCTTATCGGAGATGTTTTACCGACGGCGTCATGAGATCGCTTTACTGAGATCGATGGGCTATACCCGGAAACGTATCAAAGGTATGTTATGGATGGAATCTGTCCCGGTCGTGGGGGCGCTTCCGTGGTAGGAGTCGTTATGGGGCTATTATATACGAGGCTTATCATGTGGCTTTTTAGGGGAGTGTGGCAAGGGGCTACGCAAACGGATGGCTTTGGGGTTTATCCGGGTACATGGACGCTTATCGCCGGTACATTGGTTAGTGTCGGACTATCCTTTGGGGCTTCTTCGATGGGCGATTATACGGGCATTACGAGAAGAAAGCCATAAGGTTTATTCGTCTGGATCTTCTTTGCGGAAGAAAAGGCTCGGAATGATCGTGTCGGGTATGATGACGGTAGCTATGATCGGCGTGAATGTATGGGTTTTACATTCAGTGCCTCTTTTCATGGTTATCGGTGCCGCATGGATCGTGACGGCGGCATTATGGGGAGACTATCGGGTTGCGAAGAACGGTTCGGTGCATCCTTCTTTGTTCAATCGAAGCCAATTGATTTGGGCTACTATATATGCGAACAGGAAACAATCCTTATTATCTTTTTTCGCTCTCTCTATCGGGGTCTTTATCGTGTTTTCGGTCGGTTTGAACCGGAAAGGATTTGCGGATAGCTCACAGATACGCATCGGGACGGGAGGATACAGTCTTTGGTGTGAAAGCAGTGTTCCTGTTTATTACGATTTGTCTACGTCCTCAGGCAAAGCGAAGTTATCTCTTTCCGATTTGCCGGAGGATACGGAAGTTCTGCAATGCTTGCGCTATAACGCGGATGATGCCAGTTGCCTAAACTTGAATAAGGTAACGACCCCTACGGTATTAGGGATAAATATGAAAGCGTTGTCAAATAGCGATTTCCAGATCGAGCAAACGATTTATGGGGAAGACCGGGAAGTCGTTTTCGAACGAGTGCGAGAACGTACAAATTCCGTATATCCGGCTTTGGTGGATGCTACGGTATTGACTTGGGGTATCGGCATGAACTTGGGAGATACGCTTTATTATAAGAATGATCAAGGACTACCGATCGCGATACGGTTGGTAGGTACCCTATCCAACTCCGTGTTCCAAGGAAATATATTGGTGGATCAAGCGCTGTTCTCTGAGATCTGGACGGAAACGACCGGTAGCGAGGTGTTCTTGCTAAAAACAGGAGAATCCGAGAGGGAGGAGGTGAAAAACTTATTTCCCAAGCTTTGAGTGAATATGGCGTACGGGTGATGACCACGAATGATCGTCTGAGACAGTTCAATACGGTAACGGATACGTATCTCACAATCTTCATGACCTTAGGAGGTTTGGGATTGTTATTGGGAATCTTGAGCTTTATCATCGTGATCCGTAAGAACCTAGCGATGCGAAGGGATGAGATTCGCCTGTATCGTGTGCTAGGTTTCACGGACGGGCAGATCGGACGGATTTTCTATAAGGAGAATATCCTCGTCCCGTTATATGCGATCTTGACCGGAGTGATCGGGGCTTTGATAAGCGTGAGTGCTAATTTCTCGAATGCGGGGAACCGGAGCTTGGTCGCTGGCCTTGGGTTTCATGTTATTCTTTACCGGATGTGTGATGATTTTTGTCCGCGGGTTGGTAAAACGGAAATCGGGAGTTCCAAACTTTAAATAGATAGAGGCTTATGAAGATATTGTTTATAGTTCCGGGTTCGGGAGATTCTTTTTATTGCGGGAACTGCTTCCGGGATAACCTTCAGGCGTCGGCTCTTCGGAAAGCCGGTCACGAGGTGATCGTGATGCCTCTTTATCTACCTTTGAGACACCGCTCGTTCCAAGCGGATACTCCTTTGTTTTTTCCCTGCCACGACATTCTATACGGCACAAAATTCTTTGGTAAACGGAAAATGCCGGATTGGTTAAAAAGGATTACCGGTTCGGATACCTTATTAAATGTAGCTTCTTCCTTGTCCGGTTCCACTTCGGCGGAAGGATTGGAAGAAATGACGTTACGATGATTACCGGCAAGGATGCCGCTTTCTTGGATATGGTGGATCAGTTGATCTGCTGGGTGAAAGATCGGGAGAAGCCGGATATCATTCATTTATCGAGCACCTTGTTGATTGGTATCGCCAAAGAGATCAAGCGGTATTTGGATACGCCTATCGTATGTTCCGTACAAGATGAGGAGGTATGGATTGATAATTTGGACGAGCGTTGTATTCCGGAGGCTTGGCGGGGAATAGAGGAGAATTCCCGCTATATAGATCGTTTCGTGACAACCTGCCATTTCTATAAGGAGATTCTTATTCGGCGGCTTCCCGGATTGCGGGATATCGAGGTGATTTATCCGGGAGTAGACCGGGATAAATATAGATCGTTCGATTATCCGGAAGATCCGGTTATCTTTTTTTACCGGATGAATGAGGAGAACGGTTTGGATCTGCTGGCGGAAGCTTTCGTTAAGCTGAAGAAGAAAAGGATACGGTACCGAATCTCCGTTTGAGGATCGGAGGAGGCTATACGGGAAAGGATAAGCCTTTTCTCCGAAAAAAAAATAAGGAAGATTCTCGATCCTTATCAAGATTATGTGGTGATAGATGAAGGGTACAGAATGGAAGAACACGCCCGGTTCTATCGGGAGATTAGTGTCCTGTCGGTCCCATTGAGGTTTGAGGAAGGAGTCGGACTTTATCTGTGTGAGGCTTTTGCCGCCGGGCGGCCTGCGGTGGAGCCCGCTACCGGGTCTTTCCCGGAGATTGTGGATAAAGCCGGCATTCTTTACGAATGGAATGATAGCGATTGCCTTGCTACCGCTTTGGAGACTTTACTGACGGATAAGGTCTTGCTGAGGCAGTGCCGTGAGAATGCGCTTCTACTGTCTTCTTCCCGGTATAATGACTGGGTTTTGGGGAGAGATTATCAAATATGTATCAATGTCTAATTTAATTCGATAAAAAATGAAAACATTAAAGCTAATAAAACTTCTTTGCGCCTCTGTCTGTATGGCCTTTGTCGCCACCAGGGGTTTTGTATGCCCAATCTCCTTATGGATGGCGAGGTGCGCATCGGGATGGCATTTATGAAGAGACGGGGTTTGCTGAAGGTATGGCCGGCCGATGGCCCCGAGTTGTTATGGTCTGCCTTGGATGCGGGAAAAGGGCATACCAGTCCGGTAATAGTGAGCGATCGTTTATATATAACGGGAATGAATGAGGATGAGACCCGGGAGATATTCTCGGCATATACCTTGACCGGTAAAAAGGTCTATGAGGTGGCGTATAGCCCGGTTTGGGAGGCTCGTATCCGGAGACCCGGACAACACCGATGATCGTAGGAAGAAAGCTTTTTATGATTAGTGGTTCGGGGAGGTCGTATGCTTGGACATCACCGACGGAAAATTGTATGGAAGGTAAGCGGGAAAAGTTTTCGGCATCAGCCGGGAATGTGGGGAACTTCCGAATGTCCCTTGGTTATTGATGGCAAGAAGGTGATTTATACGCCCTCGGGAAACGAAACGACGATCGTAGCCTTGGATGCCGAGACTGGTAAGACTATCTGGAAAAGCCGTTCGCTACAGGATGAGGGCGGTTATGCCTCGCCTATATTGATTACGTATAATGGACATCGTAAGATCGTGGCGTTGACCGGTAATCGTATCGTCGGGGTGAATCCGGAAAATGGGCAGATCGATTGGACTTTCGACGATCTGGGTAAGGAGGGCAGCCAGTATATCGTACCTACCAACACGCCGCTTTATAAGGACGGACGGATTTTTACGGCGAACGGATATGGTGCGGGGGCCTTTATGTTGCAACTGAATGAGGACGCGTCTGGCGTGAGGCTGTTATGGCGCAATAAGGGCTTTGATCCTCATCATGGCTGCTTTGTCTTGGTGGACGGGATTATTTACGGTTCCAGCCACGGACGGAATGGCTTGGGGAAATGGATGGCTGTCGATTGGAATACCGGACGGACAAGGTTTGAGATGAATTGGGGCAAGGGAGTGGGCGAAGGTTCTGTCATCGCCGCTGATGGCATGTTGTATTGCTCTGATGAACGCCGGGGATGGTCGGTTTGGTGCGTGTGAATCCCGCTAAGTTCGATCTGGTGAGCTTTTTTCGTATCACGAGAGGCGAAGGAGCTTTCTGGGCACATCCGGTTATTCATCGGGGAATATTGTATGTGCGTCACGGGAATGCGTTGATGGCTTATAAGATAAAAAGGATAGGAAAACTTAATTATAACCTAAATCGAATAAAAATGAGACTGGTAAGAATGCGGAAAATGAGATTGGGAGGTCTGGGTGTCGCCATGGCTTGTCTTGCTTCTGTGAGCATGACGGCGCAATCCCCGTATGGTTGGAGAGGACCGGAGCGGGATGGCGTTTATTTTGAGAATGGCTTGTTGAAAGAGTGGCCTTCGGAAGGACCTGAGTTATTATGGGAAACCATGGAGTTGGGTAAGGGATATTCCAGCCCCGTGATCGTGGATGGCCGTTTGTACATAACGGGTATGGATGAGGAAGGGACGCAGGAGATTTTCTTCGCCTATTCCTTGGACGGGAAGAAATTGTACCAAACCGCTTATGGTGTACCTTGGACGGATACCTACCCGGAGACCCGTACCACGCCTACGATCGAGAACGGAAGGCTTATGTCATCAGCGGATCGGGCGAGATCGTCTGCTTGGATACGGCAGACGGCAAGATCGTCTGGAAAGTGGACGGAGGCAAGAAGTTCGAGCGTATGACCGGAAAATGGGGCACGTCCGAGTGTCCGCTGGTCTTCGATAACAAGGTTATTTATACGCCGGGTGGAAATCAGACGACAATGGTGGCCTTGGACGCGGAGACGGAGAGACCGTATGGAAAAAGCGAGCCTTTGGGTGAGCACAGTTCGTATACTTCTCCGCTCTTGGTAATGAATAACGGTAAAATAAAGATCGTGGGCGTGACCGAAAGAGCGTGTTTGGGGTGAATCCGGAAACAGGCAAGATCGAGTGGACTTTCCGTGACTGGGGACGGTCTCCGGAAGATATGGCGAAAGGATTTGAATCGATCGCCCCCAATACCCCCGCTTTATGATAACGGGCGCCTTTTCGTCTGTAACGGTTATAACATGGGTTCTTTTATGCTCCGCTTGAACGTAGATGCTAGGAAAGCGGATCTGGTATGGAGGAACGACGATCTCGATACGCATCACGGCGGTTTTGTGTCGGTGGATGGCGTGATTTATGGCTCTAATTGGATCAATAACGGTTCCGGGGAACTGGGTGGCCGTGGATTGGAACACGGGCGAGACTAAATTTGACACGCCTTGGCCGGGGGGTAAGGGAAAAGGCTCTATCATCGCTGCGGACGATATGCTTTATTGTTATGACGAGCGCCGTGGAACGGTAGGCTTGATTCGCCCTAACCCCGAAAAGTTCGACGTAGTGAGTGAGTTCCGGATCACGAAGGGAGTAGGCCCGCATTGGGCGCATCCTGTTATCCATGAGGGAGTGCTTTATATACGTCATGGGAACGCGTTGATGGCTTTCAAAATTAAATGACAAAATATCACCTAAAAAAAGAATGAGTATGATTACAGTACAAAAGATGAGATTGTATGGTCTGGGGATCGCTTTCGCATGTTTCGCGTGGGTAGGAGCGACCGCCCAGACGCCGTACGGATGGAGGGGACCGGAGCGAAGCGGTACTTATCCGGAAACGGGTTTGCTGAAAGAAATGGCCCGCCGGAGGCCCTAAGTTGTTATGGGAAACGATGGATGCCGGCAAGGGATACTCCAGTCCGGTGATCGTAGGCGATCGCCTGTATCTCACGGGAATGAACGAGGATGAGACCCAAGAGATCTTTTCCGCTTATACCTTGGACGGGAAGAAAGTGTATGAGGTGGCCTATAGCGCGCCTTGGGGGCGATACCTATCCGGAGACACGCACCACGCCGGCTATCGATGGAGACAAGGCTTATGTGATCAGCGGTTCCGGTGAGATCGTTTGCTTGGATATCAAGGATGGCAAGATCGTCTGGAAAGTGGACGGTGGCAATATCTATGGACGGAAGACTGGCAACTGGGGAACCTCTGAGTGTCCTTTGGTATATGATGATAAGGTGATTTATACGCCTGCGGGCGACCAGACGACGATGGTCGCTCTTAACAAGGACACGGGGGAATTGATCTGGAAGACCGAATCGTTTGGCGATACGGGCGCTTATGTCTCTCCGATATTGATATCCTATAAAGGGAAACGCCAGATTATCGGCTCTACGGCGAAGCATGTGATTGGCGTGAACCCGGATAACGGGACGGTGGAATGGTCGTTTGCTGATTGGGGGCCTAAAGAGGGCAAATGGGCCAACATCGCCCCGAACACCCCGTTGTATAAGGATGGGAAGATCTTTTTTCTGCCATGGATATAACATCAATGGCGTTATGCTTCAATTGAGCGATGACTTGAAGAGTGTCTCCGTTGTTTGGCGCACCGATGTGCTGGATACGCACCATGGCGGCTATGTAGAGGTGAACGGCACGATCTATGGCTCCAACTGGATCAATAACAACCAAGGGAATTGGTGCGCAATCGATTGGAATACGGGTGCTAAAGGCTATGAGACCACATGGACGGGCGGCAAGGGTAAAGGCTCTATCATCGCCGCCGATGGCATGCTGTATTGCTATGACGAGCGTAGGGGGCTGTAGCTTTGGTGAATCCCGATCCCGCGAAGTTCGATATTGTCAGCGAGTTCCGTATCACGAAGGGCGTGGGGCCGCATTGGGCGCACCCGGTTATCGTGAATGGCGTGCTATATATCCGTCATGGGTTCGCCTTGATGGCGTATAAGGTAAAATGAAAGAATGTATTAGGGCTTTTTCTTCTTGATGTGTTGATCTTCTAACGGCTGGTGCATGATCGTCCACCAGCCGTTGAATGATCATGCACCAACTGTTGGACGATCCTCTAACAGCCGTTGGATGATCGATGAGACAAGACAAAAACGTTAAACTCCCTAGAGGAAACGACTAAGGTTTCTCTATATTTTAGCGAGCGCTTGCTCCAGATCCGCGATCAGGTCGTCTATATGTTCTGTCCCGACGGAAAGGCGAATCGTGCCCGGATAGATTTCTTGTTCCGTCAGTTCCTCGGCGTTGAGTTGCGAATGGGTGGTGCTAGCCGGATGGATAACCAGCGATTTCACGTCCGCTACGTTCGCCAGCAGGGAGAATATCTCCAGATTATCGATAAAGCGGTGCGCTTCCTCTTGCCCGCCCCGTATCTCGAACGTGAAGATCGATCCTGCTCCGTTCGGGAAATATCGCTGGTAAAGATCGTAGTTCGGATGATCGGCTAGCGCCGGATGGTTTACCTTCTTTACTTTCGGGTGGTTCTTCAGGAATCCCACAACCTTAAGAGCATTGGCCACGTGGCGTTCCACACGCAAGGAAAGTGTCTCTAGGCCTTGCAGTAATATAAACGTGTTGAACGGACTGATTGCCGCTCCTGTATCGCGTAACAATACGGCACGGATGCGGATGGCGTAAGCGGCGGGGCCGGCGGCATCTACGAAGCGTATGCCGTGATAGCTAGGGTCTGGCTCGGTCAGTTGAGGGAACTTGCCGGAAGCTGCCCAGTCGAACTTGCCGGAATCTACGATAACTCCCCTAATGAGGTTCCATGCCCACCGATAAACTTCGTGGCCGAATGTACCACTATATCCGCTCCATGCTCGATCGGGCGGATCAGGTAAGGCGTTCCGAAGGTATTATCTATGATCAATGGGATGTGATGCTTATGCGCTATGGCTGCAACCGCTTCTATATCGATGATATTCGAGTTCGGATTGCCTAAGGTCTCTATAAAGACCGCTTTGGTATTTCCTTGGATCGCATTCTCGAAGTTCGAGAGATCGTGCGGGTCTACGAACGTGGTCGTCACGCCATACGCCGGCAGTGTATGCGCCAGCAGATTATAGCTACCTCCGTAAATCGTCTTGGCGGCTACGATATGATCACCCGCACGTGTGATGTTCTCGAAAGCGTATGTGATGGCCGCTGCCCCGGATGCTACCGCTAACGCGGCTACGCCTCCTTCGAGGGCGGCAATGCGTTGCTCGAAGACGCTTTGCGTGGGATTCGTCAGCCGTCCGTAGATATTTCCCGGATCTTGCAGGCCGAAACGAGCGGCGGCATGGGCCGAGTTATGGAATACGTAGGAGGTCGTTTGGTAGATGGGTACCGCACGGGCATCTGTTGTTGGATCGGCTTGCTCTTGTCCGACATGAAGTTGTAAAGTCTCGAAATGCAAATTCTTTGTTTCCATTGTGATCTTATGCTTTTAATTGTTTGTTTGTCCTGAATTATTTTCCAGCAAAAGTATATGATGGGGATATATCGAACAATATCTTTTGAAAATATGGAAAATAAATCTATTTTTGTGATCTTGATAAGAATGTAACGATTGTAAGGAAGATAAAAAAGAACCTTGTAACAGAATATTTATCTATGGACTCTTTGGATAAGACAGATTTACAGATCCTCCGTATCTTGCAGGATAATTCCCGGCTGACAACCAAAGAACTTGCCGCCCGGGTAAGCCTATCGTCGACTCCGTGTTTGAGCGGCTTAAACGATTGGAGAGCAATGGTTATATAAAAAATACATAGCGGTACTAGATGCGGAGAAGCTGAATCAAGGCTTTGTTGTCTTTTGTAGCGTGAAATTGGTTCGGCTGAATAAGGATATAGCTTTTGAGTTTACCCGGATCATCCAAGATATCCCGGAGGTCACGGAGTGCTATAACATATCCGGCGACTATGACTATCTGCTCAAGATACACGCTCCCAATATGAAGCACTATCAAGAGTTTATTTTAAATGTGTTAGGAACGATCGATAGTTTGGGCTCGTTGAGAAGTACTTTTGTCATGGACGAGGTCAAACACGAGTATGGCATCCATATCTGATGGGATGATCCGGCAGATAAGTCTTCGTATGTTGTTAAAGATTCCTTGCGAAGATTGTTTTTCCGGTAATATGTCCGTACTTTGTACAACAAATGAATATTAAGAGATAAATGGAAGATAAAAAAGAATGATTATACCCTTAAAGAGGAGCAGATCGCTCGTTTCGCTAAGGCGTTAGGACATCCGGCTAGGGTCGCTATCCTGCATTTTCTGGCAAAGCGGGGGAGGCCTGTTATTTTGGGGCGATACATGAGGAATTGCCGATAGCGAAGGCTACCGTTTCCCAGCATCTGAAGGAGTTGAAAGATGCCGGCTTGATACAAGGAGATAGAGACTCCCAAGGTGAAGTATTGTATCAACCGGGTAAACTGGGAGATCGCCCGGCAGTTGTTCGCGAATTTCTTTGCGGATTGCGTGAAAAAGAAGGAGACGTGCTGCGATGATTGAATGAGGTATGTCTTATGTGTTATTGTTCGTGTTATTGCGAATTAATGACCGTTTAACAATACTGGGAAGACCGTTATTTGTCTAGAATTATATAATAAAATCAAGTACTATATCTATTGACTATGAATTAGTTGTTCGTTGTTTTACGATCATAAAAACCTCTTGTGTATTTCGTGATTATACCCGTTATTTTCGTTTTAAGGAGCATTAAGGTTTCTTGCTTCTACAGGTCTTTTTATATTTGCGTTACTTATTTTTTAAACCACGATTATCTAACGAAAAAATAAGATACCAGATGAAAGCATTTGTAGGAGAACTGATTGGAACTTTTGTTTTGACGCTATTTGGCTGCGGATCTGTAGCCGTAGCGGTATTGTTCGGAGAGTATGGAAGCATATTCCAGATCGCGTTGGTTTGGGGATTGGCGTTACGCTCGCTATTTACTTAACCCGGCATTTATCATGCGCGCATTTGAATCCGGCCGTTACAGTGGCCATGGTGCTGAGTAAACGGATGAAAGCCGATAAACTGCTTTCTTACCTATTGGCCCAGTTTGCGGGGCGTTTCTCGCCGGGCCGTATTGTATGGATTATTAGCGCCTACAATTTCCGCTTATGAGCTGGCGCATGGCATCGTGCGCGGTACGGAGGCCTCGATCGATACAGCTCGTATGTTCGGTGAGTTCTATCGAATCCCGGCGATAGTATGGCGGTTGTCTCGATGCCTTTGGCGATGGTTGCCGAGGGGTTCGGCACGTTCTTGCTGGTGATGTTTATCTTCGCCTTGACGGAAGGTTGTAACGTGGGACGGCCGAGCGATACGATGGCTCCGGTGTTTATCGGGCTGTCGGTCTCTTGCATCATTTGCTTGATCGCTCCATTGACACAGGCGGGGCTGAATCCTGCCCGCGACTTTGGTCCTCGTTTGGTCTCTTGGCTGGCGGGCTGGGGTGAGGTGGCTTTCCCGGATGCTTGTTGCGGAGGTTTCTTCTTTGTCTATATTCTGGCCCCTATCTTGGGAGGGGCGGTAGCGTTATGCGCTAACCTATGTGATAGAGCCGCTGATCAAGCAGGGGAGACGGTTCGTGTGAGTGAGAAATAGTAATCATTATAATAAACGAAACGGATATGAAACAAACGGAGATTGATCTTAGTGGGAGGTTTTTGAGCGGGAAAAACAACACTGTTATGGGAAACTGCCGTGCGATTGATGAATAAAAGGGCTGCGTGTAGGTTTGATTACGAACGACCAAGCTCCGGAACTTGTGGACAGCGAGTTGCTGAAGTTGTCGGATCTGCGGGTTGCCGAGGTAAGTGGCAGTTGTTTCTGCTGTAATTTTAACGGATTCACGGATGCGATCAAGGAGATTCGTGCCGAAGCCTCGGCCGACGTGATTATCGCTGAGCCGGTGGGTAGTTGCACGGATTTGTCGGCTACGATCATGCAACCTTTGAAGCAATATTGGGAATACGGAGTTGAAGATTTCCCCGCTGACGGTCTTGGCGGACCCGAATCGCTTGGTCTCTATCTTGAATGGGGGGGAATGGGGGGTTGCATCCGGATGCCGCTTTATATATTTATAAGAAACAATTGGAGGAAAGCGATATCATCTTGCTGAGTAAGTCGGATGTGTTGAAACGGAAGAGACCGCGGTCTTGAGACAACGTTTATCGGACGCGTTTCCGGGTGCGACGGTTTTATCGGCGAGTGCCCAGACCGGTGAGGGGCATGGACAAATGGATCGAGGCCGTGATGAGCCGCCAAGATGCGGGCAAGCGCTTTTGGAGATAGATTATGATACCTACGCCCACGGCGAGGCTGTGTTGGGCTGGTTGAACGGGACGCTTCAGTTGCATGGCGTGAGTGATGATTGGGATGATTTCGAAAACGCTGATGAAGGGTTTTGCCGTTAAGTTCGATGAGGCGGGTTGCGCCGTAGGACATGTGAAAGTGATCGCGGAGAATGGTAAGCGTTTCGCCGTGGGCAACCTGACCGGGAAACAGGATACCTTATCGTTGAGAGGCTCTGCCGGAGCGGGGGAAGATCTGAAGTTGATCATTAATGCCCGGGTTGAGACTACACCTGAGTTATTGGATCAGATGGTCCGGGAGGTGTTGATCGGTATGATAGACGGTAAGTATGAGGAAGAGGTCGTGGCTTGGCGTTTCTTGCAGCCCGGTCGTCCCAACCCGACCCATCGTTTCGTTGAGATCGTAAAATCTTAATCGATATATATAGATAGAAACATATCGTTATTTGGAGGCAGGCACTTTTAGTTTTGTGCCTGTCCTGCTCTTTCTTTTGCCTTCTCGCAGGAGGAAAAAGAGATCCGGCAGAATGGAATCAGTGTAAACGAATCCAACGAGCTGATCGAGCAACTGAAGAATATGCCGTTCATAGAGGTAGGGAAAGGCGTATCTTTCCAATCGAAGAACAATACGTTTGGTATGACGATGCGTGCCCGCATGCAGAGTCTTGGAATTTGATCTGGATGAGGATTTCCATCATACGTCTATGGATGCGGAGGTGAAGCGTATCCGTTTGAATTTCGAGGGATATGTGTTGTCTCCTAAGCTGTTGTATTCTATTCAACTGGGATTCGCCCCTGAATGATACGAGGACGGTTCCTAATGGCAACGCGAACTTCGTGCGAAACGCTATCCTCTATTACAAACCGAACTCTACTTGGAACTTCGGGGTTGGTCAGGCGAAAATCAAGTCAAACCGTGCCCATAGCAATTCTTCCAGCGCATTGGAGTTCGTGGACCGAAGCATCGTGGACGGACAATTCCATTTGGATCGTGACTTTGGTTTCTTCGGGGAGTTCTTCCACCGGGTAGCCGGTACTTTCAATGTCTCGGCGAAAGCCTCGATTACGACCGGTGAAGGAAGGAACTGGGGGAGTAACGGTAGTGAGAGTGGTTTCGCTTATACAGGGCGTCTGGAATTGTTCCCCTTGGGGACGTTCAAGGGAAAAGGGGAGGCTCTGGAGGGCGATTATGAGTATGAGGAAACGCCTAAGTTAATGCTTGGAGGTGCCTATTCGTATAATGATAAATCAACTCGTGTTCATGGGCAGAACGGAGCGATCATCCCGGATGGAGAGACCCGGACATTGAAAACCTACTATGCGGATCTAGTCTTAAAGTACCGGGGATTCGCTTTCGTTACGGATTTTATGGGACGTGCCTGTGGTTCTCCTCTATTCGCCTCCGATCCGGATTTATCGGTCTTTGTTGGCAAGAGGATTGAATGTGCAAGCTAGTTATATGCTTCCAAAACATTGGAGCGTAGCCTTACGAAACGCTACCCTGTTCGCGGACGAGGAGATTCGTCCGGTGGTTGGTTACAAGAACTACAACCAAACGACATTCGGGTTGACAAAATATATAGTGGGACATAATTTCAAGGTACAGGCGGATGCCTCATACAATCAGATGCGGGAAGCTATCGGTCCGTATGATCGTTCAATTTCGCTTCGTGCTGGAAGTCGGGATTTAAAAAGAGTATTCATGAAATAAAAGTTAGAAAAAGATGAAAGAAAGTTAGGATTTGGTATTTTGATGGCGTTATTGAGTTTGTTCGTTTTTAATATGGATTTGGAAGCCCGTAAGACATGGGCTACGGGCAAGCATGGTATAAAAGTATTGATATTACGGGAAACACTTGCCGTAGCCAGATGGCACATGGGTTTATGGCCTCTTATGGAGATGACGTGGCGGTATATTCGGGTGGAGTCAGCGCTGAGAAACGGGTTAATCCGAGAGCTGTCATGGTGATGCGGGAAATGGGGATCGATATCAGCGATCATACTCCGCACCAAGTAGACGAATATCTGAATGAGGATTTGGGATTACGTGATCACGGTATGATTTGTATATATTTGTGGCTATACAGTATAAAAATGGGAGGTGTAAAACCATGGACGATACAAAGGACACAAAAGATATAAAAGAAACGGGCGAGGCTGCGTCCGTTCTCTCTGTGGACGAACAGATGATACAAGATGGGTTCAATGCGTTGTTGAACGATTATTTGAAGTCAAACCACCGCCGTAAGGTCGAACGAATCACGAAAGCTTTTAATTTCGCCAATCAAGCGCACGCCGGAGTGAAACGGCGTTCCGGCGAACCTTATATAATGCATCCTATCGCCGTGGCTCGTATCGTGTGCCGGGAGATGGGTTTGGGCTCTACCTCTATTTGCTCTGCGCTATTGCATGATGTCGTGGAAGATACCGAGTATACGGTGGAGGATATCCGGGATATGTTCGGCGAGAAGATCGCCCAGATCGTGGATGGCCTGACGAAGATATCCGGCGGTATCTTCGGCGAACAGGCGTCGGCGCAGGCAGAGAATTTCCGTAAGCTGTTGCTGACGATGAGCGACGATATCCGGGTGATTCTAATCAAGATCGCAGACCGTCTTCATAATATGAGGACTTTGGGTTCCATGCTTCCCGCCAAGCAATTTAAGATCGCAGGTGAGACTCTTTATTTGTATGCTCCTCTGGCGCATCGTCTGGGTCTCTTCTCGATCAAGACGGAACTGGAGGATTTGAGTTTTAAATACGAGCATCCGCAAGAATACGATTTCATCAGCGCTAAGTTGAAAGCGACAGAAGAGAGCCGTAATAAATTATTCGAACGTTTCGCCGCCCCTGTGGACGAGAAGCTGAAATCGATGGGACTTCAGTATGAGATGCGTGCCCGTGTGAAATCCGTCTATTCCATCTGGAACAAGATGGAAAGCAAGGGTGTCGCTTTCGAGGATATTTATGATATTTATGCGGTCCGCATTATTTTTGACCCGCTGCCGGGTGTGGATGAGAAGAATCAATGTTGGGATATCTATTCCGCTATCACGGATATCTACCGTATTCGACCGGACCGTATCCGCGATTGGGTGAGCCGTCCGAAAGCCAACGGTTATCAGGCGTTGCACCTGACCGTGATGGGACCTGACGGGCAATGGGTGGAAATACAGATCCGCAGCCGCCGTATGGATGAGATTGCCGAGAAAGGCTTCGCTGCCCATTGGAAATACAAGGAATCCAACGTGGAGGAGGATACGGAATTGGATAAATGGATACAAACCATTACCGAGATATTGGAGAGTCCGGACCCGAATGCGCTGGATTTCTTGGATACGATCAAACTGAACTTATTTACTTCCGAGATATTTGTTTTCACTCCGAAAGGAGATATAAAGACATTGCCCCAAGGGGCTACCGCCTTGGATTTCGCTTATGCGCTTCACTCCGATATCGGTAATAAATGTATTGGTGCTAAGGTAAACCATCGTTTGGTGCCATTGAGTCATCCGCTGTCCAGTGGAGATCAGGTGGAGGTCTTGACTTCCCGTTCTCAGGAGCCGCAACCGGAGTGGTTGAACTTCGTGACTACCGCTAAGGCTCGTGCGAAGATCGATGCCGTATTAAAGCGTGTCCGTAAAGAGGTCGCTAAGTATGGAGAGATAAAAGTTCTTGATGCCTTCAAGCGTTCGGAGCTTGAGGCGAGTACATCCAATCTGGATAAATTAGGCATGTACTTTGGATTCTCGAAACGCGAGGAATTCTTTTATGCGGTAGAGAAGGGGGATGTGGTTTTGCCCGAGAATTTAAAGAAGCTGTTGAAGGAGAAGACGGATAATGTCTTGTTTAAGTATGTGAAACAGGCGTTGGGTGTCGCTTCCAAGAAGGTGAAACAACCCGAAGAGGAGGAAGCCAAGAAAGAGAAGCCTAAATATGATAAGAAAAAGCCTTATTTATTGAAAGAGGAGGCTTTTGAGCGTAATTATGTAATTGCCGAATGTTGTAAGCCGATTCCGGGAGATGACTCTTTAGGTTTTATCAATGATGATGGAAATGTAGTGGTTCATAAACGTTCCTGCCCGATCGCCATGCGCTTGAAAAGTAGCTTTGGCGAACGTATCTTGAATACGGTTTGGAGCAGCCATATGAACGCTTCTTTTGAGGCCACGCTAGAGGTGAAAGGTATAGACTCGATAGGCGTATTGAATACGATCACGAAAACGATTTCCGAGGATTTCAACGTGAACATCATGCGCTTGCTGATCAAATAAGTTATATAAGCTATATAACAAGCGATCAATAGGTTCCCTCCGGCCTAGAGGTTGGAACCGATAACATTTCCGATCGCCATCTCCGGGTTCTTCTTTAATGCGGCCACGACGGAAGTCGCTAACTCAGGAAGAGAGGTTCCTCCGGCCACTAAAGTCAAACCGATAATAGATTCGCTGACACCCAGTCCACGGGCGATACCAGAAGCTCCATCCACGAAAAATTGTCCTCCGTAAATCAAACCAGCCAATCCACCAATGATGAATAAACTCGCTTTCCAAATGGGCATTATTTTAATCGTGCTCTCTCCATTTTCCTCTCCATTATGTGCGATCGCGAATGTATAGCCAAGGAAAATGGCGAAGAAGCATAATAGTAACATTCCATCGCTACTACTGATACTATTGTGCGATGCGCCGTTGATCAAAACGTCATTCGCGCAAATAAATAATACGATTGAGGCAAGCACGCAAAGAGGGATCTCTTTGCTCAACGTACCTTTCGTGACGCTGATCGGTACGATAGCGGCCGTACAGCCGACAATCATCAAGGCGTTAAATATATTGCTTCCTACTACATTACCAATAGCGATATCCGAGCTTCCTTTCAAGGCGGATACGACACTGACCGTTAATTCCGGTGCGGAAGTCCCAAACGCCACAATAGTTAGCCCGATTACTAAGCTGGAAATATTGAAGCGTTTGGCTACCGAGGCGGCACCATCTGTCAAGGCGTTAGCCCCGACTAAAATTAGTAGTAAACCGCCAATTAGTAATACGATATCCATTAGTCTTTAGAATGGCAAATCATCGATTGGATTGGCCGGTCCGAAATCAGGAGCGGATGAGGCTGGAGCCGTAGGAGCGGAAGCCGGAGCGAAATTATCCGGAGTTACTCCCATCGGAGCGGCTTGAGGAGCTGCCGCCATCGGACGGTCTACTTTCCATGCGTTGATACTGGTGAACCAGCGGCCTTGGTACTCACGGCTGTCAATGTCGAAAGAGACTGTCAATTCCTCGCCCGGCTGAATGGCCGCTTGAGCGATCTTATCCGCTCCGAATATCTGGAAGCATACTTTCTTGGGATATTGATCGTGTGTCTCTAATACGTACTCTTGTTTTTTCCATTCGTTTCCGGCTTTGCTGACACCGCCTACTTCCGGTAGGACTTGAATAATTTTTCCTGTAATTTCCATGTCTTGTATTTTATTTGCTTATGTTTTATTTAATTGGGGACGAAGGTACGGTTTTGTTCTGGTTTTATCAACAGAATAATCACACTTTCGGGGCAAAAGCATCGAATGCGTCTTTCATAGCTAACAGCTCTTCTTTGATCTGTTTCAGGCGGTTTACGATCTCTTCTTGCCGGATCGTCGTCTCTTTATTGTCCTTCAGTTTTTGCCGTGCGCCGGCCAAGGTCATCCCTCTCTCTTTAACCAGATGGTAGATGAGGCGTACCGCGTCGATATCCTCCTGCTTGTAAAAACGGGTACCTTTGCTCGTCTTCCTTGGATTGATGATATCGAATTCCTTCTCCCAGAAGCGCAGGGTAGACTCGTTGACGTCGAACATCTGCGCCACCTCGCTGATGGAGAAATAGAGTTTGAGATCTTTTATCTTTATTTAATGCCATCGTATTAAACAATGTTTAATCCATTACCTGGCCGTGATTTTCGGCAATCTGTATCATACGGTCGTATTCTTCCGGAGTCAGGTCCATGTAGTAGTACTTGGAGGGGTTGTCGTATTTGCCGCGGACGATCACCTCGTAGTGAAGGTGCGGGCCGGTGGATTTCCCTGTATTTCCCACTTCTCCGATCACTTCTCCGCGCTTTACTTTCTGTCCGACACGCGCCCGGAACTTGCTCAGGTGGCCGTAAAGCGTCTGGAATCCGTGCCCGTGATTGATCATCAGGCAGTTTCCATATCCCTGTTTCCAGGCAGCAAAGGTAACGACTCCGTCGCCGGTTGCATAGACTTCCGTGCCCACTTTGGCGGAAAAGTCCATGCCTGAGTGGAAGCGGGGAGTACGGTAGATCGGGTCGATACGCACACCGTAGCCGGATGCCGTACGTTTCAGGTCCTTATTGGCAATCGGCTGTATGGCGGGAATACATTTGCTTCGTTCTTCCTGGTTCTTGCCCAATGTGATCAGCTCCTCCAGCGAGTTGGATTGGACATAGAGCTGTTTGCTCAGCATGTCCATCTTCCGGGTGGTCGAGACGACCAGTTCGGGGTTGGACAGGTTCATCAGGTGTTCATACCGGTTGGTCCCGCCGAAACCGGACTTGCGGACGGATTCGGGGATCGATTCAGCCTGGAAGATCGCCCGGTATAAGTTCTCGTCGCGTTGCTGTATGTCATCCAAGACTTCCAGCGCATTGTTCAGGCGCAACGAAAGCACTTCGTATTGTGTCTGCAACAGCTTGTTCTCCTTCTTTAAAAGCGATTCGACCGGCGAGTCGAACGTGCGCGAAAAGATAAAGAAAATGCCTACGCCGATCACGATACCGATGCTCAGGTGGCGGAGCACACCGAAAAAACGGTCTTTGGCGGAGGGGTAAACGCGCTCGTAACTGAGCGTGTTGGGGTTATATAAGTAATATGTTTTTCTGCTTTTAAATAGTTTCATCAAATATTTTCTTGCTTGGATACGTGCAAAAATAATAATTTGCAGTACTTTTGCAAATTGTTTTTCAGAATATTAACGAGAACTATATAAATAGATTATGTTGACAGCAAAAGAAATCCGTGAATCCTTCAAGCAATTCTTCGCTTCTAAGGAACACCAGATCGTGCCTTCCGCTCCAATGGTGGTAAAGGGTGACCCCACGTTGATGTTTACCAATGCAGGTATGAACCAGTTCAAAGATATAATCCTGGGGAACGTACCCCGTAAATATCCACGTGTCGCGGATTCACAAAAGTGTCTTCGTGTGAGTGGAAAGCATAACGACCTGGAAGAGGTCGGACACGATACGTATCACCACACCATGTTCGAAATGTTGGGAAACTGGTCGTTCGGCGACTATTTCAAACAGGAGGCGATCAACTGGGCATGGGAATACCTGGTCGAAGTGTTGAAACTGAATCCCGACCGTTTGTATGCCACCGTGTTCGAAGGAAGTCCTGCCGAAGGCCTTTCGCGTGATGACGAGGCTGCCGGCTACTGGGAGAAGTTCCTGCCGAAAGCTCATATCATTAATGGCAACAAACACGATAACTTTTGGGAAATGGGTGATACGGGGCCTTGCGGTCCTTGTTCTGAAATCCATATCGACCTCCGTCCGGAAGAAGAACGTGCCGCTATCCCCGGCCAGGACATGGTGAACAAAGACCATCCGCAGGTGATCGAAATCTGGAACCTGGTGTTCATGCAGTACAACCGAAAGGCCGACGGCTCGCTCGAACCGCTGCCTGCCCGTGTGATCGATACCGGTATGGGATTCGAACGTCTCTGCATGGCTTTACAGGGTAAGACATCCAACTACGATACGGACGTATTCCAGCCGATCATCAAAGTGATTGCCGATATGGCGGGTACTGCTTATGGCAAGGACAAACAACAGGACGTGGCTATGCGTGTGATCGCCGACCACATCCGTACGATCGCTTTCGCTATCACGGACGGACAGTTGCCTTCCAACGCTAAGGCCGGTTATGTAATCCGTCGTATCTTGCGGCGTGCCGTTCGTTACGGTTATACGTTCTTGGATCGCAAAGAATCCTTCATGTATAAGCTTTTGCCCGTATTGATCGAGACGATGGGCGACGCTTATCCGGAATTGATCGCTCAGAAAACCTTGATTGAGAAGGTTATCAAGGAGGAGGAAGAATCTTTCCTTCGTACCTTGGAAACCGGTATCCGTTTGCTGGATAAGAAAATGGAAGAAACAAAGGCTGCCGGAAAGAACGTGATCAGCGGCGTAGATGCCTTTACATTATATGACACATACGGATTCCCGTTGGATTTGACCGAGTTGATCCTGCGTGAGAACGGTATGGAAGCCAATATCGACGAGTTCAACGTCGAGATGCAGAAGCAGAAGGACCGTGCCCGTAACGCTGCCGCCATCGAAACCGGCGACTGGGTGGTGCTGAAAGAGGGCGGATGCAATTTCGTAGGCTACGACTTGTTCGAATGCGATGCCGAAATTCTGCGTTACCGCCAGATCAAGCAGAAGAATAAGGTCTTATATCAGATCGTTCTGGACCAGACTCCGTTCTACGCAGAGATGGGTGGACAGGTCGGCGACACCGGTTGGTTGATTGCTGACGACGAGACGATCGACGTGATCGACACGAAACGCGAAAACAACTTGCCTGTACATCTGGTCACTAAATTGCCGAAGGATGTGACGGCGACTTTTACTGCCAAGATCAACGTGAAAAAGCGTATCCAGTGTGAGTGTAACCACTCTGCCACGCACCTTTTGCATGAGGCGTTGCGTGAGGTGCTGGGAACACATGTCGAACAGAAAGGTTCTTATGTATCTCCCGACTCTTTACGCTTCGACTTCTCTCATTTCCAGAAAGTGACGGACGAGGAAATCCGTAAGGTGGAAAAGCTGGTGAGCGAAAAGATCCGTGCGAACTTCCCGTTGGAAGAGCATCGCAATATGCCGATCGCCGAAGCAAAGGCGCTAGGGGCTATGGCTTTGTTCGGTGAGAAGTATGGCGATGAAGTCCGTGTGGTCAAATATGGCAACTCTATCGAGTTGTGCGGTGGTACGCATATCCCTGCAACCGGCATGATCGGCTCCCTGCGTGTGGTTGGCGAAAGCTCCATCGCGGCAGGTGTGCGCCGTATCGAAGCGGTAACGGCCGAAGCGGCTGAAAACTACACCTTCATGTTGCAGGATTCCCTGCGTGAACTGCGTGCGATGTTCAACAATGTGCCGAACCTGTCTCAAACCATCAAGAAGGCCATCGAAGAGAATGCCGAACTGAAGAAGCAGGTAAGCGACTACGTGAAAGAGAAAGTGCAGTTGCTCAAGAAAGAACTGATCGCAAAAGCCGTTGAGCGCAATGGTGTCAAAGTGATCGCTTTCCGTGGCGAGGCCAGCGTGGATGCCATCAAAGACCTGGCTTTCCAGATCAAGGGGGAAAGCAATACGGAGGAAAAGGTTTTCTTCGTGGCTGGAATCAAAGACGGTGAGAAATGCGCGTTGATGGTTATGCTGAGCGAGCCGTTGGTGGCTGAAGGCTTGAATGCCGGCAAACTGGTGAAAGAAGCGGCAAAACTGATACAAGGCGGCGGAGGTGGTCAGCCTCATTTTGCAACAGCCGGAGGTAAGAATGTAGCCGGACTGGGTGAAGCCATCGAACATATCTTGGACGCAGCCGGTCTGTTAAGAAGTAAAATCGGTTTCCCCGGAAGAAATTGATTTTCTTGCGGAAAATGATAGTTCCATGCCTATGAAGCTTTTGTTCCATAGGCATGGAATTTTCTTTTCCCTGTTTTGATAATCGGATAACATATAATACCTTTGTCGCAACGATTATAATAAAAAGGACATTATGGCCGCTCAAAAAGTAGTAATCAGCAAGGATCTCAAAGCCGATTTGCAGGCATTCTTTGCTTCCATGAGTTATGATAAACTCTTTATCCTTACCGATACGAACACGCAAGAAAAGTGTTATCCGCTGATAAAAGATATCCCAGCTTTGCAGGATACCCCGGTCATTACCGTGCAGGCGGGTGATACTCATAAAGGGACATCGAACAGGTCGCCTATATCTGGTCGCGTCTCTCGAACGAAGGAGCTTCCCGAAATTCGCTTGTTGGTCAATCTGGGCGGCGGTATGATTACCGATATGGGAGGCTTTGCCGGCGCTACTTTCAAACGCGGACTGCGGACCGTCAATATCCCTACGACCTTGATGGCGTCCGTCGATGCTGCCGTGGGGCGGTAAGACCGGGTATCAACTTCAATGGCCTGAA